>JAEEGL014914765.1_pt1 | contig 10583 bp, 10 predicted proteins | sample 9134231 | NCBI WGS metagenome assembly JAEEGL01 (sample SAMN16246548, study PRJNA631951) | gut metagenome | biome: gut microbiome; feature: rumen; material: fiber-attached | host: Bos | place: Iran: Karaj | collected 2018-10
CCAGACGGTCGTCGTCAAGGTTGACGTAGCCGTATCTGATGCCGCGCTCCAGTAGTACCTTGTGGCAGAGTGTGGATTTACCGCTCCGACGCACACCGATTACCACCTGAGCCATCTTCGTGTCGAACTCGAAAAGCGACTCCTCCTTGCGAGCCACCCACTTCTGAGGCTTGTAGCCATTGATTTCCTCTTGTTGCTCAGCCAGTACCTGAAGTATTATCTTCTCGTCTATCATATTATAATGTATTTGCTTTTTCGACTGCAAAGATACAAATAAATATTTGAATTCCGATAAAATGCAGAAAAATTTTTAGGAAATTCCGATAAAATGCAATGAAAGCGTTTAAGAAATACGATAAAAAAGCAGAAAACGGCATAAAAAAGCCCTCGGCAAGACCGAATTATGAATGCCATCGGGTAATGTCTCAACTTAGACTGCAAAAGTACACTATATGAGATTGAGGACTATGGACTGCTCTTCAGGTTCTGAGAATTATCCCGAACTCACGTAAGGATTATCAGGATTAGACGTGTAGCAGACATCATCAAGCCCCGCTGGGGCTTTATTTCCAAAGCTTTAGCTTGCTCTCAGAATTGAATTAATCTGTGCCGGGTCAGCTGATGACAACGTTGGCGCCGCTGGTGGGAGCAACGGCTTCCGGATGTTCGCGGGCAAAACTGTCGATGTGACGCACGCGCTTCTCGTCCAGAATCTCGTCGACGGCAATGAGGATTCCTGTTTCCTCCACATCACCAAAGCCGTAGTTGATGGCCGTGCCAAACATCTTCATCGTAGGCGACAGGCTCATGTAAGCATTCACGAGAGGAGGGATATTGTAGCCTCGTGCCCTGACTTCACGGTTGAGAATGCGGTAGTCGGCCTTGAAGTCATTCTCACAAAACAGACGTTCCATCTCCTTCGGGTCTTGTTCAATTTCCAGCGGTTTCATCGGGATAATGAGTCCTTCGCTATCGCCAAAATGTTTCTTGAGGAAGTAGAGAATCATGTCGCGCGCCACACGGTCGTAGCTGGGGTACATGGTCATCTTACCGAAGAGATAACGGACGTTGGGCTTCAAAACGGTGAGGGCTCCGAGTCCGTCCCACAGGTTGTCGAGGGCGAAGAGGGCTTTGGAACCTGCCCTCGTGCTCTGGTATTCGAGAGTCACCCAACTGCGCCCCAGCTCAATGGTGCGGGGAAGGTAGTCACGAATGAAACGTTCGGAGAAATGGAACATGTGGCTGGTGGCCAGGATGGGTTGTCCCTCTGCGTCGAAACTCGCATCAGTGCCCAGCAGGTAGCGATAACCTCCTATGATTTCCTCTGCCTCGGGGTTCCACACGATCAACTGCTTGTATGGATTCTCCATGGTGTCGAATTCATCGAGATCCATAGCCTTGCCCGTACCTCCTCCCGCAGCGCGGAAGGCAATCTCGCGCAGTCGGCCTATCTCCCGCAGGGTGTTGGGCGCATTCTGCCAAGTAACGATGTAGATTTCGTTGCCCGATTTGTTGGTGAAGCGCAGGCGCTTATCCTCTGTGAGCTCGCTCTTCAGCAGCTCGACAGGAATGGGATCTATGATGGGTTGTTCCGTGTACATAATGACATTACGGCTGGTTAACGGATTCTTACAACTTATATACTTCATCCTCCACCCACAAGGCCCATTCGTTGGGGGTTCGCGAGTGATCGAAGGTCTGATAGGGGATGGGTTTTCCGAAGCGGACGGTATAGTGTTTTCCGCGCGAACGATACATCTCGTCGGGCAGCAGCGCCATAGCCAGATTGAACTTGATACCCAGCCGCTTGCACCAGCGGGCTACACGATAGAAGCGGGGAGAGTTCTGGCCTATGAAATGAATGGGAACCACATCGCGCTGGGTTTGTATACTCTTCTGGATGAAAGCCTTGCGCCAGGGGATGTCGTGAATTTGTCCGTCGATAAGACGCGAGCACAAACCCGCGGGGAAGATGATGATATGGTTCTCGGACCGGAAAGCGTTATCTACCTGCTGCGGGAAATTCCGCGCCTGAGCTCCCAACTTGTTGATGGGGATGCACAGCGGTGCCAGTCCTTTCAGGTTCATCAGCAGATCGTTAACAAGGTATTTCACCCTCCCGTCTGAGTGACGTCCGATGACACCTCCGAGCGTCACACCGTCAATAGCTCCCAGCGGGTGGTTGGAGACAAAAGTAAGGGGATGACCTGTGAAGGGAATGTTCTCCAGCCCTTCCACTGTCAACGTAACACCCAGATATTCGACCGTCTTCTCGCAGAACTCCACGCCCTCATACCCCCGTCTGAGGAACTCATTGATGAAGTCCTGATGGACAAAGGCTTCCAGCCAGCGGGTAAACCAACGGGGAATCCACTTTGCCTTCTTGCCAGCGCGCTCACGAACAATCTTGTCGATATCTATTTCGAGGTTGTCCATCAGTTTATAGTATAGCGACGGTTGTTAATCATGTAGGCTCCGCGCGGCAGTCCTGAGAGCCAGTTGGTGCCTTTCGTCAGGCGAAGCGAGGAATAGTAGGTGCCGCTGGCTGTATAGATTGGCAGGAGTTGGGCATAGCGGCTCTTGATGCACAGCTGCCGGCCTTGCTGACTGATCTCCACAGGCAGAGGCGAACTCATCATGCGTCCGTGCAATTGGAATACCTCTGAGGTGCGCATGACCGCGCGCAGGCTGTCTGCCTTGGTGCGATGGACCGGCTGATTCTGTCTTTCGGGAGCTGCAAAAACACGGATGCCCCACAAGGGAATCACCAGGATTGCGGCAGCGAGAATATACCTCTTTATATAATAAGGCAGTGTCTTCATTGCGTGTCTTGTAAGTAAATTTGGGGTCAAAGGTAGTAAACAATCGTTGTTTTGCCAAATTTTTTTGTGAGAAAACGTCAAAAAACGCGTCTTCAGGCGAAATTCTTTGCCATTTCGTTGTTCATCCGCCTTTGTTTGGCTACCTTTGCGCCGCAAAATACATCATTAATCGCTCATGAAACCCTGTTTAGTCATTTCCGTTTTTCTACTGCTGCTGACAGCCTCCACCCTTGCAGGTCTCGACAGCCTTTTGAGTACGCGGCAGCGTGCGCAGCTCGACGTGGATCGCGCCCTGCAGCTGACGTTGCGACAGTGCGATGCTGACCGTATTGGCGCAGACACCATCCGCGTCTATCGCAGCCACATTTCCATAGAGGCCGTTCGCGATACGGCATACCTCACCGTCACCGTCGGCGACGAGGAACGTCTGCGGCGTCCGGCACTGCAGGCAAAGACCGGCCTGTCGCTGTCGCGCCTTTGGTTGCTCTCTGACCAGCGTGCCTCCGGAATCCTGGCAGCATTGGCAGCACTGTGGTTGGCTGGCAGTTTATGGTGGATGCGAAGGAAGGGCGAGTCCCTGTTCGCAAGTGCCAGGTTAGGTGCTCTCAGCTACGACGAGCATCGTCATCGCTTCCTGGCCCACGGCCGCGAGGTACACTTCACTCCCATGCAGCAATCTCTGATGGAACTCTTCTGGCAGGCGCCCGAACACCTGCTGATGCAGCAGGACATCTGCGACCGCCTGTGGCCGAAGAAGCCCGACGCCTCTGCCACACTCTATACACTCATCCGTCGTCTGAAGCCCACCCTCGAAGAAATGGCAGGGGTGCATGTGGAGTGCGACCGCGGACGATCCTATCAGCTGAAAGACAATTCATAAGCGCCCCGACGCAGCACGATTCCGCCTGTCCCAAACCATCTGTCAAACCATTGTCAGCCAATTGTCAGACAGTTGTCAGACAAATAATTTGGCAGGTTTCTATTCTTTTTCGTACCTTTGCCGCCGATTTCTAAAAGTAAAGTCGTATGAAAAAGAACACCCCCCAACCACCCACCCCCGCGAAGAGCGCACCACGACGTTCGCCCTTCGCCTGGCAGAACTGCGTCCTCACGGGCGTAGCACTGCTTCTCATTATCACGGGCTGCCTGTTGATGCTGCCCGAATCCGACGTCCGCAACACCCCCGGAGGGCGTTATGCTCCAACTCCCGGTCCAGGCGCCTTTGATGCGCGTCGCATACGTGCCGCCCCCATACCCTGTTTTCTCGGTTTCGTGCTGATGATTCCTGCCATTTTATACGTTCCGCGCGAGCAAAAAGCAGGAGAAAAGGAGTCGCAAGTGTGAAACTTCATTAGAAAAGACCGTCTCGCAGACAGAAATCTCACGATTTCTTCGTCTGTTCCACGAAAAATACCTAATTTTGCAGCGCATTATGTGCAATCGTGAACTCCAAAGCTGATAAACTCACGAATTCATCACTTATAATAATTCATATACGCACTATGAAACAATTTCGTCTTGTGGACAATTTGCTGGGGTGGCTCGCTTTCGCCATCGCTGCCTTCACCTATTGCTCCACCGTCGAACCCACGGCTTCCTTCTGGGACTGCCCTGAGTTCATCACCACGGCCTACAAGCTGGAGGTAGGCCACCCGCCAGGCGCACCATTCTTCATGCTCACCGGCAACCTGTTCACCCAGATGACGTCAGACCCCGGCAAGGTGGCTCTGATGGTGAACATCATGAACGCCCTTCTGAGCGCCGCATGCATCATGTTCCTCTACTGGAGCATCTCCCACCTCACGCGCAAGCTCATCTGCAAGGACGGATGGGTCAACTCGCTGGCACAGCTCATCACGGTGGAGGGAGCAGCCATGACAGGCGCCCTGGCCTACTGCTGGAGCGACACCTTCTGGTACTCCGCCGTCGAGGGTGAGGTCTATGCCTACAGCTCGCTCTTCACGGCTGTGGTCTTCTGGCTGATGCTGAAGTGGGAGGACAATGCCGACAAACCGCACTCCGACCGCTGGCTTATCCTCATAGCCTACCTCACCGGCCTCTCCATCGGCGTCCACCTGCTGAACCTGCTGTGTCTGCCCGCGCTCGTTCTTATATATTACTACAAGCGCTCAGACAACGCCACCCTCAAGGGCAGCATCTACGCACTCCTGGGCAGCTTCGTCCTTGTGGCTGCCGTGCTCTATGGCATCGTACCCGGAATTGTCAAGGTGGGCGGATGGTTCGAGCTGCTGGCTGTCAACAGCCTCAGCCTGCCTTTCAATACTGGCCTCATCTTCTATATCATCGTGCTCATTGCCGTAGTGCTTTGGGCCATCTGGGAGACCATGAGCGAACACAGCAGGCTACGCATGAACATTGCTTATATAGTCAGTGTGGCACTCCTGGGCATTCCCTTCTACGGCTACGGCTGGACCAGCATTCTCATCGGTCTGATCGTCCTCGCCGGCCTCTATGGATTGCTCATTTGGAAGCGTCAGGGCAAACTGCTGGTCTCCGCCCGTCTGATGAACACCTCGCTGCTCTGCATGCTGATGATTATGATTGGCTACTCTTCCTACGCCGTCATCGTCATCCGCTCCACCGCCAACACCCCGATGGACCAGAACTCACCCGAGGATATCTTCACCCTGGGCACCTACCTCAACCGCGAGCAGTACGGATCGCGCCCGCTCTTCTATGGCCAGAGCTACAACTCACAGGTAGCCCTGAAGACTGAAGGCGGCTACTGCGTACCTGTCTCCAAGCAGGGCGCTCCCGTCTACCAGCGCAAAGAAAAGGCCAGTCCCGATGAGCCCGACCGCTACGAGATCCAGCGCTACGATATCGAATACGTCTACGCTCAGAACATGCTCTTTCCGCGTATGTACAGCGACCGTCCAGAACACCAGCAGGCCTACGAGTCGTGGCTGGGAGGCGTCGTCGGCAGACAGATTCCCTTCGACCGCTGTGGCGAGCCCATCATGGTGAAAATGCCCACCCAGCTGGAAAACATCCGCTTCTTCCTCTCCTATCAAGTCAACTTCATGTACTGGCGCTACTTTATGTGGAACTTCGCCGGACGGCAGAACGACATTCAGGGCAATGGAGAACTGGAGCACGGCAACTGGCTCACGGGCATCTCCTTCCTCGACAACCTTCGCCTCGGCGACCAAAGCCGCATGCCCAGCGAACTGCGCGAGAACAAGGGACGCAACGTCTTCTTCTGCCTGCCACTGCTGCTGGGTCTGCTCGGACTCTTCTGGCAGGCATGCAAGAACTCCGCTGACGGCTCCCCCACAGACACCGGTATCAAGCAGTTCTGGGTGGTCTTCTTCCTCTTCTTCATGACCGGCATCGCGATCGTCGTCTACCTGAACCAGACACCCTGCCAGCCGCGTGAACGAGACTACGCATACGCCGGCTCGTTCTACGCCTTCGCCATCTGGATAGGACTGGGTGCTGCGGCTATTGCCGACTGGCTCGGACAGAAGACTGGCAAGGCACTGCCCATGGCACTCCTCTCGCTGATCTGTCTGCTCGTGCCCCTGCAGATGGTGTCTCAGACCTGGGACGACCACGACCGCAGCGGACGCTACTGCTGCCGTGACTTCGGACAGAACTACCTCCAGAGCCTGCCGCAACAGGGAAATCCCATCATCTTCACCAACGGCGACAACGACACCTTCCCGCTTTGGTACAACCAGGAGACTGAGGGCTTCCGCACCGATGCACGCGTCTGCAACCTCTCCTACCTGCAGACCGACTGGTACATCGATCAGATGAAGCGACCCGCCTACGACTCGCCCAGCGTCCCCATATCATGGACGCGCCTGCAATACGTTGCCGGCACTCGAGAGGGCATCCGAGTCAGCCCGGGCACTCTGGAACAAGCCATCGAATACTACAAGGACGACCCCATCACCTCACGTCAGCTGCTGGGCGAGAATCCCTACGAACTCTCGACCGTCATCGACAAATGGATCCTGAACGACAATAAGGACATGCAGATATTCCCCACCGACAGCCTCGTCATCACCATCGACAAGGAAGCTGTCAAGCGTTCGGGTATGATGATTGCCGGCGACAGCATTCCAGATGTCATGCACATCAACCTCCGCGGCAAGCGTGCCGTCTACAAGAGCGAGATGATGATGTACGAGATGCTGGCCCGCTGCAACTGGGAACGTCCCCTCTTTGTCGCCATGACGGTAGGGCGCGACAACTACGGCAACCTCGGCGACAACTTCGTGCAGGAAGGACTCGCCAACCGCATCACGCCCTTCAACACCAAGGCCAGCGGCAAGACCATCGACACCGAGAAGATGTACGACAACCTCATGAACCGCTTCAAGTTCGGAGGCATCGACAACCCCGACATCTACCTCGACGAGACCGTGATGCGCATGTGTCAGACCCATCGACGCATCTTCGCACAACTCGCACGACAGTTGCTGGCAGAGGGTAAGACAGACAAGGCGCGCGCCGTGCTGGAGAAAGCCGAACAGGTCATTCCCGCAACCACCGTGCCCCACAACTACCAGAGCGGCTCGCTCGAAATGGCCCAGTCATGGCTCAGCCTCGACAACAAGGAGAAAGCCACAGAACTCGCAGCGGCCGTGGCACAGAATGCATCCGAATACTGCGAGTGGTACACAGGACTCAGCGACGCCCGCCTGCAGGCCAGCGCCGACGAGTGCTACTACTACCTCATCCAGCTCTCCAACGCCCTGAAAGTCCTCGATCAGTCGGCTCCCGAGAAGAGTGCCACCTATGAACTCGCGCTCCGCAATTACTTTGCGGAATTCCAGGCAAGAGCCAACTATTAATTAAATGTGTAATGTTTAATGTATAATTGATAATGTATAATGTATAATTAGGCTGGCGCGTAAACCGATGCGATGAAACCTAAACGCAGGAACGGCGTAAAAAATTATACATTATACATTATCAATTATACATTATATATGACGCTTCAATGATCATCGAGCAGCCAGCCCGCTTCCTGCGGTGGATATACCCACACGCCATCTGGCGAATGGATCCGTCTGAGAAGGCCGTCTACCTGACCTTCGACGACGGACCCATACCAGAGGCGACACCCTATGTGCTCGACGTGCTGGCACACTTCAACATTCGAGCCACCTTCTTCGTCGTCGGCGACAACGTGCGCAAGCACCCCGACATCTTCCAACAGGTTGTGGACGCCGGACACCGCATCGGCAACCACACCTACAACCACATCGGCGGCTTCCGCTGGCTCTCGTGGAAATACCTCGAGAACACCCAGAAGGCAGAAGATATCATCGGGAAATACGATCCGCGCACCCCAAAGTCCTTCCTCTTCCGCCCCCCACACGGCTGGATGAGACCCCTGCAATACCGTGTCATACGCCGCCAAGGCTACCAAATCATCATGTGGGACCTCGTCACCCGCGACTACAGCTACCGTCTCACTGCCGACGAGGTGCTGGAGAACGTGAAGCACTACGCCCGCAACGGCAGTATCATCACCTTCCACGACTCCCTGCGCAGCATCGATAAGCTCCAGAAGATCCTGCCCTCAGCCCTCCAGTGGCTTATCGACCAAGGCTACCAGTTCCGCGTCTTCGACTGACATCCAAACTCACAAATACTCACGGATTATCTTACTCACTAATACTTACCCTACAATGGAAACTACCGACAACCCCAAGAAAGCTGAGCGCACCTACCGCTGCAACGACTGCGGAGGCGTCATCTACAAACACGAAGTATTCTGCTCCAAGTGCGGCAAACTCCTCGACCACTACGACTTCGAGGACTAGCCCTCCCCGTCTTCGTTTTCTAACCACTACGATTCCGAAGACTTAGCATCCCGATTTCGAAGGCTAACCACTACGACTTCGAGGACTAGCCTTCCCTTCACCTCCCCTCTCCTTCTTAGATTGCAGGAGCAAGAAAAAGCCCCCACTGCGTCCCATTCATGACCAGCGGGGGCCTTCTTTTTTCTATTACCACAAAGGTGCCACGACACTACTTTAGCTAACCGATGAGTACACTTTTGCCACCTATAAACACAATTCCACTACCCTATAAACACAATTTTACGACCCTATAAGCACTATTTTGCGGCCATAAGTACACTTTAGATGCATCATTTCTTCACTTTATATACCCCAAAATTCACTTTATTTGCCTAAATATTCACTTTATTCACCTAAATTCCGAGAAACCTACCCCATTTTCTACACGTTAAATTCGTCATATTCACTTAAATTTCAAACCCTTTCCGTTTATTATCAGTTAATTAGCAAAATTAAAGTGAATTTGTGTAGTACATCAACCTATCTTACATGTAACAATAACCGAAATCCGTGCTTCCACCCCCCGATTATCCAGAGGACAACCATACACTTTCCCGGTAACTTCCCGAACTTCCACTTGACGACCCTTGGGTCGTCAAGCAACACATTAGGCCGTTTTGCCCCCTCCTTCCTGTTCTTCCGCTTGACGACCCAAGGGTCGCCAAGCAACATCTCTCCCCAATCCAGCCCCCACATCTCTCCCCAATCTCCTCCAAATATCCCTCAATCCACAAATTCCGCCCGTCCTCCACCCCTGCATCACCCCTCCATTTGAATCATACTCTCTCACGCCCGGCCTAATTCCACACGTCCACAAAACTCCTTTCTCTTAATATAAAAGAGTCAGCTACGAGTCCTTATATATATAATAAAGGTTCGCGCGTGTATATATAATAAAGGTATATTGGGGAACTTGAAGCACCTATAGTTAAATATTGTGTATTTTTCATCATTTGTGTATGGGGTTTCTTAAAATGTTTGTAAATTTGCGGCGGAAACGGGAATCTGTAACGCCATTGTCAAGGCAAACGGGAAGGACACATCATAGAAACAACGTGTTTTTTATTCGACCTTTCTCTGTGAGACGATGCTGATTAGTTCGTATCTGACATGTGGCGGGGTGGCAAGGGTTGTCTTCTTCACCAATAGTTCGTACTCATTACCACGCTCATAGGTAAAGCCCTTTATAGTATAGAAACTGACAATCTGCCAAATTTGGGTCTCATTCTCCCAAATCTGCATCCCTTCAATTGGGTTTTCTTTTTCTGGATCGAGCCACATGTCATAGTAAACTCCAGTTTCGGGAGACACATAAACCGTCACCTGTTCTACTTTGTCTTCGTTGTCATCGTCGCTGCTGCAAGAGGTGAGGGAGAAGGCTGTAAGCAACGCAAAGGCGATTTTCCCAATCTTCATTGTATTCATTTTCGTTATTATATCTTGATTTGCATTTTGATGATAATATTTCTTGGCCGTATGCTGAAGGAATAGAAAGATTCTGAGAGGGAGCCGAAGGAGGTGTAGCGATAGTCTGTTTCATTAAGGAGATTGGTGGCAGCAAGAGCGAGGTCAATGTTTTTGGAAAGGAGCCAGCGGACAGAGATATCGAGGAATGTGATGCTGGCAGTCTGATTGGTGGAGAAGCGCGTGTAGTAATGCTCTGCGCCGAAAGCAATATACCACTGGTCGGTAGGCAGGAGCGTGACGGAAAGGTTTTGGCGTAAACTGCTGTGATGGCTGGAAACGGCATCGACCTTGTATCGGTTGTTAGTGTAAGTCAGGCGATATTCGGTGGAGAGCCAGCGAGTGAATTTGCCAGTGAACTTGGGCGCAAGGGTGATGAAGGTGGAGGTGTAGGGCTGTTCTACGTTCTGACGCATCATCCTGGCACTGGAATGTCCAAGAGACGCATCAATGC
>JAEEGL015097179.1_pt1 | contig 10583 bp, 8 predicted proteins | sample 9134231 | NCBI WGS metagenome assembly JAEEGL01 (sample SAMN16246548, study PRJNA631951) | gut metagenome | biome: gut microbiome; feature: rumen; material: fiber-attached | host: Bos | place: Iran: Karaj | collected 2018-10
AAACGATTCCGTGAGAATTGGGAGCAAAACGCTCGCGCAAATTCGAGACGATTTTCCGATCCTTTCGGAAAAGATCAACGGGCGCCAACTCGTCTGGCTCGACAACGGCGCTACGACGCAAAAGCCGCGCGCGGTGATCGATCGGATCTCCTATTTCTACGAACACGAAAACTCCAACGTGCACAGGGGAGCGCACGCGTTGGCGGCGCGATCGACCGACGCATACGAGAACGCGCGCAATATCGTCAAAGATTTTATCGGCGCGGGCTCGTCGGAAGAAATCGTGTTCGTAAGAGGAACGACCGAAGCGATTAACCTTGTCGCGAATTCCTACGTCAAGCCGACGCTGAATCCGGGCGACGAGATTATCGTTTCGATTCTGGAACATCACGCGAACATCGTGCCCTGGCAACTGATCGCCGAAAAAACGGGCGCGGTGATCAAGGTAATTCCCTGCGACGAAACGGGCCAGCTGATCCTTAGCGAGTACGAAAAGCTGTTCACAAGCCGAACGAAATTCGTGGCGACGACCCACGTTTCCAACGTGCTCGGAACGGTGACGCCAATTGAAGAGCTGATCGCGATCGCGCACCGTTACGGCGTGAGGATCCTTATCGACGGCGCTCAGTCGATCGCGCATATTCCGGTGAACGTCTCCGCTCTTGACGCGGACTTCTTCGTCTTTTCCGGGCACAAAGTCTTCGCGCCGACGGGAATCGGCGTCGTCTACGGAAAGAAGGAGCTCCTCGACGCGGCGGAACCTTACCACGGCGGCGGCAACATGATCGCGGACGTCACGTTCGAAAGAACGATCTACAACGCTCTGCCGAACAAATTCGAGGCGGGAACCGGCAGTATCGCCGACGCCGTCGGACTTGGCGCGGCGCTCTCGTACCTGTCGGAAATCGGCATGCCCTGCGTCTATCGCTGGGAACACGAGCTGCTCCAATACGCGCTTCGCGAAATGGCGACGCTGCGCGGGGTTACGACGATCGGAACCGCGCTCAATAAGGCGTCCGCGTTCGCGTTCAAAGTCGACGGCTATTCCGACGAGGAAGTCGGCAAGCGGCTTAACGAGTTTGGAATCGCGGTGCGAACGGGGCATCACTGCGCTCAGCCCGTCCTCAGACGGTTTGGGTACGAAAGCGCCGTGAGACCGACGCTCGCTTTATACAACTCGCCCGACGATATCGACGCGCTGGTCAAGGCGTTAAAGTCGTTCGTCTGAAACGTCGGTCGCGACGTCAAAAGATCGGAACAACACGCGAATAGAGGAAACCGATGGAGGAGATCATTAAAGAAGGAGAGGTGCGAGAGATTGTCGAAGCGACCCTCGCCGACTTCGACGGCGGAAAGAATATCGACGCCGTCAATATCGACAATAAGCCGGACAAGTCGGAGGTCAGGGAACTGCTGGACAATCTCTTTAGATTAGTCTTTCCGGGCTATTTCAGGGAGCGTTCCTTTAAATACTACAATCCCCGAAACAGCTTCGCCGTCACGGTCGAAGACACGTTCTACCGCCTGAACGAGCAAGTAACGCTCGCGTTGGATTTCTGCAGGCTCAGGGGCGTCATGACCGAGGAGGATCGAAAAAAGGAAAGCTATCGCGTTTGTAAGGAATTCTTTAAGGCTCTCCCCAAGATCCGAAGTTACGTGGAAACCGATCTTCTGGCGGCGTTCGACGGCGACCCCGCCGCCGGCTGTCTCGAGGAGATCGTCCTGGCGTATCCGGGGTTGAGGGCGATCGTCGCGTATCGGCTCGCGCACGAGCTGTATCTTTTGAAAGTCCCCGTCATTCCAAGATTAATGACGGAATACGCGCATGCGGAGACAGGCGTCGACGTTCATCCGGGCGCGTCCATCGGGAGATATTTTTTTATCGACCATGGGACGGGGATCGTTATTGGCGAAACGACGATTATCGGCGATCACGTCAAGATTTATCAGGGCGTGACGCTCGGCGCGCTGTCGACGCGCGGAGGACAAAAACTCTCCGGCAAGAAGCGTCATCCGACGATCGGCGACAACGTCGTCATTTACGCGGGCGCGTCGATTCTTGGAGGAAACGTCGTCGTCGGCGAGGGCTCCGTGATCGGAGGCAACGCCTTTATTACGTCGTCCGTCCCGGCAAGGACGAAAGTCAGCGTCAGGAGTCCGGAAATGGAATACCGAACCAACGACAACCGACTCAAGACCGAAGAATTAAAACCGGGCGACGAGTGGTTTTATATGATCTAACGAAACGAAACCTTTTACAGGGAGCAGAAAGGACGTCACAATGAAAATTACCGTAGCCGGCGCGCAAAAAGACGTCGCGGAAGGACTGACCGTAGCCGCGCTGATCGAACAGGAAAAAGTCGAAACGCCCCAATACGTCACCGTGTCGGTGAACGAAGAGTTTGTCGACTCGGACCAATTTGAAAATTACGTTCTCAAAGAGGGCGACGACGTGGAGTTTCTGTATTTCATGGGAGGGGGGCGATAACGGTGTTTACCAACGAACAGCTCGAGCGTTACTCCCGGCATATCATCCTGAAGGAAATCGGCGTCAAAGGGCAGAAAAAGCTCCTCAACGCCAAAGTTCTCATTATCGGGGCCGGCGGGCTCGGCGCGCCGGCGGCGATGTACCTTGCCGCCGCGGGCGTCGGAACGATCGGAATCGTCGACGCGGACGTCGTCGACTTGTCGAATCTTCAGCGTCAGGTTATTCATACGACCGACGACGTCGGCAAGAAGAAGGTCGACTCCGCCGCCGAGACGATGCGCGCGATCAATCCCGACGTTACGGTCAACGCGTATTACGAATACGTCAGTTCCGAAAACGTCATGGATCTGATTAAAGACTACGATTTCGTTCTCGACGGAACCGACAACTTCCCGGCGAAGTTTCTGATCAACGACGCGTGCGTCATGGCGAAAAAGCCGCTCAGTCACGCCGGAATCATACGGTTTAAAGGCCAGCTCACGACGATTCTTCCGGGCGAAGGGCCGTGTTATCGGTGCGTTTTCAAGAATCCGCCCCCCAAAGACGCCGTGCCGACGTGCAAGCAGGCGGGCGTGATCGGCGCGATGGGGGGCGTGATCGGGTCGTTGCAGGCGATGGAAGCGGTGAAATATATATGCGGCGTCGGCGATCTGCTCGTCGGACGGCTCCTGACGTACGACGCGCTGAAAATGGAGTTTCACACCGTCAAGTTGCCGCCGAGAAACAAAGGGTGCGCCGTGTGTTCCGACAATCCGACGATTACGGAACTGATCGACTACGAACTCCCGACCTGCGAATTTCATTCGTGAAACAAAGGAGTCAGACGGTGAAAATCCTGCTTAATCAATCGGATTTTGAAAAAATGCTCCGTCACGCTCTGTCGGAACTGCCGAACGAAGCGTGCGGCCTAATCGCCGGAACGGATCGGGACGACGGCGTCCGGGAGATCAACAAGACGTATCTCCTGACGAACGTCGATCATACGAACGAACATTTTTCAATCGACCCGAAGGAGCACCTGGCCGCGATCAAGGACATGAGAGCCAGCGGACTAACCCCGTTAGGCAATTGGCATTCGCATCCGGAAACTCCGGCGCGTCCTTCTGAGGAGGACAAGAGACTCGCCAACGACAGTCGCGCGAGCTACTTAATTCTCTCGCTGGCGGACAAAGACGCCCCGACGATCAACGCGTTTCACGTCGAAGGGCCGCAAGAGAACAAAACGGTAAGAAAAGAAGAACTGACGATCGTCGACGACGATCGACAATAAGGGAGCAAACTATGGAAGAAATCAATTTCAACGTCGACGAAAAAGTGGACGTCACCGACGTCGTGTGCCCCGTCACTTTCGTCAAGACCAAAGTCGCGCTCGACGAACTCGACGAAGGGCAGGTTCTGCAAGTTCATCTGAACGCGGGAGAGCCCGCTCAAAACGTTCCAAGAAGCGTTAAAGACGAAGGACACGAGGTCCTGAAACTTCAGGACAACGGAGACGGAACGTTCGAGCTGTTCATTAAGAAAGTCGGCGACTGAGCGTCGATCGCGCGAACAGAACGCTCTTCTTTAACAGCGGCGTCGGAACTCGCTTCGCCAGGCGGTTCGACGCCGATTCTTTATTAAGGTCCGACGATTGCTCCTTTCTTTAAATTGAACGACTGTCAATATATGTATAATCGTTACATTTGTAATAATCGATACTATCCAATTCATTAATCTAAAAAATCTCTGACAATCAGCCATATTTCTGACTAGTCGCTCCTCGTAAGACGATACTGCCAACGCCGTGTCAGAATTTACGACAAAGCGACCCGAAGAGGTAAGCGACGGCGGAAAAGTCGGCTTTGTCGTGAGTTGTTAACGACTCTGCGCCTGTCTGTCAGGAAAGGATTCCGAAGGCATCAGGGATAGGTCGCCGACGACGTTTCGAACGGGTTGAAACGTCGGACGTCGAGAATATGTCGATTCAACGGAGTGAAGCAACGATGAACAGACGTCAAAAAACCTCTTGCAAGAAAAGGTTTCTACTCCTTGCGTCCGTCCTTTTAGCGCTTGGCGCCAACGAGACGATCGGCGCCGAACCGCCCATCTATATTCCGAAGGAAATCCCGCGAGTCGCGCGCGTCCCGCAGGATCCGGAGCCTGAGGTCCAGGAAGAGATTCTGATTCAGGAGTCTTCGGAAGCGCCGTCTCCCGACGATCAATCGGCGGATCTTATTAAGCGCGACGCTCTTCAGGACGCAAATTCGAGGGGCGATTATTTTACGAACGACAATAAAGGCGTTCCCGGCGGGACGTCTTACGGACCGAGCGTGTACGGAGACAATGGCGCCTACGCCGACGGAGGCGTATGGTCCGGGTTTATGCGAAACGCCGAGTTTGACGTCAGGGCGATCAGCATGCGCGGGCCGATCGACGGCAGCGATCAGGGAAACGCCGGTCTTGATTGCGCGATTAACTGGGGAAGCGAACAACCCGTTTGGCGCAACTGGCACGTTCAGGCGGGGGCTCGCGGAGCGTTTACCGACCTTAATGGAACGGGGTCGGGCATGGTCAATTCAAGCGACGCCGTCCACTCGCATAATCAGGTTTTTGGAACCTTCGGCGTTTATTATCGCGCTCCGGCCGGTAGCGACGGATTTTCCGGGGGCGTCGTCTACGATATTCTGAGTCAGAGCGGGAGTCGCAATTACGAACTCGGCCAACTGCGAGCGGAATTGTCGTTTAACTCCGAGTCCGATTTTTGCGAACTTGGGTTCCGGGGAGCGTTTGGGTTAAACGAAGATTCGTTCGAATACTATTTGTTAGGCATCGTTCCGACAGAAGCTAAAGCGGAAGCTTCTTCCTATTACACGATGTTCGCTCGCAAACGCCTCGTGGAAGGCGCCGAAGCGACCGTCTACGGCGGCGCGACCGAATGGGGCGAGGGCTTGCTTGGCGCGGAAATCAAAGCGCCGCTGAGCGACAGTCTTTCGCTGAAAGGTTCCGCCGGTTGCGTGTTTTCCAGAAATCGCGGCATGATGCGTAGCGTCAAGCAGGAAGAAGGCTGGAACATCGCCGTCGGATTGTCCTGGAGTCCGGGCGGAAAAGCGCGAATGGGCGCGGATATGGGAGGTCCTCTCTTCGAGGTTGCCGACAACGGCAGTTTCTTGCAGAATTATCGCAGGAGTTCGTCAAGCATGGGACCGAACTTCAACACCGACTCGGAAGAACCGTAAACGGCCAGGCGTCTCCCGGAACCGTCGCTCGGCCGCCGTTAAACTCCGACGCGAGAACGCGCGAAACGAAATCGTTCCGCGCGTTCTTTTGTCGATTGGCGTTTAACGCGCTTATCCAACCGAGGCGTTGAAACTTCGTTTTGAATTAAGACAGAGTTTCAGCGCCTTTTTTTACGTTTTCAAAAGAATCTCCGAGTTTGACCAAAAGAATCAAATAATTACCTATTTCTCTGGTCTGTAGATTTTATAACGCCGATATTGTTTACGCTAGTTTACGGCAAAAGCCCAAAAGGGCGAGCGACGCCAACGGAAACGACGGCGTTTGGGAGCAAATATGGGAGCAGTATACGACCGACTGGTCGTTCGCTTCGTTTTCCTTGGAACATGTCGACGCGTCGGAAACGACGTCTTTGTCGTAAATTCTCGACGAACCGTTAACGAATGTCGGAAATATCCGACAGGCGTCGGCGGTCGTTTGCATCCGGAGTTTCAAAATCGTTTAGAAACGCCGAATTTCAAGAAGAAACGTCGATTTAACGGAGTGAAACGACAAATGAAAATGAATGGAAGAATCTCCTTCAGGAAGAGATTAGCGCTCCCAGCGTCCGTCTTAATGGCCGTCGTTGCGAACGAAGCGTTTGGCGCCGACGCGTCAACCTACTACGTCGCGCAAGTTCCCGCTTATGAAAGTCAAGCCTCTGCCGAAGCGTCCCCTGAGGCCGCTCAATCCGCTTCGACGGCGGCGCAATACGCCCAGCAAATTCCCGAGCAAACTTTTGCGCCATGTTGCCCCGAATACGTTCAACCGTGTTGCGCGGACGCGTTTCAAATCAACGGATACGTCAACGGCGGTTATTTTGGAAACACGTTGGGCGCGGATTCTAACGTGATCAACACGAATTCCGATCGCGGCGGCGCGCTCAACGCCGCGTTTGTATCCCTTTCCAAAGGCGCCGTAACAAACGGTTGCGGCGTCGACTGGGGAGGCGGAGTCGATTTCATGTTCGGCGAAGATTCGAGGCTGTTTCGCGTCGAACGCGGTCTTGACGAAGATTGGGCCACCGGACATAACCGCAACGGCGTCCCGACCTACGGATTCGCCATGCCGCAGGCTTACGGAGCGCTTGCGATCAACAATTGGACGTTTACGGCGGGGCATTTCTTCTCCCCGTTCGGTTACGAAAGCGGACGCGCGGACAAACGGTTCTTCTACTCGCGAGGCCTTGCGTACGACGCGCTTCCGTCGACGTTGACGGGCGGATTGCTGACCTTTTCCGGAATTGAGAATCTCTCGGCGACGGTCGGTTTGGTTAACGGCATTAATCAAGGGTTTAACGACGACGCGGGAGGCAGCCTCTTCGCGGGCAATTTTGTCCTGACTCCGTCGAATCAACTTTCCTTCACCTATACGGTCGGAGCCGGAGACGTCGTAGACGACGGAACGAATAAAGTTTACGGGTGTATTCATTCGTGGATCGTCGAAGTTAAGCCGGACGACCGCTGGACGTTCGCGACGGCCGCCGTCTATGAAGACGTCAATACCGTCGGCGCGGGCGGCATTTCCGAAGCGATTATCGGACAGCATATTTACTACAAGACGAGCGACTGCTGGAAGGTTGGAACGCGTCTCGAATGGGGGCGTCTTAAGCCTGCCGGAGGCGATTTGACTAAAGATTTCGAGATTACGCTCGGCGCCAATTGGTCGCCGGCAGGGTCTCAGAATTTGACGATTCGCCCCGAATTCCGTTACGACTCCTGCAACGTTGAGAAATACGCGAAGAACGGAGACAAAAAAGCGCAGATTTGCCTGGGCGTCGACGCGGTCGCGACGTTCTGACGTTTTCTGAGAAATATTGCCCTTAACGGGAATCCTTTTCATCGTTTGACTCTTCCGGACGTCTGTTTGGAAGAGTCAAGCTTTTTATTATTCTCTTAGTCGCCCTTTACTAGACCTGTTGAATAAATTTATAGTCAGATATTTATATAAAATTTTCAATTGTCTGGCGCTTATAATTAACAGGCGCAGAAAACGTTTGTCAAAAACTTGCGCGCAAACGCCGCCGCTAAACGTCCGACTCGAGAACGCGCGAAACGGAAAAATCTTGTCCGGCGTTTAAAACGCCGGACGAAACGCGCGAACAAGTTCAAACGGTTATTCGCAAACGAATAAAACGGGCTCCCAGGGGCTGATCTCGGGAACGACAAAACGCCGATACCCCGCCGCGTCGGAAGACGACGCTTTAACGGTCGTTTTGCGACAGGAATAGTCGTAAACGTCGATCGAGTCTTTGTCGGTTTTCAACATGAGCGCGACGTCTTTAATCGGGTCGTAATTGGAGTTGATTGCGATTCCCGCGAAGCCGCCGTCCGCGTTGGGCGCGCGCATCCAGAAATTGACCAGGGCGAAGGAGTCGACGTAGCCGGGCAAACGGTCCCGCGAAAGCCAGCGCACGATCGCGCGGATTTGGGATTGTTTGGAGTTGTTGTAGAAGTTGCTCCAGGGATAAAAGCCGTTGACGCACACTCGACCGCCCAAAGAATTTTCGAAGACGCCGACGATTGTTTCCGCCTTTTGATCTCCGGCGTAATCGACGCAGCTGGACAGCGTTTCCACGTTTTCGTTCGTTTTCTTTAGCGAACAAATAGGCTCTCGCCAGAACGACTGACGCAAGTCGCGCGTTCTTCCGGCAAAAGGACCGTTAAGAGGATGTTCCTCAAATTTTTCTATTCCGTCGACGCGAATCTCCCCGTCGTATTCCATGCCCGTAAGTTCGTTCAACGCGTAAGATTCCGGATCGTTTGCTAAATTGAGCGCGTTGACGTCGGTATAGATCCCCATTTGAAAAAGTTTTTTAGCTTCTTCGCGCGTATGATGACTCAGGTAGGCGTGCGATAAGACGCCGACGTTTGTCTGGTCGGGGAGATACTTATAGGCGACGGGAATACCCGCTTCCGAAAAACAGGACGTCAACGCTTGAACCGGGCTCCTGTTAGGATAGTAGCCTTCCGTTCTTTCCCAGAGGGGAAAGATTCCAACGTTGGGATTGCGCCCCAAATAGCGAACCGCCAAATCGAAGAACGGTCGTCGTTCCGCAATCTTCGCGATCAAGTCTTCGTACTCGTCCAGAGGCTCGTCGTTGTTCGTAAGGACGTTGAACGCCGCGCCCGTGCACCCCGCCGCAATGTGGGAAACCGCTTCTAAAGTCGTGACGTTGGCGGATTTCAACAGGAACTGATAAGGGAAATTTTCAATTTCCGACTGGATGACGACGACTTCCGGGGGAAGAAGAGAGACCTGTCTTCCAATTTCGTGCGACTTTCCAAAAAGAGCGCTCATGTAGGACTGCTCGTAGAACCCGCCTCCCGGCCGCCAGTAGACTTCTTTGTCTCGATTTGGCCCCGACAGCGTTTTCGCCCAGCGCTCGAAGTCGTACCCTTCGTCGTAACGTTCGCCCGTCATAAAACCGAGCGGCATGTCAGGGTCGACGTCGTGAACGGTTTTTTCGATCAGCGCGAACAGCCCGTCGATCGTATCGGAGGTAAACGTCCTGATTTTGGCCAGAACGTCAAGTTCGTTGTAGTGGGCGCGGATAAAGTCCCGGTCGATCTCCTCGTCGAACTGTTGCGAAAGAGTCTTCATGCAATTATCGCAAAAGCAGATCCAGCCGTGCGTTCCGTCGGAATCCAACATGTGGATAACCCGAACGTCGTCGTCGATCCAAATGTAATCGGGCCCGGCCTTTGCAGCCGCCGTATAAACGCGCCGAATTCGTTCCCGAAAGAGGTCGTTGTTGGGGCAAAGGGTTCCTTCGGCGATTTTGCCGTCCATCGTCTGCGCCCTAGGAAATTCCGGGCCAATAGAATGGGGAACGTTTTCCGGATGATGGCCGAGCGTGCACATCAGATTGATTCCCGCGCGATAACCGCGGGCGTGGGCTTCGGCGATTCTCTGTTTCAGAAGAACGCATCGACGTTCGAGTTCGTCGTCGGGAATCGGCGTGTGCGTTTTCTGCGTGAAAAAAGTAAGCTCGTCGGCGATTCCGGGATATTTGCCGAGTATTTCGAGCAGTTGCGCGAATCGCGCGTCGTCCGTCCAGATATTGCAGGGTATTCTAAAGCAGACGGAAGCGCGCGAGAGTCGCGCGGTCTCCTGAGCCGACGACGAAACGGAGAAAAAGAGTCCGAACAAAAGCGCGACATAAAGCGCTAAAAGTTTTTTTGAACGTTTCATAGCTGTTGTTTGTTTGTCTCTAATAGTCAATTAAAAAGAAGGACGCCTTTGGAATCGCAAAAACCGCGTCCGACGTCTGAAAACGCCGGACGCGGCCTATGGGGAGACGATCGTAACTCTTGCGCCTAACGAGTCTCCGATTGCGAAAGATCCACGGTAAAATCAAGCGAAGTCCCGATCAAAAGGATCCGACCGCATGATGCGCTCCTATAAGCCCTCGCGCGTTTTAGCGTGTAGAAAGAGACGGAAAAATAATGCCGACGTGTTGCGCCGTTTAATTTTTCGTCAAAACGTCGCGGACGCTCCGCCTTCCGGATTCAGCGCCTTGTTGATCGCTTCAGGAGAGAACCCCGCTTGGATCAGAAGGTTGATCGTCATTTCCATTCCCTCCTTCCGTCCTTCTTCGCGTCCTTCCGCGCGTCCCTGTTCCAGACTTTCCTGTTTTTCTTCCTGAATATACGCTTTTTGGAGCGCTTCTTCGTTGAAGAGTTCGTCTAGCATGGTAATCACCTCCTTTTTATGCTCGTTGAGATACCTGACAAGGTAGCCTTTTTCGATGCAAATACGTATCGTTTCCTTCGCGCATTCAACGCCGTTTCCATGATGTTTCCGTTGTTCGTCGTATACCTTGCAAAAACCGACGTATTGT
>JAEEGL015226178.1_pt1 | contig 10583 bp, 6 predicted proteins | sample 9134231 | NCBI WGS metagenome assembly JAEEGL01 (sample SAMN16246548, study PRJNA631951) | gut metagenome | biome: gut microbiome; feature: rumen; material: fiber-attached | host: Bos | place: Iran: Karaj | collected 2018-10
GGAAAATTATTTTGACCCAAATCTTATGAAAAAATTGAAAGAAAGAGATAAAGGATTTGTGAATAAAAAAATTATAATAATTAAAGATAATGATAAGGAAAAAGATAAATAAATTTATTTTTTTTTTTTAATATTTTAAAATAAATATTTATTCAAATTGTTCTTTGAATATATGATGTCTAATTCGACATTTTTTTGCAGAAAATCCTTTTGATAATAAAGATACACAGTTTGAACATTGTCTATTTTTATAATGATGATATGCTTTTCTAATTATTTCATCAATTAAAATTCCAAATTTATCACTTTTTGGATCAATATCAGGATAATCTTTTATTTTACATACTTTTTCTAGTACTTCTTTTTCATTTTCTTTATAGTCTTCATATATTTCTCTAGCACTTTTTTTGTTTTTTATTTTTTCATTTTCAATTTTTTTATTGTTTTTTGGGATGTTTATTTTATATTTTTTATTTTTTATTTTAGGTATTTTAGTTTGATTATTTTCTTTTGTTTCATTTATTGTTTTTTGAATATATTCTTTTTCTTTTTTTAATATATCAATTTCGCCTTTTAATTCAATGTATTTTTTTTGCATATTTGTTAATTTAATTCTAATTATTGTATTTTCTTCATCTTTTTGAGTTAATTGTTCTGAATTATATTTTGAATGTTTTTCTTTTTTTAATTCTTGTGAATCAATAGATATTGAATATGATTTTGTTCCATCACCCCAAACATTCCTTTCAATTAAATTAAAATCTTCTTTAAATTGTTTGTTATTTAACTGAGTTTGAGATAAACTTATTTTTTTTTTGTTATCTTTTTTTATAATATTATTATAATTTAAATTTGTGTTTTCATGAGTTTTAATTTGTTTTTTGTTTAAATTTTTTGATAAAATATTATTATTAATTCTATTTCTTGTTTTTTCTTTATTATTAAAATATTTTCTTTCATTTTCATTAATATCATGTAAAAAAAGTTGCTTATTATTTTTATTATTTATTTTATTATTTAAGTTTATTACTTTTTTATTTAGTTGAGTTAAAACACTTTCATTGTTTATAGTTTTAGAATTTGGTTCAGTTCTTTTTTTTGAATTAGATTGTAAAGTAGTACTATTTGTAATAGTTTGTTGATTTGATTTTTTATTTATCCTATTTTTAATAAGTAAATCAGGTGGATTATAAATATTGTTATTATTTTTTATATTAGTTTTTAACAGGATTTTTTTTTTATGACTTTTCATTAATTTTTTAATTTTGAATTTCATTAATTGAGTATCGGCATTTTCATTATTATATTGGATTGCTTTATCTATATCTTTTTCAGTTTTCAATTGGAGCGTTTGAGCATTGGTATTTTCAGTATTAAATTGAATGGAATTATCAATATTCTTATTTAAATCTTCACTATTACATTGAATAGATTTATCATTATTATTTAAATCTTCACTATTACATTGAATAGATTTATCATTATTATTATCATTTAAATCTTCAAGATTATATTGAATAGATTTATTATTATTATTATCATTTAAATCTTCAAGATTATATTGAATAGATTTATTATTATTATTTAAATCTTCAAGATTATATTGAATAGATTTATCATTATTATTTAAATCTTCAAGATTATATTGAATAGATTTATTATTATTATTTAAATCTTCAAGATTATATTGAATTGATTTATTATTATTATTATCATTTAAATCTTCAAGATTATATTGAATAGATTTATTATTATTATTATCATTTAAATCTTCAAGATTATATTGAATTGATTTATTATTATTATTCTTTTTTAAATCTTCATTATTACATTGAATAGATTTATTATCATTATTATCATTTAAATCTTCATTATTACAATGAATAGATTTATCATTATTATTTTTATTTAAATCTTCACTATTACATTGAATTGATTTATTTAAATTTGTATTAATTTGAACTAGTTTTTGATTATCTTTTAACTCATTAATGTTTATTTGAATAATTTTATCATCATTTAAACTTTCTTTATTTATGTTATTTTTTTTATTATTCAAATCTTCATCATTTAATTCAGGTATTTTATTATTATTATTTGAGTTTTCAAAGCTTTTATTAATTTTATTATTTATATTATTAATTGAACTATCATTCTGTGAGTTATTATTTGAATTTGTTGTTAAAATAATTTTATTATTTTTATGACTTTGTTCAAAATTATTTATAAAATTTTTATCATTATTCAATATAATTTTCTTATTTTCATTTAATTCTTCAAATGTGTTTTCTTTATTTATATTATTGTTTTTTAGATTTTCTCTTAATAGATTATCTTTTAAGGAATAAACTTCTTTCTCATTAATTATTTTTAGTTTATTATCTTGAATAATATTTTTATTATTATAATTATCATTATTATAACTAATATTATAATTTAAGTCATATATTTTATTATTTCTATGATTGAATGTTTTAAAAGAATTATAATTTATTGCATTATTATTATTATTTTCCATATCTTTTCTGATTTTTTCAAGAGAATTTTTTAACTTATCATTTCCTTCTTTAATTTTTTTTTCTAAATTTTTTTCATTTCTCATACTTTCTAATTTAATTTTCTCATAAATTTCTTTCGCATTCATATTATAATTTATAATTGTATAGAATAATATTTAAATAAATTAATATATTTATACATCTTTATTTTTTAGGAATAAAAAAAAAAATGAATGAATGTAAGCGTCAAAAATCTTTTAGTAATTCCCTTATAAAAGGTCAAAGAGAGCAAAATAGACTAGCAGTATCAGACAATTTTGAAACAAGAAAAAGAAATTTAACTCAAACTATAAAATTAGAAAAAGACCATAAAATATTTCCAACAAATCAAAAAAATAAAACAATAGAAATAAATTCCTCAAATCATAATATGATGAATATTTCTAATAACGAAAAAAGTAAAACTTTTCACATAACAAATAAAACAGATAATAAACAGAATTCAAAAAAGTTATATCCAATATCAAAATATGAAGACTTTAGAAAAAGTTCATATAACAACTCACATTATATAAGTAATAAAAAAGATGATATTCATTTACTTCAAAGTTTAGAAAAAAATAAAAAAAAAATAAAAATTAAAGCTAATTATGATATAATAAATGATAATGAATTATTATTTAATGAAGGATTAGGTGTTTCAAAAACAAATATTGGTTTTTATACAAAAAAAGGTAGAATTTCAGATACAATTGATAAACAAAATAATCAAGATTCATATTTATATATTGAAAATTTAATGAATTTAAATGATTGTTGTTTATTAGGTATTATGGATGGTCATGGTACAAATGGTCATTTTGTTTCAGAATATATTAAAGAACAAGCAAAAGAATTTTTTCAAAATAAAGAAAATTATTTCAAAAATAAAAATGAAGAAATCTCATTAGAAAATATACAAAATAGACTTCAATCAAAGAATTTTTCATTAATAAGAAAATTTTATAAAAAAACAAATAATGAACTTCCAGATACAAAATTTGATACTCATTTCTCAGGATCAACATGTAATTTAGTATTTAAATTAGGTAAAACAATAATATGTTCAAATACAGGAGATTCTCGTTCAATAATAATAAAAGAAAATAAAAATAAACAACATGACACAACAAATAATAATAACAATAATAACAATAATAACAATAACAATAATAACAATAATAATAATATATATTCAAAAAAAATAAATGATATTTTTTCTAAATATGAAGTAGAAGAATTAAGTTTTGATCATAAACCAGAAAATAAAGAAGAAAAAGATAGAATAATACAAAAAGGAGGAGTAGTATGTCAAAGTGAAAATGGTAAATTAGATGATGGACCTTATAGAGTTTGGGTAAAAGGAGAAAATTATCCTGGAATTTCTATGAGTCGTTCATTAGGTGATGAAGTCGCTGAAAGTGTTGGTGTTATATCAGATCCTGATTTTATTGTTAAAAATATTAATGATAATTATAAATATATTGTTACTGGATCTGATGGACTTTTTGAATTTATGAAAAATGAAGATATTATGGATATTATTAATCCTTTTTTTTTAGTTGGTGATGTTGAAGGTGCTTGTAAAGAACTTGGGAAAAGGGCTGCTGAAGAATGGGATAAATTAACTGAAGAGAGAGATGATATTACTTTTATTATTTTGTTTATTGGGAATGTTCATGTTAAAAAAGAAACAATTTAAAAAAAAAAAAATTAAATATATATATATATTTATATATATATTTTATTTAGTCATTTAAATCATATATATTGTTTAATTATTAAAATGTAATAATTTGGATTTTATAAATTTTTTTTTTTAATATAAAGAAAAATTATATAAAGTTATTTTGTATATATTATATAATAAATATGTATACTTCAAATACTATAAATTATTCACCTGAAATAAATCAAGATGATACTTTTTTTCAAATGAAAACTTATATTAAAAGCTTAGAAAATAAAATATCTACTCAACAAATAGAAATTGATAGTTTGAAAAATACAAATTTAAATCTTGAGAAAGAAAAATTGAAATTAACTTCATCACTTGCATTAAAAGATAATTCAATTAAAGATTCGACTTCAATATTAGATAATTTAAAATTGAAAAATGAACAATTAGAAAATAAAATTTCTGAATTAGAAAAACAAAATGCTGAATTAAATTATTCAATTGCTGAATTGACTCAAAAAAATAAAACATTAATGAATGCTCAAATATTCAATTCAAATAATCAAAATAGTAATTTAAATTCTCAAATTAATCATTTAACAGAACAATTAAATGAAGTATCAATTATAAAATCAAAATTAGAATTTGATAATAAGACATTAATAAATAAATTAAATGAATTACAAAATGAACATGAAAATGAAGTTAGAATGATAACAAAAATTAAAAATTCAGAAATATTACAACAAAATAAAACAATAGCAAATTTACAAAATGGATTAAATTCTTTAAATAATACAATTAATAATGATTCTCTTCCATCATCAAGTAATATTAATATTAATAATACTAATAATCAATATTCAAATATTATAATGGATGAATTTAATGAATTAGAAAAAAAAACTAAATTAATTTCAGATGAGAATATTGATTTAAAAAAATTATTAAATGAACTTCAAAGAAAAATGGAAGAATATGAACAATTGATGATAATTAAAGATAAAACAATTAAAAATCTTCAGAAAAAAAATAAAGAATATGAAGAAGAAATAAATACAAAAAATGATGAAATGATATTAAATTCAGAAGAAAATTTAAGTCAAGCAAAAGAAACTCAAAGTTCAGTTGAGCAATTATTATTAGAAAGAGAGGATTTAATGAGACAAAATACTGATTTGAGATATGCATATGAACAATTAAATAATGGAGTAAAAGAAGCAAATGATTTATTTGTTCAAAAAGTAAAAAGTTTTGATGATATTTTAAATAAATATAATAAAAAAATACAAGAATATCAAGATAAAATTAAAACTTTAATGGAAAATAATAATAATTTAAATGAAGAAATAAATAAATTAACAAGAGAAAAAGAAAAATTACAAAAAAAAAATGAATATAAAGAAAAATATCCAACCTTAAAAGGTAATTCAAATTTACCAACTAATAATACAAATATTGGAACAATGTTACAATCACCTAATAGAATGACTTTAAATAATGATAATATGTATCATAATTATTCTCCAATATTAAGTCAAAATGTTAATTATGATAATTTAACTTCAAATATTTTGAGAACTGGCAAAAATGATATTAATGATCCTTATGTTGATAGTCAATTTAAATCACTTGAAAACTTTAAAAAAGTTTTAAATAAAGTTGATCAGAATTTAAATAGAGATAAAATTATTTTAGGACAAGAATAAATTATTTAAATGATAATTTATTCATTTTAGATTTAATTTATTATTTTTATTTAAGAGAAATATTTAAATAAAAGAAAAATATTTTAAATAAATTTATTTATTTATTTATTACAATAAATTTCACTTTTATAAAAAAATAAAAAATGTATTAAATAATTTCAAATATAAAATAATGGAAAATATAATATGTGAAATACTACCTCAAGATTATAATTATTGTGATTATAATTTTAAAATAATTTTAATAGGTGATTCTGGAGTAGGAAAAAGTAGTTTAATTAAAAGAATATCAAAAGATGATTTTCAAAATGAACATAATTCAACAATAGGTTGTGAATTATCTACATTCATTACAAAAATAAATAATAAAGTTGTAAAATGTCAAATTTGGGATACTTGTGGTCAAGAAAAATATAGAAGTTTAATTTCATCTTTTTATAATAATTTATCTTTAGCTATTATTATTTATGCTATTAATGATAAAAATAGTTTTGATAATATTAATTTATGGCTTAATGATCTTAAAAATAAAGCTAATGTTGATATTAAAATTGTATTAATTGGGAATAAAGTTGATTTAAGTGATGAAAGAGTAGTTTCTAATGAAGAATTAAAAAAATTCTCTCAAGATAATAATATTGATTTATGTTTTGAAACTTCTGCAAAAACTGGATTTAATGCTAAAACTGTATTTATGGAATGTAGTAAAATTTTATATTTTGAAAAAGAAAAATATAATAAAATTAATAATAGTTTTGATAATGATAATAATGAAACAATTAAAATTAATATAAAAAAAAATGAAAAAAATAAAAGGAAAACAAAAGATGAGCCATGTTGTTAAAAAAGAAAATATTATTTAATCACCTTTTTATATATATAGAACCATAATAATATAATTATGAAAGTTTAATTAAAAAATATTTAAATCTCTTTTTTAAATATTATTTAACCCAAAAAAAAAAAAAAAGAAATTTTAAAAATTTAAATAAAAAAAAAAATTAAAATTAAAAAAAAAAATAAAAATAAAACCAAAAAAAATATAAGAAAAAAAAAAACATAACCAAAAATGGATTCAGTAATGGCAAAATTTTATGGTACATCAAATAACGAAACATCTCGATTTAATCAATTCGGTGCATTATCATCCTCAAAATTTACTCCATCAAAACCAATGAACCAAACATCATCATTTAAAATCCAACCAATAGTCCCAATACCCCCATCAACATTTAATAAAACAACAATAAATCCAAATCAAATCCCAATAACAAACAATACACTACCAAAATATAATAATATTCAATTAGATGCAGCGCCAACATTAAAACCAGTAGTATTTAATAGTACAAGTGATATGATTAGACCACCTCAAGTACACTATAAAGGTGAATTATATCAATTAAAACAAAAAAGATTAGAAGATGAAAAAAGAAATGCAACAAAATTACAAATAATGGAAGAAAAAATGAGAAATTTAGAATTAAAAAGTCAGAGATTAGAAGTTATTAATGATTTTTTTTTTGATATGTTTGAAAATAATTTAGTTAAAGAACATTTACAAAAACAAAGAGAAGATAAAGCAATGAAAGAATTAGAAGATAATGAAGAAAATGATGAATATGATGAATATGATAATTATAATAATATGATACCTCAGAGAAATAATAAAATAATAAATCAAAGGAAAAAAAGATTAAAATCAATGAGTGCAAATCAAAGAGGAAAAAATGTAAATTTAAATAATTTTGATTATAGAGAACCTGAATTTGATCCAGAAGAATTTCAAGAAAAAACAATAGATAATGCTCGTAAAATTTTAAAAGGTATAAAAGAAAATATAGGTAATTATATGTTAGAAGAACAATTAAAAAAAAATGAAGAATTACAAACAATAACTGAAGAAATAGTAGAAATGAAAAATGAACTTCATAGTAGAATTCAACGTTTAGCTCAAAGGCAAAAAAATCAAATGGAAACTTTAGCTTTTTGTTTACAAAATTCAGGGAATCCTCAAATTGAGGATGTTGCAAATAGAATATTAACAAATGAATATTATAATTACCAAATTAATGCTCCGATTTTTGGATCACCAAATTCAAATGATAATCCTTCTTCAAGTAGTAAAAGAGGAAGTAAGGTATCTTCTAAAAAGAATCCTTTAGTTAGAGATAATCATAGAGGGGCTAGATTAAGTATTTTAAAAAGTAATCCTTTTGGGAAAAGAGATAATATTATTAAGGAAGTTGATGAGAAAAGTTCTTCGAGTAGTAGTAGTTCTAGTAGTTTGAGTAATACTAATACTAATAATGTTAATAGTAATCTTAGGAAAAATTATCCTTCTGGGAATTTGTCTAAAAAAACACCTGGGAGAAAAATTTCTTATGAGGATGGGCATTAAATTTTTTATATAGTGATTATATTTTATTATTTTTTATTTTATGTTTATATTAATTTATTTTTTTTTTTAAAATAATTTTTTTTTTTTTTTAAAATAATAATATTATTAAAAATAAATGTTTTTTTTTTTTTATTTTATATCAAGAGAGTCTTTTTTTGTTTTATATTTTAAAAGTTCTTTATCATTTTTAAAATTACTATTTTCACCAAAAGTTCTTATCATTTCATGATCAATACTCCATTCTTTAGGAAGAAATTTAGGTTTAAAAGTTTCAATAAAATATAATCTCCATTCTCTAATAAATTCTCTAATATCTTTAACTTGTTCAACGACTAATTTTCCATGTATATTTTTTTTATCTGAATTCTTCATAATTTGATAATTATAATCTTTAAATTTATTACAAAAATCATATGTAATATCATTAAAACTTTTAATAGTATTTATATAATTATTTTCTTCAAATAATTTAATAATATTATCATCAAATTTACATTCAATTAAAAACTTATATAATTCAAAAATTTTTTGTAATAACTTTTCTCTACTTTCATTAGGAATAGTATTCCAAGATTTATAAACAACTTTACATTTTTTAATAAAATCTTCTTCATTTTTATAACACTTTTGTTCATCAGAAAGTAAATTTAAAGGAACATTAAATCTCTCAGCAATAATTTTTTTTTTTTCTTCATAACTTTTACAACATTTTTCATGACAATTAAAGCATAATAAAGCAACATCATGACTTTTATGACTCTTCATATTTTCAGGAAAAAATTGTCTATAAATAAAAGGAACAATATGAAATCTCATATAATTATTATCTTTCCCACAAATAACACAACAATTTTTACGAGAACTAATATAAAAATCACTTTGTTCTCCTTTTTCATTTACACAACCTTTTGAATTTGGTTCAAATAATAATTTAAATATTGGTGGATTTTCATTTATCATTATTGCTAAATTTCTTGATATGTACCAATTCATTTTTTTATTATCACAATAACATAATTGTTGCCCATCTGGTGCTAACATTTTACAATTTTCATATATTGGAGTTTTACAAGAAAATTTCTCTAATGTGGATTGACGATTTGCTTTTTTTTTTAAATTACGTAATAATCCATTTTTTTTACTTGTTTCATTTAATGTTAAATTTTTCTCTTGTTTTTCTAAATTTTCTGTTTTTGGTATTATAAAATTTGATATTTTATCATAGAAATTTTTATGAGTTTCTATTGTTTCTTTTGAATATTTTGTTGTTAGTATTTCTAATATTTCTTCTTTTGTTTTTGGGAGTTTTACACATATTTTATATATTATTTTCATATTTAATATTAATTCATTATTTATATTTTGTTCTTTTGAATATTCATCAGTTAAATTTAGTAAATCTGAAAATAATTTTTTTATATTGTCAAAGTAATCTGTATTAATTTTTGTTAAATTATCTATAAAAAAATTATTTGCTTGTTTAATATTCTTTTCTTTTTTTCTTGAATTATATAAATTAAATTCAAATTTTTTTTTTTCTTCTTCAATTTTTTTATCATCATTTATTTTTTCTGCAATTTTATTTCTTAATTTAATTAAATATAAAGTATCATTTGCAGCATAAATTAATTGATTTTGATTAAGTGGTCTTTCATACCAATTTGATGTTTGAAATTTTTTCTTTTCTTCATTATTCATATTTATATTTAGATAAATTTTAAGTAAATCAACTAAATTTTTTAAATGAGAATTTGAATGAGAAGCAATTTGATGCATTTCTTGTGTATCAAAAATATTATGTATTTCTATTCCAAATTCTTCTTTTATCCATTCTATATCATTATAACATGCATGAAAAACTTTTTCTATTTTATTATCTGAAAAAATTTCATTTAATAATTTTCCTATTTCTAATTTAGATTTTTCTGATAAAGATATTAAATCTATTATTATTGCAAATGAAAAATTTTGAATATATAATTGAATTAAACATAATGTACCTTTATATTTTTTTCCTTTATAATATTCTGTGTCTATTCCTATTATTTTTGATTTTTTTAAAAATTCAAAATATTGTAAAAAATCCTTAGTTGATTTTATTATTCGATAATTTATTTTTTTTTTCTTATTAAATAATTGTTCTGATTTTTTTTTATAAATATAAGTTATGTCACTTAATAAAAATAATTAAACCAATAAATTTAAAAAATAAATTATATAACTTATTAAATATAATTATATAATTTAAATAAATAATA
>JAEEGL016116298.1_pt1 | contig 10583 bp, 9 predicted proteins | sample 9134231 | NCBI WGS metagenome assembly JAEEGL01 (sample SAMN16246548, study PRJNA631951) | gut metagenome | biome: gut microbiome; feature: rumen; material: fiber-attached | host: Bos | place: Iran: Karaj | collected 2018-10
CTCATTATAAACTAGGAATACCTCTTTTTTTATATTAACAACCTACCAACTAAATATTTTAAGCTTTTTAATGTTTTAACAACCTACCAACTAAATATTTTAAAGATACCAAATTAAGGCATATGGAGAAATCTGTATGCCTTTTTTGGTGGATGTAATAAAATTTTTATATAAATTAGAAAAAATCTTCTTTTTAATGGCGATACTTGACTTACTAAAAAATACATAATAAAATCAAGTTGCAGTGAGCGATTAAAAAATATAAATAAGAAAAGGGGACAAAAAAATGGCTAACACAGTTTTGAAAGAACACAATGCTTTTTTAGATTATCAGGTTGGTAGAATAAACGTAAAAATTAATTTGTCAAAAACAAATATGAATTTACATTATATTACACCATTAACCATTCCGGTTGGAAAAATGCCGATTGATTTAAGCCTTGTATATACTTACTCTGAGTCTTTTCAAACTGAATATTTTGGAAAAGGTATAAGAAGCACTTTGTATAAAAAAGTAACAGAAGTTTCTAGTAATGTTTGGAATGTGGTTTTTCTAGGAGAGTAACTATGAACAAAAAAATATTTGTTGCTACAATAAATTGGATTAAAACAAATGAACCAGGAAAAATCATTGTTCCACTCAATAATCCAACATATAGTCCACAAATTTCAGTTGAGGGTGAATATGTAGTTGATGGAAGTTCTTGGAGCGTATTTTGCTACAATTTTGAAATGATTGGTTCAAATAGAACTAAATCATTAATTAAATATTTGAATCAAAATTCAGCACCTGATAATTTGAAAATTGGAAGCAGTTTTTCATTGTATGAAATGGGAAAAGTAGTTGCTTCGGGAAAAATTATAGATATTTCAAAAATAGATTTTTAAAACAATATGTAGATCCTGATAGTCAAAAATATAAAAATATGGTTGAAGAAATCAGAAAAGAATTAAAATTCACATCTTTAGCATTTAATAGATTAGACGATTTAAAGAAAGCTTGTGAAATTGATGAGAACAAGCTTTGTACATATTGCTGGGATGGAAGAGAATAGGTATTAAATGGTGTTTTAACTGACACCATTTTTTCTTTTTTCTATCATTATGAAAAATTATGAAAACGATTTATGAAAATTATTGAAAATGGATTAATAATATGTTATAATTTTCATAGATTTTTGAGGTGAATAACTATGTCAAATAATGTAACTATTTATGATGTTGCTGGAAGAGCTGGCGTTTCTTTAGCAACTGTAAGTCGTGTTATGAATAACCCTGAAAAGGTTAATCCTGAAACAAGAGAAAAAGTTTTAGCTGTAATTAAAGATCTTGGTTATCGTCCAAATGCTATCGCAAGAGGCCTTGCAAGTAGAAAATCTACAACTGTAGGTATCATACTTGCTGATGTTTCACGTGCATCTGCAGCTCAATTATTAAATGGTATTTTAGATATAGCTAAGAAATATGATTATGCAACAAAATTATTTACTCTAACTGAAAATGAAGATATTAAAGAAACTATTAGAGCTGTTGTTGCAGAACAAGTAGATGGAATTTTATTCTTAAATGATGAATTATCACCAGAACAAATGGAACTTGTATTAAATCATATTAAGGATGCTCAAATTCCACTTGTATTATCTAATGTATTCTATAAAGAAAACATTCCTGCAGTAAGAATTGATTATGAAAAAGCTACATATGAAATTACTAAGGAATTATTAAATAAAGGAAGAAAGCATATTTATTTAGCATCTACAGTAAGAAAATATTCCATTAATGAATATAAAGAATTAGGATATATTGATGCTATGAAGGAAGCTGGCTTAGAACCAAAAATCTTTAGAACATCTGGAGATGTAGCTGTTAATAAGCTTCATATTCAAGAATTCTTAAAGAATAATGATGTTGATGGTTTAATTGCTGTAAGAGATAGTATTGCTGTTTCATTCATTAATGAAGCAATTAATGCTGGTTATAAGATTCCTGAAGATATTTCAGTAATCGGCTTACAAAATACAAAATATGCAATTTTATCAAGACCTAACTTGACATGTGTTGATACTCCGGTGTATGATATTGGTGCTGTTTCAATGAGACTTCTAACTAAGATTATGAAGCATGAAGCAATTGAGTCAACAAGAGTTGTACTTCCATATCATATCGTTGAAAGAGAATCAAATTAATATTTTCGATGAAAAGAACAAAGTAGTATATTAAAAAACTATTTAGAGAATCTGTGGCTGGTGTAAACAGATAAAGCTTTAATATATGAATTACACTCTTGGAGAAAAGACTATTTTTAAGTGCTATGATATATATCATAGAATTAAGGTGGTACCGCGGAATAATTCGTCCTTAAAATTTATTTTTAAGGACTTTTTTATTTAAAAAATTTTTGGAGGAAATTATTATGGGAATTTATGAAGAATTAGAGTGGAGAGGATTAATTAAGGATGTATCTGATCCATCATTAAGAGAAAAATTAAATAAAGGTGGAATGACTTTTTATATAGGTACAGACCCAACTGGAGATTCACTTCATATAGGTCATTTTTCAAGCTTCTTAATTTGTAAAAGATTAAAAGAAGCAGGACATAACCCAATTGTTTTAGTTGGTGGTGGTACTGGTTTAATTGGAGATCCAAAACCAGATGCTGAACGTCCTATGATAACAAAAGAAGAAGTTGATCATAATTTTAATTGCTTAAAACAACAATTAACTGATTTATTTGGATGCGAAGTAGTAAATAATTATGATTGGTATAAAGATATCAATTTCATTGATTTTTTAAGAGATTATGGTAAGTTCTTTAATGTTAACTATATGTTAAATAAGGATATAGTTGCAAGAAGATTAGATACAGGTATTACATATACAGAATTTTCTTATATGATTATGCAAGCATTAGATTTTTATTGGTTATGTGAAAATAAAAATGTAACATTAGAGGTTGCAGGACAAGACCAATGGGGAAATATTACTGCTGGTATTGATTTAACAAGAAAGAAAACAGGAAAAGAAGTATATGGTTTAACAATGCCTCTTTTAACTAAATCAGATGGTACTAAATTTGGTAAAACAAATGGTAAGGCTGTTTGGTTAGATAAGGAAAAGACATCTCCATATGAAATGTATCAATTCTTTATTAACACAGAAGATTCAAAGGTTATTGATTATTTAAAATTCTTAACATTCTTATCTAAAGAAGAAATTTTAGAATTAGAAAAGAAAAATAATGAAGCTCCTCATTTAAGAGAAGCTCATAAAGCATTAGCTCATGAAGTTATTACATTCTTACATGGCGAAGAAGCATATAAAGAAGCAGTAAAGATTAGTGATGCTTTATTCTCAGGAGATATTAAATCACTTTCAGCAAAAGAAATTGAAATGGGATTTGGTGATCTTCCTTCAATTCAAGCAAATGGTCAAACATTACTTCAAGCTTTAGTTGAATCAGGACTTGCATCATCTAATAGAGAAGCAAGACAATTCTTACAAAGCGGTGCTGTATCAGTTAATGGTGAAAAACAAACAGATATGAATTTCTTAATGACAAAGGAAAATGCAATTGAAGGCAAATTCATTGTTATTAGAAGAGGTAAAAAGCTATATTCACTTGTTAGAATATAATTAAAAATCCAGTTCAACGAACTGGATTATTTTTTATTTTGATTATTTATTGCCTTCATTTTTGCTTTATCTTCATACATTAATCTATCTGCTTCGGCTATAACAGATTGAATATCATCAATTTGTTTCATTTGAGCATAACCAAATGCACAATTAAATTCTGTTAAAGAAAGCTGTTCTTTCATAACTTTAATATTATCTTTAACTTCATTTTCTTTAATTTTTGTATAGAATATTACGAATTCATCTCCACCAATTCTATAAACAGTTGCGTTTTTATTTGAATGCTTAAATAAAATTGAAGATACAGTTTTTAAAGCTAAATCTCCTTTTTCGTGACCAAAATTATCATTTAAATATTTTAAATTATTCATATCGATTGACGCAATAAATGTAATACGATGCTTTAATTGTTCCATATCCTGATAATAAGCTTGACGGTTAAATAACCCAGTTAAAGGATCGATTACTGAACGATGAATATAATATAATAAGAAGAATAATAATAGTGATGATGAAAATATATGGTAAAAACTATCATTTTCATCTAATGCTAATTGAAGTACTAATCCTAAAATAGCACCTAATGTAATATAGACAAATATTAATTTGACTTTTAATGTATAATTCCATAGATAATACAAATTTTGAATTATTAAGAATATGAAATATCCAAAGAATGTAATATAAGGAAGATATCTTAAAGGTCCACCATCATAAACACTTAATCCTGATGGAATATAATAATAGAAATGAACTAAATGAGTAAACCAAGAAGTAATGATTAATAAATCACTTATAATTAGAGGAATGATAAATATAATAATCCATTTTCTTTGTTCCATTTGTTTAAATGGAGACATGATTGGCGTGATTGTAATCATTATTAAAGGATATAAACAATATTTAATTGTTGTAAGCCAATATCTTAATTCTAATACATTTGTCATGCTTCTTAGCCATAATTCGATATTGTGTATTATACAAGAGGCAATTATTAACCCTATTGTAATTCTTGTATATTTTTTAATCTTTGGTGTTATATGTGCACTTATAAATAAAATTATTAATAAGCCAACAACTTCATAAAATAATAAATAGTTTTCAACTATGAAATTTCTAAAGCTCATGATATTCTCCCTCTAACACATTTATAATATAATTATACCCTCCTATCAATTTTTAAACAATAAAGAAAGTGTTTTTATCGAAAAAGATAGATTTTTTTTTAATTATTATCTATAATATTAACTAGATAGATACAAAAGGAGAAATTTAATATGAGAAATTTTACTTACAATACACCAACTACGCTTATTTTTGGTGATGGCGTTTTAAAAAATTTAAAAGAAGTAGTTGCTCAATATGGAAAAAATATATTATTAACATATGGTGGAGGTTCTATTAAAAAAATAGGATTATATGATGAAATATATAAGATATTAGATGGTTTTAATATTTATGAATTAAGTGGAATAGAACCAAATCCTAAATATTATCAAAGTGTTGTTCCTGGGGTTAAGATTTGTAAAGAAAAGAAAATTGATTTAATACTTGCTGTAGGTGGAGGATCAGTATTAGATTGTAGTAAAGCAATATCTATAGGTGCATTAAGTGATAAAGAAACATGGGATTTATTGACTTATAAAGAGAAAGTTACAAAAGCATTACCTATAGTTACAGTATTGACTCTTGCAGCAACTGGCTCTGAATATGATGCAAGTGCTGTAATTTCAAGACCTGAGACAAATGATAAAATAGGATTTGGAGATAGTCATGTTTTCCCTAAGGCATCATTTTTAGATCCTAAATATACATATTCAGTATCAAAAAAACAAACAGCAGCTGGAACAGCTGATGCAATAAATCATATACTAGAACAATTTTTTGTTAAAGAATCATGTCTTTTAAATGATGGAATGATGGTATCAGCAATTAAAAGCTTAATGTATAATGTTAAAATTGCATTAAAAGATCCTGATAATTATCAAGCGAGAGCTGAATTAATGTATGATGCATCACTTGCTTGTAATGGTATATTTTCTAATGGTTCAGGACCACAAAACTGGCCTATGCATGGTATAGAACATGCTTTATCAGGTTATTATGATATTACTCACGGTGAAGGATTAGCCATTATTACACCTAGATGGATGAGATATGTATTATCAGATAGAACACTTCCTAGATTCTTAGTGTTAGGTAAGGATTTATTTAATTTAAAAATTGAAAATGATTATGAAATGGCTGATAGAGTAATAGAAGAATTCTATAAATTCTTTGAATCTATTGGAATTCCTATGCATTTAAAAGATGTTGGTATTGATGATTCAAGAATAAAAGAAATGGCACATCATATTCATATTAATGAACATTTAGATAATGAAAATGCATTTTATCCTTTAGATGAAAATGACATAGAAAGAATTTTAATTAATTCATTATAATTAAATTTATCCCTTTAGTTTACTAAAGGGATTTTTTAATTTTAAAATTTTTATAAAAAAAACTATTGACACATATTTATTTAATGATATAATAAGGCTAATCCTACTAAACACATAGGAATAGGATAATAAAGAGAAAGGGATGATATTATGATTATCAAATTTAATCGATGTAGAAGCATTTTTCGAATGTGCATTTTAAAGAAATGGAGTCATAATGTCATGTGTGACTCTACTAACAAATTTTAATTATAATTTAAAAAATATTTAATGAAGGTAGAGGAAAAATAAAAATGGGTAGAAATTATAAATTTGAAACAAAACAATTACATGTAGGACAAGAAAATCCAGATAGCGCAACAGGAGCAAGAGCTGTTCCTATCTATTTAACATCTTCATATGTTTTCAATAATGCAAAGCATGCTGAAGATAGATTTGGTTTAAGAGATTCAGGAAACATCTATGGAAGATTAACAAATCCAACTCAAGATGTATTTGAACAAAGAGTAGCTGCATTAGAAGGTGGTGTTGCAGCACTTGCTGTTGCATCAGGTGCAGCTGCAGTTACATATACAATACTTGCACTTGCAGGTGCTGGAGATCATGTTGTTGCTGCTAATAATATTTATGGTGGTACATATAACTTATTAGAACATACATTAAGAAATTATGGTATTGATACAACATTCGTTGATCCAGAAGATATTAATAACTTTTCTAAGGCTATTAAGGATAATACAAAATTAGTATTTATTGAAACATTAGGAAATCCAAAAAGTGATGTAACAGACATTGAAGGAATAGCAAAGATTGCACATAAGCATAACATTCCTTTAGCAATTGATAATACATTTGGTACTCCTTATGTTATTAGACCAATTGAATTTGGTGCTGACATTGTAGTCCATTCAGCAACTAAATTTATTGTAGGTCATGGAACTGCTTTAGGTGGAGTAATTGTGGATTCAGGAAATTTTGATTGGGAAAAAAGTGGTAAATTCCCACAATTTGTTGAACCTAATAAATCTTATCATGGTGTATCTTTTACAAAGGCTGTAGGTAAGGCTGCATTTGCTGTATATATTAGAGCTATTTTATTAAGAGATACAGGAGCATCTATTTCTCCAGTAAATGCCTTTATTGCATTACAAGGATTAGAAACTTTATCATTAAGAGTTGAACGTCATAGAGATAATGCATTAAAGGTTGCAAAGTATTTAAGTGAAAACCCTAAGGTTTTAGCTGTTCACCATCCATCAGTTACAACTGATAAAAAGCAAAAGGAATTATATAAAAAATATTTCCCTAATGGTGGAGGTACAATCTTCACTTTTGAAATTAAAGGTAGTGAAGAGGATACAAAAAAATTTATTGATAATTTAAAATTATTTTCACTTTTAGCGAATGTCGGTGATGTTAAATCATTAGTAATACATCCAGCATCAACAACTCATGCTGAATTAAATGATGAGGAATTAGATACTGTTGGTATTTATAGAAATACAGTTAGAGTTTCTATTGGTACAGAACATATTGATGATATTATTTATGATTTAGAAGAAGCATTCGAAAGTATATAATTTTATTAAAAAAAGTGATATAATATTATCTAGTAAAATGATATGAATTGAGGGATAAATATGATATCAACTAAAGGAAGATATGCACTAAGATTAATGATTGATGTTGCTACGTACTATAGCGGAATACCTGTATCTTTAAAGGATGTTTCTAAAAGACAAAATATTTCAATAAAATATTTAGAACAAGTAGTACAATTACTTGTTAAAAGAGGATATCTATTAAGCGTTAGAGGAAACAATGGTGGCTATTTATTAGCTAAAGATGTTAAAGATTATACTGCAGGTGATATTTTGAGATGTGCAGAAGGCACTTTAGCACCGGTATCATGCCTACAAACTGATTGCAATACATGTCCTAGACAGAATATGTGTTCTACATTAGATTTTTGGAAAGGTTTTTATAATACTGTTAATAATTACGTTGATAGTGTAACATTAGAAGATTTAGTATTAAAAGAAAAAGAAAAAATAGGAAACGATTATAATATATAAGGAGAAAAATATGAGTAAAATTTATAAATCAGTAACTGACTTGATTGGTCATACACCACTTGTAGAATTAGTTAATTTTAATAAAGATAATAATTTAAAAGCTACTATCATAGCTAAGGTTGAAGGATTCAACCCTGCTGGATCTGTAAAGGATAGAGTTGCTAAATCTATTATTGAAGATTATGAAGCAAGAGGTATTTTAAAAAAAGGTTCAACTATTATTGAACCAACATCAGGTAATACTGGTATTGGTCTAGCTGCAATTGCTGCAGCAAAAGGCTATAGATTAATTATCACACTTCCTGAAACAATGTCAGTTGAAAGAAGAAATTTAATTAAGGCTTATGGTGCTGAACTAGTTTTAACAGACGGTACTAAAGGTATGAAAGGTGCTATTGCTAAAGCAGAAGAATTAAATAAAGAAATACCTAATTCTGTAATAGCTGGACAATTTGTAAATCCAGCAAATCCTAAAGCACATAGAGAAACAACAGGACCTGAAATTTGGAATGATACTGATGGTAAGGTTGATATATTTGTTGCTGGTGTTGGTACAGGTGGTACAATTACTGGTGTAGGTGAATACTTAAAGAGCAAGAATCCTAATGTAAAAATTGTTGCTGTTGAGCCAGAAACATCACCAGTTTTATCAAAAGGTGTTGCAGGTTCACATAAGATTCAAGGTATTGGTGCAGGCTTCGTACCTGATACTTTAAATACAAAAATTTATGATGAGATTATAGCTGTACCAAATGAAGAAGCATTTAAAACAGGTGCAGAAGTAGTAAAGAGCGATGGTGTATTCGTAGGAATTTCATCAGGTGCTGCTTTATTTGCTGCTAAACAATTAGCATTAAGAGAAGAAAATAAAGGAAAAACAATAGTTGTTTTATTACCTGATAATGGCGATAGATACTTATCAACACCATTATTTAATAATTAATCCCTCCAAGGAGTTCATTATGAACTCCTTTTTTCTTACTAAAAACTTGCTGATAACATTTGGTATAATAAAGTTAGTTTATAACTGAAATAATATAAGTAAAATAAGTGATTTTTGAAGTTTCATAGCTTATTGATGAAATAAAATTTTAAATTTTTGACTATATTTTGAATAAATTTTAGTAAATTTTATGAAAAAACGTTTAAAAAAATAATAATTAATAATAAAGTTGCATTTTTTGTTTTGATATTAAATTTCTTTATGATATAATGTTTTATATATTTTAAAAAAGGGAGGCCACTCTTATGGGAAAAACTTTAACATATAAAATATTAGATGCACATAAGGTTTCTGAAGATTTAGAAAACAATACAATGAGTATTGTTATTGATCAAACATTAACACAAGATGCTACAGGTACTATGGCTTATTTGGAATTTTTAAGCTTTGGTATTGATAAGGTAAGAACAAAATTATCAGTATCTTATGTTGACCATAATACTTTACAAAATGGCTTTATGAATGCTGATGATCATAAATTCTTGCAAACTGTTGCTGATAAATATGGAATTATATATTCAAAGGCTGGTAATGGTATTTGTCACCAAGTAAATTTAGAAAGATTTGCTGTACCAGGAAGAACTATTTTAGGTTCTGATTCACATACACCTACATCATCAGGTGTTGGTGCTATTGCGATTGGTGCTGGTGGCCTTGATGTTGCTTGTGCTATGGCTGGTAAACCATTTACTATTGTTAGACCAAAAGTTGTTGGTGTAAAGCTTACTGGCGCTTTAAGAGATGGTGTTTCTGCAAAGGATATTATTATTCATCTTTTAGGTATTATGACTGTTAAGGGTGGAGTTAATAAGGTTATAGAATATTATGGTGATGGTGTTAAAACATTAGGTGTGCCTGCAAGATCAACTATTTGTAATATGGGTGCTGAACTTGGTGCTACATCATCTGTATTCCCTTCTGATGAAGTTACAAAAGAATTTTTAAAGATTCAATCAAGAGAAGAAGATTATATTCCACTTTCTGCTGATCCTGATTGTGTTTATGATGAAAATATAGAAATTGATTTAAATACATTAGAGCCATGTGCCTCATGCCCTAATTCACCAGATAATGTTAAAAATATTTCTGAATTAAAAGATATTAAGGTTGATCAAGTATTAATTGGTTCTTGTACAAATTCAAGTTATTATGATTTTGTTAAGGTTGCATCAATCTTAAAAGGTAAAAAGATTCATAAGGATGTATCTTTAGGAATTGCTCCTGGTTCTCAACAAGTACTTCAAATGATTACAAAAAATGGTATTTTAGATGTTTTACTTGAAGCTGGTGCGAGAATTTTAGAATCAGCATGTGGCCCATGTATTGGTATGGGACAATCTCCTGCAACAGATGCTGTTTCTTTAAGAACATTCAATAGAAACTTCTATGGTAGAAGTGGTACAAATTCAGCTAAGGTATATTTA
>JAEEGL017129066.1_pt1 | contig 10583 bp, 8 predicted proteins | sample 9134231 | NCBI WGS metagenome assembly JAEEGL01 (sample SAMN16246548, study PRJNA631951) | gut metagenome | biome: gut microbiome; feature: rumen; material: fiber-attached | host: Bos | place: Iran: Karaj | collected 2018-10
CTCATATTGGAGAACTATGGCTTTGACGTACATGATCTGGGAAAAGATGTACCCGAACAGACGGTGGTCGATGAGGCGATAAGACTCCATGCGGATATAGTCGGATTGAGTGCACTTATGACTACAACGGTTCCGGCAATGGAAGAGACGATAAAGCTTTTAAGAGAGCAGGCACCGTGGGTTAAAGTAGCAGTGGGCGGAGCCGTAATGACGCAGGAGTACTCGGATCAGATAGGTGCCGACAAATACTGTAAGGATGCCATGGATACGGTAAGATACGCGGAGGAACTTGAAAAATCGTTATGAGATACGGTCATTCCATAAGCAGACAGTTTGCGGCGATATTCATTGCCGTGACGGCTATCGGCATGGGACTTATGTTTCTTGCCAATAATCTGCTGTTAAAAAAATATTATCTGTCCAATAAGCAAAAAGAGATGATATCGGCTTATAACAGTATCAACGAGGCTGAAGCCGAGAATGCTTTTGATACCGATGAATATGATGCTGAGATATTGGGAATATGTGAGAAGTATTCTCTTGATCTTCTTGTGATGGACAGCGATTCCAAGATGGTCAAATACACCGGTAATGATGCCAATTTCCTTCGTATGCGTCTGTGGGACCGTATATTTGCCGATAATGCAAGGATGGCAGGCATAGACCGACCGGAGGGAGATGATACGGAAGGCGGCGTCGGTTTTCCGGGCAGAAATGATGAGATCATACAATCGGAGGACAGTTACAGTATAGGGCTTACTGATGATGTGGTGACCGGTGGTGAGTATATGGAGATGTGGGGGACGCTTGGAAGCGGAAATATGTTCCTTATCAGATCTGCCATGGAGAGTATAGATAACAGTGTCGCCATTACCAACAGATTCTTAGGTTATGTATCCGTATTTGTGGTCGTGATAAGTGCGGTTGTGATCATGGTCCTGTCCAAAAATATCACCAGCCCGATACTTAAACTTGCTGACATATCGGAACGTATGACCAGGCTTGATTTTGATGCCAGATATGAGCCCAAAGGCAATAACGAGATTACTTTGCTTGGAGAGAATATCAATAAATTGTCCGACTCTTTAAAGAAAAACATATCGGATCTTAAGAGCGCCAATGCCATGCTTAAAAAGGATATTGAGGAGAAGACCGAGATCGATGAGATGAGAAAAGAATTCTTGTCCAATGTATCTCATGAGCTTAAGACACCGATAGCCCTTATCCAGGGTTATGCTGAAGGTTTAAGCGAAGGCGTGACCGATGACCCGGAGAATATGAAGTACTATTGTGATGTCATAGCGGATGAAGCATCCAAGATGAATAAGATGGTACAAAAGCTCCTTACGCTTAATCAGCTCGAGTTCGGCAATGATGCGGTCAATATGGAACGCTTTGATATCGTCGAACTGATCAAGGGGCATATTCAGACGACGGAGATACTTACCAAACAGAATGGGATCACTGTCAATTTTCCCGCAGGTTCGCCGATATATGTGTGGGGAGATGAATATATGGTGGAAGAGATCATCACCAATTATCTGTCCAATGCGATGAATCATTGCGATTATGACAGAAATATCGATATAAAGGTCGAAGATATTCCGGATCAGGAAAAAGTAAAAGTTACCGTATTTAACACCGGTGATCCGATACCCGAAGAGAGCCTTACACATATATGGGAGAAGTTTTATAAGGTTGATAAGGCCAGAACAAGAGAATACGGTGGAAGCGGTGTGGGACTGTCCATCGTGGCGGCAATATGCAAGGCCATGAATCAGGAGTATGGGGCAGAGAATTATGATAACGGTGTAGGCTTTTACTTCACTCTTGATAAAAGGTGATATCGGGTGATATATTGTATATATGGTTAATAAAGATTATGATGCCAATTTAATCAGAAACAGGAAGCCTTCCAAGGGATGTATCAGTCTTATAGGTGCACTTGCGGTATCGCTTTTATGCGGCTGCGGTAATCTTGCGGGTATGCCTACACTCACTGAAGAACAGACAGAACTTGTGACCGAATATGCTGCGGGACTTATCCTTAAGCATGATGAGTCATTTGATGACGGTGCTCTTTTGGATGATGAGGAACTGGCTAAGCAGGAGGCGCAGGAAGCGCTTCAAAGAGAAAGGGACAGAGAAGCCAAAGCTGCTGCCGAGGATTACCTTGCCAAGAAGGCCAATGCCGACAAGAGTAAGAAGGATAAAAAGGATAAGTCAGAGGATTCGAATGACAGTTCTTCGGAGGAAAGCAAGCCTTCAGAGGCTACAGTCGCCGATATGGCTGCTTTTTACGGAATGGATTCATTCAGCATAAGTTATAAGGGATATATTCTTACAGACAGTTATCCCACTTCCGGAGAAGATATGCTGATGGCTATGGATGCCACATCGGGTAATCAGTTATGTGTGCTTAAGTTCGATGTGACCAATATATCAGGAAGTGATGCTACTTTTGATATGTTTTACAGGAATCCGAATTTTTACCTTAACATAGACGGACAGCCTCAGGTGCATCAGCAGTATACGCTGCTTCTTGATGATATGGCAGCCAGCAATGATGCCTTCGCGGCGGGTCAGAGCGAAGAGAGAGTTTTGATATTCGAGATAAGTGATTCGGTATCGGATATTGGAAGTATGTCACTGTCTGCCAGAAATTCGGAAGGTCAGAAGGGTACGATGCCTATACAGTGATCGCCATCAGATGACGGATCAAAATTATTTAATAAAAAAAATAAAGGAAATACACAGCCTGCACGGAATATATCCAGTGTAGGCTCTTTTTTTACAGAATATTATAAAGACCATGGATGCACAGATAAGACACAGAATCGAAGAACTTGAAAAACAGAACTTAAGTCCCTATGCCACTTTAAGTGTTGAGTCCAAGGGACGAAGACGAATAGAAGAAGAATGTGATATCAGACCGGTCTTTCAGAGAGATCGTGACAGGATACTTCACAGTAAGTCATTCAGGAGGCTTAAGGATAAGACACAGGTATTCTTAACGCCGGAAGGTGATCATTACAGAACCAGACTTACCCACACGCTTGAAGTCAGCCAGAACGCAAGGACTATTGCCAAAGCCCTCAGGATGAACGAGGATCTTGTGGAGGCCATAGCGCTTGGACATGATCTCGGACATACTCCGTTTGGTCATGCCGGAGAGAGAGTTCTTGACAGCGTATGTTCCGTGGGATTTGAACATAATAAGCAGAGTTTAAGGCTTGTGGATGTGCTTGAGAAGGACGGACAGGGCCTTAATCTTACCTATGAAGTAAGGGACGGGATCCTCAATCATCAGACTTCGTCCATGCCCTGTACGCTTGAGGGCAAGATCGTAAGATTATCGGATAAGATCGCATATATGCATCACGATATGGATGATGCGATAAGAGGCGGGATATTGAGCGAAGATGATGTGCCCGAGAGCATAAGCAGAGTGGTAGGATATACCACGGGTCAGAGGCTGGATACTTTTATCCATGATGTAGTCATGACCAGTATGAACAAGCAGGATATCATGATGAGTGAGCCTGTGGCACATGCGCTTACATCCCTGCGGGAGTTCATGTTCGATAATGTCTATACCAATCCCAAGGTCAAGAGCGAGGAGAAGAAGGCTGAGGAGTTGATAGAGACGCTTTTTGATCACTATTATATTCATATAGATGAGATCCCTCACGAGATGAAGATCATGCTCGATAGGGGAGAAGAAAAAGAGATCGTGGTATGTGATTATATCTCTTCAATGACAGACAGATATGCCATAGCATTGTATGAGGAACTGTTCATACCCAAATCATGGCCGGTTACGAGATTATAGCAGATGTATCCTGAAGATATAGTCGAAGAAGTCAGACAGAAAAACAATATAGTGGATGTGATCTCTGAGCATGTAAGGCTTCAGAAGAAGGGCTCGTCCTATTTCGGACTGTGTCCTTTTCACGGTGAGAAGACAGCATCTTTTTCGGTATCACCCTCCAAGCAGATGTTCTATTGCTTCGGATGTGGAGTCGGAGGCAATGTGTTTTCTTTTGTGATGCAGTATGAGAATGCAACATTTAAGGAAGCGGTCAAGATACTTGCCGATAGAGTCGGGGTAAAGCTGCCCGAGATAGAGATGACTGAACAGATGAAGAAGGCTGCAAGTGAAAAGAGCATTCTTCTTGAGATCAATAAGGAAGCGGCTAAGTATTTCTATTTTTCTCTGCGTTCTGACGGCGGTAAGAACGGTTACGAATACTTTAAGAGCAGGAAACTTACGGACGAGACCATGAAGGCATGGGGACTCGGTTATGCCAATATGTATTCGGATGATCTGTGTAAGTATTTAAAAAGCAAGGGCTATTCGGATGAGATGATAGTCAAGGCCGGACTTGCCAGTCGAAGAGAAGACAAGGGCATGCATGATAAGTTCTGGAACAGGGTTATGTTCCCGATCCAGGATATGAATCATAAAGTTATAGGATTCGGCGGTCGTGTGATGGGGGACGGAGAACCCAAGTATCTTAACAGCCCCGAGACCCCTGTTTTTGACAAGAGCAGGAACCTGTACGGGTTGAATTTTGCCAGAAGTTCCAGAAAAAATCACATGATCCTGTGTGAAGGATATATGGATGTGATCGCCATGCACCAGGCGGGCTTCAATGAAGCAGTGGCTTCGCTTGGAACGGCATTTACACTTGGTCAGGCAAGCCTTCTTAAGAGATTCACGGATACGGTGATCTTATCCTATGACAGTGACGGTGCGGGGGTCAAAGCAGCACTTCGCGCTATAGGGATATTAAGGGAAACAGGGCTTACCGGCAGGGTACTTGACCTTAAGCCATATAAGGATCCGGATGAATTCATTAAGAATCTTGGAACGGATGAATTCAGCAAGAGAATAGAGAATGCCAAGAACAGTTTTTATTTTGAAATAGATGTGTTGTCGAGAGATTACAATCAGAACGATCCGGAAGAGAAGACCAGATTCCACCGGGAGATAGCACGTAAGTTATGTTCTTTTTCGGATGATGTGGAACGCAATAACTATTTAGAGGGGATATGTCGTGAGTACATGATAGATCCCGAGGGCATGCGCAAACTGGTCACATCGGTCGTTAACCAGACGGGACTGGTAAGCCCCGTAAGGGTAAGGCCTAAAAGCGGTGAACCATCAAAGGCATCTCCGGAAGAAGGGATCAAAAAGGCACAGAGGATATTGATCACATGGTTGTGTGACGAGCCGGAGATATATCCCAAGATATCTGAATACATAAGTGCGGGCGATTTTACGGATGAACTGTATGGCAAGGTAGCGGCTGAGCTTTTTGCAGGAATGGAGAACGGGGGATTCGTGCCGGCGAGTATTGTGTCAAGATTTGAGGATGAGGAAGATCAGCAGAGGATAGCCGAAATATTCAATACAAAGATAACGGGATTGGACGGCAGACCTATCGCCATGACAACTGATAAGGAAAAGGAACGGGCGCTTAGGGATATCGTGATCAAAGTAAAAGAAAACAGCTATGAGTATTACTCCAAGGGAGGAGGCGGTGATGCCATGGCTTTGGACGAAGCGATAAAAGGAAAAAAACAGCTTGAGAAATTAAAAAAGACCGAGATCAGACTATAGACATTAGGTCGTTGACAGAGAGGAGAAGGGACATGCCCAGAAAAAAAGTTAAGGAAGAGATCGTCGAAGAAGTAGTCGAGGAGGAGATGATCGATGATGAGGATATGTCGGAGGATATAGATGAATTCATTGATGATTCTGATGACGAACTCACGGACGAGGAATTTGAAGACGAGGAAGAATTGGAAGAAGAGCCGGAGGAACCGGATGATGCAATGATAGATGCCGGCATCATAGATGTTCCGCTGGATGATTTTGATGATATCGATCCTACGGATGATGAGATCGACGTGGAAGTTCTTGATGAGAATTATGAAGATGATGAGGAAGCCGATATCAGTCGCTACAGTGACAGGGTTAAGTATCTCATAGAACTTGCCAAGAAGAAAAAGGGTGAGCTTGATTATCGTGAGGTTCAGAGCCAGTTTTTGGATGTGAGACTCACGGATGAAGAGTTTGATAAGGTGTTGGAAGCACTCGAGGATAGCGGAGTCGATGTATTCAAGAAAAGTGATGAAGATATCGATGATGATATGCTTGATGATGAAGATGTTGTACTTACGGAAGAAGATGAGGTAGATGTGGAGAATATCGACCTTACCGTTCCGGACGGAATCAGTACCGAAGATCCTGTCAGAATGTATTTAAAGGAGATAGGTAAGGTTCCGCTTTTAAGTGCCGATGAAGAGATAGAACTTGCCAAACGAATGGAGAACGGTGATGATGAGGCAAAGAAAAAGCTCGCAGAAGCCAACTTACGTCTTGTTGTCAGCATAGCCAAGAGATATGTGGGAAGAGGCATGCTGTTCCTTGATCTTATCCAGGAAGGTAACCTGGGACTGATCAAGGCTGTCGAGAAGTTTGACTATCGTAAGGGATATAAGTTCTCTACATATGCTACATGGTGGATCAGACAGGCAATCACAAGAGCCATTGCCGATCAGGCTCGTACGATACGTATACCGGTACACATGGTTGAGACCATCAATAAGCTTATCCGTGTATCAAGGCAGCTGTTGCAGGAACTTGGAAGAGAACCCAGTCCTGAGGAGATAGCTGTTGAGATGAACATGCCGGTTGAGAGAGTGCGTGAGATACTTAAGATATCGCAGGAGCCCGTATCTTTGGAGACTCCTATCGGCGAAGAGGAAGACAGCCATCTTGGTGATTTCATACAGGATGACAACGTTCCGGTGCCGGTTGATGCCGCAGCTTATACATTACTTAGGGAACAGCTTGAGGAAGTGTTAAATACTCTGACGGACAGAGAAAAGAAGGTTTTGAGTCTTAGGTTCGGCTTGGAAGACGGACGCGGCAGAACGCTTGAAGAAGTGGGTAAGGAATTCAATGTTACGCGTGAGCGTATCAGGCAGATAGAAGCCAAGGCATTGCGTAAGCTTCGCCATCCTACCAGAAGCAGAAAACTTAGGGATTATCTTGACTGATCATGATCAATTTAAGTAACAGGATGTTAATGAATGCAGCCCTGATACCTACGGGAAAGGTTGTTGCAGATATAGGCTGTGATCATGCCAAGCTGTCCATATACCTGATCGAGAATAAGATAGCGGCCAAGGTCATTGCCATGGATATCGGTGAGGGACCGCTTGCCAGAGCCAAAGCCAATATTAATGGTTTCGGAATGGAAGAGTGCATAGAATGCAGATTGTCTGACGGTGCCAAAAAAATTGGGCGAAGAGAAGACAACAATCCCGAAGCAGATGTCATAGTCATGGCAGGTATAGGCGGGAGACTGGCACTTAAGATAGTCGATGAAAGCATTGATATTTTTAGGGATCTTGATTGTTTTATTATTCAGGCACAGTCGGAACTCGATGTACTGCGAAAAGATCTTTACGGAAAAGGCTTTTTTATCGAAGAAGAAGATATGGTATATGAGGAGGGTAAGTACTATACGGCTGACAGATGGAGGTATATGACAGAAATGTCATTCCACACACAACCGTCCGATGCGGAATTATTGTACGGCCCGAGGCTTATAGAGAAGGGGCATCCGGTACTTTTCGAATATCTGCAAAAGGAGAATAAAAAATACAAAAGATTGATGCAGGATATACCCGAGGATAAGAATACGATCATTAAAGACAGATACAGATTGACAGAAGAATTATTGGATTGGAGGTAATGCAAAATGTGCAGGATTACTATTGATGGGGTTACCAAAGAGTATGCAGCCGGAACAAGATTCGAAGATATAGTTGAAGAATACCAGGCGGCCAATGACGGTATCATTGCGCTTGTAAAAGAGAACGGTAAGATAAGAGAATTGGAAAAAACCGTATCTTCGGATGCAACCATCGAATTTATTAAGCTTAACGAGACGATCGGACATAAGACATATGAGAGAAGTGTTACCATGCTCTTTATGAAAGCGCTTGCCGATGTTATAGGCAATCCTATAGATGCGGCAGCCAAAGTGGAGTATGTTATAGGTAACGGTATATATATCACAGGCAAGGGTGATTATGAGATCGATGATAAGCTTGCGGGAATGGTGCAGGACAGAATGGATGAACTTGTAAGCGCAGATCTTCCGATAACCAAGAAATCTTATCCCATAGATGAAGCGATAGAACTTTTTAATGAACAGGGTATGTATGATAAAGTCAATCTGTTCAGATATAGACAGAGTTCCTCTGTTAATGTATATACTTTGGATGGATATCATGACTATTTCTACGGTTATATGCTTCCGAGTACCAGATATGTGGCATATTATGAGGTGTTACCTTTTGCGGAAGGATTCATACTTAACCTTCCCAATAAGAGGACTCCTAAGGATATAGTTGAATTCGTGCCGAAGAAGAAACTGTTTAGTGCATTGTACAGAACAACCGAATGGAGCGATCAGATGAGCGTATCCACGGTCGGTGATCTTAATGATCAGATCTGCGCCGGTAATATGGAAGAGATCATTCTTGTACAGGAATCATTGCAGGAGAGGCGCATAGGAGAGATAGCAAGTGAGATAGTTGCAAGAGGCGGCGTTAAGTTCGTAATGATCGCCGGACCGTCTTCATCGGGTAAGACTTCGTTCTCGCACAGACTGTCCATTCAGCTTAAGACACACGGACTTAAGCCTCACCCCATTGCGCTTGACAATTATTTTGTCGACAGGAGTATAACTCCGAGAGATAAGAACGGAGACTATGATTTTGAGTGTCTTGAAGCCATTGATGTGGAGCAGTTTAATAAGGATATGCTACGCCTTTTGGACGGAGAGGAAGTGGCTATGCCTACATACAATTTCAAGACCGGTATGAGAGAATATAAGGGTAATACGCTTAAACTTGATCCTGATGATATCCTTGTTATAGAGGGAATACACGGACTTAACGGCAAGATGAGCTATGCACTTCCGGATGAGAGCAAGTATAAGATATATATAAGTGCGCTTACGTCCATTAATGTTGATGCTCATAACAGGATACCGACAACGGATGGAAGACTGTTAAGACGTATGGTAAGAGATTATCGTACGAGAGGTGCTTCTGCCAAGCGCACTATACAGATGTGGCCGAATGTAAGGAAGGGAGAAGAAGAGAATATCTTCCCGTTCCAGGAAGAAGCTGATGTAATGTTTAATTCAGTGCTGATATATGAGCTGGCGGCACTAAAGCAGTATGCAGAGCCAATTTTGTACAGTATCGGTAAGGATGAACCGGAATACTATGAAGCCAAGAGACTGCTTAAGTTCTTGGGTTATTTCTTAAGTATTCCGACAGACAGTCTGCCGAATAATTCAATAGCCAGAGAATTTGTGGGAGGCTCATGCTTCCCCGTCTAAGGAGGATAAGAAAAATGACTAAGATTGATATCGTATCGGGTTTTTTGGGCGCAGGTAAGACTACGCTCATAAAGAAGTTGCTCGCCGAAGCGCTTAAGGGTGAGAAAGTAGTTCTTATAGAGAACGAATTCGGGGAGATCGGAGTAGACGGCGGATTTTTAAAGGAAGCCGGGATTGAGATAACTGAGATGAATTCCGGATGTATATGCTGCTCTTTGGTAGGAGATTTTGCGACAGCACTTAAGGAAGTGCTTGACAAGTACCATCCTGAGAGAATACTTATTGAGCCCTCCGGAGTGGGCAAACTTTCTGATGTCATGAAGGCCGTACAGAATGCAGGACTTGATGGGGCTGTATTAAACAGTGCCGTGGCTGTTGTGGATGCTGCCAAGGCCAAGATGTACATCAAGAATTTTGGAGAATTCTTTATCAACCAGATAGAGCATGCCGGTACGATCATATTAAGCCGTACGGGCAATATATCGGAGGAAAAACTTAATAAGGCGATAGAACTTATAAGAGAACATAATGACAAGGCTGTCATAATTACCACTCCCTGGGAGAAGATCGAAGGAAAAGCAATTCTTAATACGATAGAGGACGCCAAGGACCTGGAAAAGGAACTCCTTGAAGAAGTGATGAAACATCATGATGAGCATGAACACCATCACCATCATGATCACGATCATGATGAACATGAGCATCATCACGATCACGACGAACATGAGCATCATCACGATCACGACGAACATGAACATCACCATGATCACGATCACGATGACCACTGTTGTTGTGGACATGATCACGGCCATGAGGGACATCATCATGCCGATGAAGTATTCGACAGTATCGGATTTGAGACTGTTAAGGCATATGCCAAGGCTGATATTGAGAATATGTTAGAAGCACTTGAAGATGACGATGCATACGGTATGGTACTCAGGAGCAAGGGTATAGTTGCATGCAGTGATAATGATGAGTGGATTCATTTTGATTATACACCGGGCGAGATCAATGTCAGATATGGAAAAGCTGATGTTACCGGAAGGATAGTGGTGATCGGAGCCGGTATAAAGGAAGACGCAATTAAGGAGTTGTTCGCATGATACCTGTATATATGATCAATGGTTTCTTGGAGAGCGGAAAGAC
>JAEEGL010342360.1_pt1 | contig 10582 bp, 9 predicted proteins | sample 9134231 | NCBI WGS metagenome assembly JAEEGL01 (sample SAMN16246548, study PRJNA631951) | gut metagenome | biome: gut microbiome; feature: rumen; material: fiber-attached | host: Bos | place: Iran: Karaj | collected 2018-10
CGGAGTATTTACACTTGCCCGCGCTGTGCCTGTAATTATGGGCGCTAATGTCGGAACTACCGTAACAGCTCAAATTCTGCGTCTGGGTGATATATCCGGCGGTGGCAGCATTATACTTACTCTTCTTAAACCATCGTCTTTCGGAACCATACTTATTGGTATAGGTGCTGTATTAACAGTATTTATAAAAAACAAAAAGAAAAACGATATAGGATATATTCTTATCGGTTTAGGTATGATATTCTTCGGAATGAGTACAATGGAAGCAACATTTGCCGGATTAAGAGATAATCAGGGATTTATTGAAGGTTTCCTCAAATTCAGCCATCCGCTTTTAGGTATGCTTTTAGGCGCCGGCCTGACAGCCCTGCTTCAAAGCTCTTCTGCTTCAGTCGGAATTCTGCAGGCTCTTTCGGCTACGGGAGTAATAACATTTTCTACGGCAATTCCTATTATATTAGGACAAAATGTAGGTAAGTGTATTACCGTAATTCTGGCAAGCATAGGTTCCAAAAAGGATGCAAAAAGAGCAGTATTTATTAACGTATTCAATAATATTCTGGGAATGATAGCATTCTTTATCGTTATATATCTATTCCAGCATTTTGTTGGATTTTCCTTCTGGGAAAAAGCTGTTTCAAGAGGAGATATAGCGAATTTCCACTCATTTTTCAACATAGTTACATCAGTGTGTCTTCTTCCTTTTGTTAATGGCCTTATTAATCTTTCTAAAAAGGCAATTAAGGATACCTATGAATCTGAGGGTGAAAAAGCTCTCGAAATGCTTGACAGCATACTTTTAAACAGTCCTAACTTAGCTGTTGAGCAGTGCAGAAAAACAGTTTTATGTATGGCTGATATAGCAGTGGAAAACTATAATTTAGCCATAGGGCTTTTTGATAATTTTGACAATGCGGCAATAGACAAGATAAATGCAAACGAAGATATGCTGGATAAATTCGAAACTTCAATCGGTAACTACATATTGAAAATTACCGGTCTGGATATTAACAGCGAAGACAATATACGCGCCAATGAAATGCTGAAAACAATAAGTGATATTGAAAGAATTGGCGATTATGCAATAAATATATATGAAGTAGCGGAGTTCAATAAGGATAACGCATTGGACTTCTCTGAAAACGCAGGCAGCGAATTAAGGATAATGAGCGGTGCAGTAAGCGAAATCTTAACAATAACATTGGATTCCTATAAAAATGATGATCCGGATAAAGCTCTGGAAGTAGAGCCTTTGGAAGAGGTTATAGACTATATTCAGGAAAGGTTGAAGAGCAAACACATCTCAAGACTGAGAGAAGGTTTATGCAGTATAAATACCGGTATTTCCTTTATAGAAATAACTACCAATCTTGAAAGAATCGCGGATCACTGTTCCAACGTGGCTTTGAATGTAATACAAAACCACTCCGATATAAATACAGATTTCAATTCTCATGATGTGCAGGATAAAATGCATAATGAACCCACAAAAGAATATAAAGAAAGATATAAAATGTATCTGGAAAAATATAACGTTTCCTGACATACAAAGAATTAATCCCGATGATTAAAAAAATCTTCGGGATTTTTATATTTTGTGAAAACAGTATGTATTTACATACCAAATATCAAATGTTATAATTTATATAACAGTCAAAAAACATTCAATTATACATATGACAATAAAGGATATACATTATGACAGATAATCTGCACAAGGGACACAGAGAAAGAATGAAAAACAGAATCATTGAACATGGACCGAAAAACCTTGCGGATCATGAGTTGCTTGAGGTCTTGCTCTATTATAGTGTTCCCATGAAAGATACAAACGGCCTCGCGCATAGAATTTTAAATGAATTCGGCTCTCTTAGCAATCTTTTGGGAGCGGATATTCCAACCATTATGAAAAGAACAAATGTTTCAAAAAATACAGCTGTGCTTATAACACTTATACCGGAATTTATGGACAGGTATAATGCTGAAAGATGGAGTGACAATAAAATAGATTTATCTTCATCGAAAACAGCCGGCGAATATGCGAAATCAATTTTAAATACAAAAACAAAGGAATGCTTTTATGCAATCTTTTTGGACGCCGGAAACAAACTCATAAAGAGTGAATTAATATCCGAAGGAGTTGTAAACGGTGTACTTGTAAATGTAAGAGGTGTTACGGAAAAAGCTTTGAAAAATAACGCTGTAAGCGTTATACTCGCGCATAATCATCCCGGAGGCAGTCTTATAGCATCAGCTGAGGATGTAGGGCTTACACAGACCATAATACACGCTTTGCGTTTTGTTGAGATAAATGTATTGGATCATATAATTGTGGCAAATAACGATTATGTAAGCTTTGTGGAGCTTGGCCTTATAAATAACGATAATAATTAATATTTTTGAATTATTTTATATTAAAAAGCAAATACTGGATATATACAGAAAGGGTGAACGGTAATGAACGGTAAACTTTACAGATCTTCAGAAAACAGAAAGCTTTGCGGAGTATGCGGAGGAATAGGTGAGCATTTCGGTATTGATGCCAATATTATAAGAATAATATGGATTGTTATTACTATAATTAATTTCCCTCTGGGAATTATTCTTTATATCGCATGCGTATTCCTTCTTCCGAAGGATGAATCTAAAGAAGCATCTTCTGATTTTGCAGAAAACATACAGGACGATTATGAAGAGTATGAGGAAGATGAAGATGATGATGAAGATTTTGATGAAACAGAATAAAACAGCATTATAAAGTGCAGTTTCTTTTAAAGAGACTGCACTTTTTGTATCTAAAGAAAATACGAAAATATGCACAAAAGCCAAAATTATTGTTCTACCGGAAGTAAACACACATTGTCGAAACATCTCTGATTTATATTAGATAAATAATTTTTTAACAATCATCATTTTGAGTACTCCACGCAGGGACGCAAATCATCAATTGTTAAATTAATATCTATCTATTTTAAGTCTTTATTATTAACTACTGAAATATCTCCATTCTCAAATAAAATTCTTGACCTGGAACTATCAAGTCCCGCAAGAGAATAGGGCAAACTGCTCATATCTTCAAGTACGGCAACCATTTCTCCTGTTGGAATATATACTTTTTCTCCAAGAATAAACTTTTCCCATTTATCGCTCCATGTATAAGTTTCTGTTATTATCCGGCTGTCTACATTTATGAAATCCTCATCAGAATTTATTCTTTCTGAGCTGTTTCCCTTTGCGCAGAAAAGATTTTGTTCTTTTGTGAGTATTATTTCGGGACAATCTCCGCTGATCCATTTTACTTCACTTTTCTGAGTAATTTTTTCCCATTTATTTTCTGTGTTTTCCGAAGAGAAATTATCATTCCAATATGTTTCAATATCTGCGGGAATGGAAATAACCGGAGTTAAGATGTCATCTATGAACGCATATCCTCGTATGAATTCATCAGATTCAAAACACCCGAGAGACTGGTTTACCTTTTCTCTGAGAAAAACTGCGTTTTTCGACAATTTTTCCATGTATCTGAATTCTACGCTTTCCACATCACAAAAAGGACCCAGCCGGCATATGTACCTGTATTTATCTCCATCTTTACAATAAACAGATACAAAGGTTGTATTTTTGAGTTTTACTACAACAACCATATCCGGAGCTTCATCCGCCGTTACATCTCCGTAAAACGTTGAAAAAGACGATATATCTTCCACAGAATATTCATCTTCAAGGTTCATATCTTTTATGCATCTTTTCTGGAGTTCTGCTGTTTCCTTATTTCCGTCATTTTCCACAACAGAAACAGGAATACAATTATAGTAATTCAATACAGCTTGAAGCGATACTGCTGCGGCCAAAACTGCGAATATCGCTATAAATAAGACATTTTTTCTATTTCTCAAACAATCATCTCCGGAAAAATATTATATAAATACTGTATAGGGTGTTCAATAAAACAAAAAAAACAAAATGGCAGAATATTTGTTGACAATCTACGAAAGTACCTATAAAATATAATTATCAATATAATTACTTAAAATTTATGTGAAAAATAATTAGTAGGAGGAACTTATATTATGAGAGAAGTAGTAATCGCTAGTGCTGTTAGAACAGCTGTTGGAAGTTTCCAGGGAATGTATTCTGATACACCCGCTGCAAAATTAGGCGAAATCGTTATTGTTGAAGCTTTAAAACGTGCAGGAATTACACCTGACATGGTTGATGAAACCATTTTCGGTTGTGTACTTCAGGCTGGTTTATACCAGGGCGTTGCAAGACAGGCAGCAGTTAACGCAGGTATCCCCGTAGAAAAACCCGCTGTTACAATCAACATGATCTGCGGATCAGGTTTACGTTCTGTTGAAATGGCAGCTCAGGCTATCAAATGCGGAGACGCTGACATTATCGTTGCAGGCGGTACAGAAAACATGACAATGGCTCCTTACGTTCTTGACAAAGCACGTGGCGGATATAGAATGGGCGACTCAACAATTTATGACTCAATGACAAAAGACGCTCTTACAGACGCATTCAACAAATACCACATGGGTATTACAGCTGAAAACGTTGCAGCTCAGTGGGGCATCACAAGAGAAATGCAGGATGCATTCGCATTAACAAGCCAGCAGAGAGCATCAGCAGCTCAGAAAGCAGGCAAATTCAAAGATGAGATCGTTCCCGTAGTAGTAAAAACCAAAAAAGGCGAAAAAGTTTGTGATCAGGACGAATTCATTAAACATGACGCATCAGCAGAAGGCCTTGCAAAATTAAAAGGCGCTTTCAAACCTGACGGAACAGTAACAGCTGGTAACGCTTCCGGTATCAACGACGGTGCTGCTTGTATCATCGTTATGGCTAAAGAAAAAGCTGAAGAACTCGGAATCAAATACATGGCTACAATTAAAGGTTACGCTTCTGCAGGCGTAGATCCCAGCATCATGGGTGTTGGACCTATCGAAGCTTCAAGAAAAGCTCTTAAAGCTGCTGGTCTCGAAGTTAAAGATCTTGACCTCATTGAGGCAAACGAAGCTTTCGCAGCTCAGTCATGTGCAGTTGTTCATGATCTTGGACTTAACACAGATATCGTTAATGTAAACGGCGGCGCTATCGCTCTTGGACATCCCGTAGGCGCATCAGGTGCAAGAATCCTTGTTACACTTCTTTATGAAATGAAGAAACGTAATTCCAAATACGGATTAGCTACACTTTGTATCGGCGGCGGCATGGGCACAGCTGTAGTAGTTGAGATGTAATTTTGACATCTTAAACATGTCTGTTTATTAAAGTTTATTAACACAAAGGGGCTATGACGAGACTTCTGTCTTTTCATAGCTCTTATTTTAAATTAAGAAAAAATACATAGCTTTTAATAGGTCAGACATATATTTTTATTGGTTTACTATGGAACTAATAAAAGTATATGTTTCATTTATTGAAAATATTTTAGAAAAAGGTTTGATAGATAATGTTGGAAGTTTCATTGGTTGGAACAGGTGGTATGATGCCTATGCCGGGAAGATTCCTGGCTTCCATGCTTCTCAGATTAAACGGAAAAATGGTTCTTGTGGACTGCGGAGAGTGCACGCAGGTAAGCTTGAAAATCCTCGGATGGGGATTCAAAAATATAGACGCGATCTGCTTTACACACTATCATGCTGATCATATATCCGGACTTCCCGGAATGCTCTTGACTATAAGCAATGCCGGAAGAGAGGAACCGCTGACTTTAATGGGTCCCGAAGGACTGGAATATGTGGTAGAAGGCCTGAGAAGAATTGTACCGGAACTTAGATTCCCAATCGAATTTGTTGAGTTTTCTCCCCAGAACGATAGAATCGTTTTCGGTGAGTATAACATCAGCGTTATTCCCGTACATCACAGAATAAAATGCCTCGCTTACAGATTTGATATAAAGCGTCAGGGAAAATTCAATCCCGAAAAAGCAAAAGCTTTGAATATACCCATAAATTTATGGTCCAAAATACAGAAAAACGGTTCCGCTGAATTTGAAGGCAGGATTTATACTCAGGATATGGTAATGGGCGAAGAAAGAAGAGGAATTTCTCTTTCCTACTGCACAGATTCCAGACCGGGTAAAGATATTGTAGACTTTGTTCAGGGAAGCGACCTTTTTATATGTGAAGGTATGTACGGCGACGAGGAAAAGCTTAAAAAAGCAAAGGAATACAAACATATGCTGTTTTCCGAGGCGGCCCGAATGGCAAGAGATGCCGATGTAGAAAAGCTCTGGCTTACTCATTACAGCCCGTCAATGAATAATCCCGAAGATTATCTGGATAATGTAAGAAGCATTTTCCGCAGAACGAATTTGGGAAAAGACAGGCTTACAACTATACTTTCTTTTATAGATGAAGATTAAAAGAGGTTTTTTGATGGAAAAAGATATTTATGTTTTGGCAATAGAATCTTCCTGTGATGAAACAGCCGCGGCGGTTGTCAAAAATGGAAGATACGTGCTTTCCAATGTGATTTCATCCCAGATTGATATTCACAAGATTTATGGCGGAGTAGTTCCGGAAATCGCCGGAAGAAAGCATATAGAAAATATTGACTGGGTTATACAGAAGGCTCTTGATGACGCCAATATGAGTCTAGATGATATAGATATAATCGGCGCCACATATGGTCCCGGGCTTGTAGGGGCTTTGCTCGTTGGATTATCTGAAGCAAAAGCTATCGCGTACGCGGCTAAAAAGCCTCTCGTGGGAGTACACCACATAAAAGGCCACATTGCCGCCAATTATATACAGGATGTAAATTTCGAGCCTCCATATGTTGCTTTGGTAGTTTCCGGAGGCCATACAAATATAATCTACGCAAAGGATTACACCGAATATGAAATTTTAGGAAAAACGAGAGACGACGCGGCAGGAGAAGCTTATGACAAAGTCGCCAGAGCTTTGGGAATGCCTTATCCCGGAGGTCCTGAAATAGATAAAGCGGCAAAGCTTGGAAATCCTGAAAACATTGCGTTTCCGCGCGCGCTTCTGAAGGATGAATCATATGATTTCAGCTTCAGCGGATTGAAATCTGCTGTATTGAATTATCTGAATAAGAACAGAATGCAGGGAAAGGAAATTAACGCAAATGATGTCGCCGCTGCATTCCAGGAATCGGTAGCGGATGTGCTTGTAACAAAAACCATCCGTGCTGCAAAGGAAAAGGGCGTACAAAAGGTTGCTGTTGCAGGCGGAGTTGCCGCCAATTCTTATCTGCGCCTGAAACTTAAAGAAGAATGCGAAATAAACGGATTTTCGCTTAATATTCCAGATCCGATTCTTTGTACTGACAATGCGGCAATGATAGGTTCCGCGGCATATTTTGAGTACAAAAACGGCAAACGCGATAAACTAGATTTAAATGCCGTGCCGTATCTTAAATTAGGTGAAGATTAATAATATTTTCTATTTAAATATATACGAAATGCTGATATAATGATTATATCGACAATATTTACGGTTAGGAGGATTAAAATGATAAACTGTCCCGAATGCGGAGCCGAAATCGGTGATGAAATTACTGTTTGTCCCGAATGCGGAGTAGGTGAAAAATACTACTTTACTTTGAAATTAATGCCTGATGCAATGCGCAGAACATTTTTCATGATAGAAGATGATGAAGGTATAGAAATATTCAAAACACTTTCAAAAGAAAATATCAGAGTTTTCCTCGGAGATTACGGTACTATTGCCGCTGTCCCCGTAAAAAAGGGTTTTTCAATTATGCCCAAATATATTATTAAACTTGACGATGAGGATATTGTTTTAAAACAAACCATGAAATCCTATTCAACCACTTGGGACGAGATTTCCTCCATATCTGAGGAAAGGCATGGATATTTGTATAAATTCATGGATAAAAAAGGTAATATAATGGCTACAATGATCATGAAGACAGGAGCCTTCAGAATAGACATCGAAACATACAACACCGACTTCCGTCTTATGTGCATAATGGCGATTATAGCCGAAGGTATGCTTAAGATCCGTATGTCCAGACCTGCCGGTATTTAATTTTATTAGTTATATGGAAATGAGGTTTTTAAAATCATCAAATATGTAATTGATACCGAAAAAATATCCGAAAGCGGAAGCAACATAAATGAAGATGCGGTTGTTGTAAGCGAAAAGTTTATTGCTGTAATTGACGGCGCTACCGGTTTAGGCGGAAATAATCATATGGAAGCAGGCTCAGATGCATACTGGCTTGCCAGCAGGACTGCCGGAATACTGGAAAAAGATCTTGGCAATAACAAAAAATCATTGCCTGATATATTATATTCCGCTATGGGTATTTTAAAAAGCGAATGGGTAGGCAATGATTCGGAAATGCCCTCATGCGGAATATCCATATTCAGAATTAATGAAGATAAAATAGAATATTTCGGTTTGGGGGACTGCTATGCGTCCGCTGTGTTTAATAATGGTGAATTTTTAAAATGGATCGAGAAAGACTTGACCATCCTTGACGAAAAAGCTCTTTCCGAAATGTGTTATTTATCCAAAACAAAAGGGATTTCCATGGTTGATGCCAGAAAGGAAATATCTGATATCCTTGCAAAGCACAGAAACATGAGAAACAGAGAAGGCGGGTACTGGTGTTTAGACCCTTCAGGTACAGGCATTTCTCATGGAAGACAAGCTGTTTTTTCCGCAGAGGACTGCAAGTCTCTTTTTTTATGTTCTGATGGTTTTTATCAGCTTGTGGGATTCAATTATTTTAATGATTTGCGTGAATTACACCAGGCTGCAGAAAAGAAAAGTCTGGAATGTTTAATGAACACATTGTTTTCTCTTCAGGATCAGGATTATGAAATGACCAAGCTGCCAAGGTTTAAATTCCGGGATGATTCCAGTGCTATTATAGGAAAAATACGGAGGATTTGATAGGATGAAAAAAGGTGATATGCCAATTAGCGTTCCCATGAAAAATTTCAGATCTTATTGGAGATACTGGTTAAAAATGTATACAAAAAGTGTACTTAACAATCTCAGTATGATTTCTACCTTACTTACATTTTTCGGAGTAATAAATCTGGTGCATCCTGTTATAAGCAGTAAATACTATGTAGGTGTTTTAAAAGGAGTAATAGATTTTGCTCCTTTTGTTGTTGCCGTCATTTTATGGATCCTGGATTATAACCGCAATCTGGAAGACACATATTCCACAAAGAAAAACGTTGACGGCGCATATGATGAAGTTATATATTCCAATTCTGCGTCACCTGATAATAATGACTGGGTAAGATGTACTCTTAAAATAAACGCAAATACAACGGAAACCGTATATTATAACAGCAAAATTAATGACTGGCTCATGTCAGAAGAGCCCATAAGCATTGAAAGAGACAGGAATTACGAAAAGAAACTTCGGAAAAAGATAAACTCAAAATGGGAATCATTATATATGCCGTTTCTGAAGCAAAACTACCGTGACGCCATGTATCTTGGCAAACTGTTTTATAACGAGCGGAAGTTCGGCATATCCCAGGAGCTTAATCCGGGCGATAAAAAAGTTAAGATTCACAAAACCTGTTACTATGATTCTTACCTGACCAATATAATACCTGGCAGCAGGCTTTTAAGAAATAACGATTTTAAAGTTGTGGCGGACGCAAGTGAAGATGAAGTAATGCCCTATATTTTCGATGACATATTAAACGAGAAACATCTGCAGAAATATGAACATTTCATATCCGCCAACGAACCCGGCGTCACTACTGTGTGTATTCAGGAAAACGGATACATACAGCTTTGGACTCAGAATGTAAAATCCATGTCAAACCAGGGTCAGATAGTGGCAACCGGAAGCGGTTCTGCCGACTGGACCGATTGCAGAAATAATTTTAAAAAACCTGACGGTTTCAGAGACACCATTATTTTTGGTATGGAGCGCGAAGCTTATGAGGAATCTAACGGAAATCATGATGTAAGCCGGGAAACATTTATGAAAGATATGGAAACAAGAATTACCGGCTATTTCCGATGGCTGAAAAAGGCCGGAAAAGCTGAGTTTGTCGGGTTATCCCGAATTAATGAAAATTATGAATTGTCACCCGATACTTCAGAAGTTTTCCAAAACAAAAGACCTGTATTAATAAATGCTCAGACAATAGATCTACTCAAAAAGAGCATTGAAAAATATATTAAGAAAACAGACGAATATACATATGAAACATCAAATGTTTCTGTTTCCTGTACTATGGCCTTACTAACTTTGCACAGAGAGTGCAGGAGGTATTGTGAATCCTGTAATAAAAAGGGTGATCAAAACTGTGCTAACTGCCCTGAAAATCCCTATTACGTTCTGTTTCATGAATAATTTATGCGCATTACATGCAATAGCATAATAATTATCAATTTATTACCTGACGGCCTTCGTGGTCCATGTGGTAATCATCTCTTATTATCAATTCGGATATGGGAACGATCTCATATCCTTTTTCTTTTAATCCCTTTATTATCCTGTCCAGAGCCTGAGGTGTGTACTTTGCATCATTATGGAACAGTATTATTGAGCCGCTGCCCAAATGCTTGTGATTCAGCACCTGATTTATCTCTGATTCAAC
>JAEEGL010364413.1_pt1 | contig 10582 bp, 10 predicted proteins | sample 9134231 | NCBI WGS metagenome assembly JAEEGL01 (sample SAMN16246548, study PRJNA631951) | gut metagenome | biome: gut microbiome; feature: rumen; material: fiber-attached | host: Bos | place: Iran: Karaj | collected 2018-10
CAGATGTTCACAGTGATCTGTGACGGCTGCGGCTGCGAGACGCAGGTTCCTTTCCAGCCCCGTGGAGATCGTCCCGTCTACTGCCGTGAGTGCTATGCCGCTCAGCAGCAGTCCCGTTTCTGATTCAGACAGTCAGAAAAAAGGCCGCCATATTCATGGCGGTCTTTTATTCTGCCGTTTTTTATTTTGCACACAGTGCACTTACGATGCTCTCCAGTCCGTCCAGTTCTTTCTCCGCAGCGTCCGGATTGTCACCGCAGGCAAAAAGATATGCCTTCAGTTTCGGCTCCGTCCCGGAAGGTCTGACAACGATCTTTCGTCCGCGTGGAAGCCTGAATTCCACCACATCACTGGACGGGAGTCCGTTCACACCTGTCATGTAGTCCGTCCGTTCGGATTCCCGCAGTTCATCCTGCCCGATCGCTGTCATCGGCTGACGGAGGCCCGCCATAATGCTGTTCATCCGGTTCAGCCCGTTTTCACCTTCATACTGGTAAGTCATCAGGCGCTGTGTATAACAGCCGAATTCCTTTTGCAGCTCGGCCAGGCGGTCTGCCAGGGATTTCCCTTCCGCCTTGAGCTGAGAAGCCATTTCGCACAGTAAAAGGGCAGCATTCACTGCATCTTTGTCCCGTACATCTGTTCCGGAAAGATACCCGTAGCTTTCTTCAAACCCAAACAGGAAACGGTCTGCCTGTCCTTCTTTTTCCAGCAGTCCGATCTGCTCGCCGATAAATTTGAATCCCGTCAGCACGTTACGCAGTTCCACTCCGTACCTTCGGCAGACCGGTCCGGCCATTTCCGTGGACACAATAGTCTTGACCACCACACGGGGCAGGGAACCGGCTGTTGTATTCCGGCAAAGATAATCCAACATCAGGATTCCCATCTCATTGCCGGTAATCAGGCGCGCATCGTTCCCGTTCCGCACGGCAGCTCCCATCCGGTCGCAGTCCGGATCCGTCGCGAAACACAGATCCGCGCCGGTTTCCAGCATCTTCCGGATAGCAAGCTGCATTGCTTCGCGAATTTCCGGATTCGGGTACGGGCAAGTGGGGAAATTCCCGTCGGGCTCTTCCTGTTCCGTGACAATATCCACTGTGATATTGCCGAGCCGCTTCATGATTTCCCGCACGGGAATATTGCCTGTCCCATTCAGCGGGGAATACACCAGATGCAGAGGTTCCGTGACCGGATGGATCTGCAGCTTCATTACAGCCCGGTAATATGCTTCCACTGTTTCGCCGGAAATATACCTGATCATCCCGGACCGGAGGCCCTCATCAAAATCCGGTATTCTGTCCGCCAGATCCGGCTGAAGGTTGATCTGTTCCTGAATCTGCCGGGCCGCATCCAGGGTGATCTGGCATCCGTCCGGCCCGTATACCTTATACCCGTTAAACGCAGCCGGATTATGCGAAGCAGTAATCATGACGCCCGCAGAAGCCTTCAGATGCCGTACGGCAAAAGAAAGCATCGGCGTCGGTTCCAGCGTCGGATAAACGGATACACGGATTCCCATATCTGCCAGCGAAGCCGCAGTCATCTCCGCAAAATCCCGGCTGTGGATCCGGCTGTCATAGCTGACCGCGCAGGAAGGATGCTCAAAATGCTCCTTCAGATAACGGCCCAGCCCTCTTGTTGCCCGGATTACCGTAAATATATTCATCCTGTTTGTACCGGCTCCGAGAATGCCTCGAAGTCCACCGGTTCCGAACGCCAGATTCCGGTAAAAACTGTCACTCTTTTCGGTATCATTCATTGACCGGAGTTCCTGAAGAAGTTCATCCGTCATGACCGGGCAGTCCATCCATGCCGCTGCTTTTTCCTGTATTGTCATTGTGGTTTCCTCCATGACATAAAAAAACGCCTGACGGCGTTTTGTTTTCCTGCCTGATCAGATAACTCCCAGCCGGTCAGAATAATGCATCTGGTTTTTCCTGAACGGACGAACCGCCTGCGTATCCCATGTGAATCCGTCAAGCATCAGACGGATACCGTTTTCCGCAAAGAGATTTGCGATATCTTCAAACAAAACGTAAATATGCCGGGTAAAGAATCCTGCTTCCGACCCCGCCGGCTGGGCCAGCAGATCATTAATGCCCCATACCCGCACCGGATCATATCCGTCAAACGCGAAGGATGACGCATACGGGGTCAGGTTTGCAGCCCTCAGATCACAGGGACAGGCCCCCAGCCAGCTTCCTGCGTTCCGAAGAAGGTTGTAGAAGCACGTCATCGTCCGCAGGGGCAGGGAAAAGCACAGTTCATCCAGAAACGCACCGTTTACATCATAGGTGCTGAATGACAGAATGCTGTTCTCGTACAGGATGATGCAGAAGCCGCCGTCAGCCGCTCTGTGATCCTTCATCAGGGGACGGAACTGATACTGAAAGACCGGTCTGCACTGATAACCGGCTATCATATATATCACCCCCGTCAACTGTCATCACTTATCATATATTATCTAAATATGCGAATTCAGTCAACAGGTTCATACTACATCTTGTGGTCAAAAATGTTAACTTTTTGTAACAAACTCCATCAGAGCATCCCGGTTCTCCTGCGGAGTCGTTGTGGGACGCCCCAGATCCTTCCTGGCACCGCATGCACAGCAGATTTCCAGAAACACCGGGCCTGTTGTTTCTATATCCGTAATTTCCTTCAGTGCAGCTTCAAGCGACTCCCCGGAGTCTGCCGAAAGTATCCGCCGATAACCTGCAGCCCGCGCTGCTTTTTTCAGATCCAAAGCCCCGGAGCATACCGGCATACCGCCCACCGTTTCATGTGCCCCGTTATTGATTACCACATGGACCAGGCGGGCAGGGGACCGTTTCCCGATGATCGGAAGCGCACCCATATGCATCATGACGGCGCCGTCTCCGTCCAGGCACCAGATTCTTCTGTCCGGTAAAGCTTCCGCCATTCCGAGCGCGATCATGGAAGCGTGGCCCATGGACCCGACTGTCAGGAAATCATGCTCATGTGAGCCGCCGTTTCTTTCGCGAATCTCATATATTTCCCTGGACAGTTTTCCTGTTGTTGAAACAACCGCATCCCTTTCACCCATTGAAGACAGCAGTATTTCCGCCGCCTGCTCACGGGTCATGGCAAACCGGTTGCTGTAATCCGGTTTGCATGAGGAAACCAATGCTCCTTTTCTGACTACGAATGCCGCGCATTTTCCATCAAGAAGGGCCTGCTTCAATTCTTCATAATCAGTAAGGAACTCTTCTTCTGTTGTTTCAGCGGACAGGATTTTCCGGGGAATCCCCAGAAGATCCAGCTGGCCGATCGTGACCGCACCCTGCTTTATATGCTGCGGTTCGTCCCTGACCCCGGGTTCTCCCCGCCATCCCACCACCAGGAGACACGGAATTCCATAAACCTGCGGATCCATCAGGGACGCCAGCGGATTCACGGCATTTCCCAGTCCGCTGTTCTGCATATAGCATACCGCCGGCCGGCCTGTTGCAAGATAATGGCCCGCGCACAGACCGACTGCTCCGCCTTCATTATGCGCCACGATATGATGAATGCTGTCCGTTCCATACCTGCCGTACAGTTCGTCACACAAGCCTTTCAGAAATGAATCCGGAACACCGGTAAAAAAATCTATTCCGTCTTTCTCCAGAACATCCAGAAAAAACGAAGCATCCATGAATTATCCTCCATGCAGCAAAAGCCCGGTCACTCAAACTCCATCGGGAACTCCGTAATGGCATAATCCAGTCCTTTGGTGTTGTAACTGCTCCGCATCGTATTGAAAATGGAATCCGATTCCGCGCCGGGCTTGAACGGCGTCGGAATAAAGTCATTTACCTTCTGTTTTGATGAAATCCGGATCGGAATGACACGGAAATCCTTGTATGATACTTTCCCGTCCTTGATCCGATAACGAATCTGGAACATAATGGATGTCATATCCTTCGGGCTTTTATGTCCGGCAAAGCAGAAATTCCCCAGTGAATAGCAGATATACACGCCGTTATAATACTCAATCGGCTGGACCCGATGGGAATGGTGGCCAACCACCAGATCCGCACCGCTGTCCACAGCCAGGCGGCCCAGCCGGATCTGGTTATCCGTCGGCTTATACCCGCGGTTCGGCTGGGATGAAGTCGGTTCGAGGCCCCAGTGGAATGAAACGATTACCAGCGGATAGTACTGTTTGGCTTCGGCGATATCCGCCGCAACCTTCTCCTCAAACGTCGGATATCCCCCGAACGGTTTCCCGTACCGGTCGATACAAAGATAGGAAAGCATTGCCACCTGGATTCCTTCAAATTCAAAAATCCCTTTTTCTTCCGAATTTGAATATATGACACCGGCCTCCCGCAGCGTATTCTTGGTGTCCTCGTATCCTTCCTCGCCATGATCCATTACATGGTTGTTTTCCAGCGAAACAGCCTCAATTCCGTTATCCGTCAGGACGGAAACATAGGAAGGGGAGATGTTGAACAGGAATTCGTTTTCCTTCTTGTTGGACGGCACATAGGTTGTATCCGTGAACGTTCCCTCAAAATTTACGATGGTCAGGTCATCATTCATCAGTATATCGCGAACTCCGGACATCGTAAAATTGATATCTCCGCCATGGGCGTTCAGCTCGGGAGTAAATATATCCTTTTTGTGATAATTATCCCCGCCGATGGTGAAATCTCCCGTGCATGTGATTGTCATAATCACAGCTCCGTCGCTGTCCTTCAGGATTTTTTTGTCCTGTTCTTCCGGGAGGAATTCCAGGATTTCCGTGATTTCCAGTTCGCCGTCAAAGTCTTCCGCCAGTGCGGCCGGAACCAGCATTATCAGGCATAATAGCAGAGAAAACAGCCTACGAGTCATATTCCCGATCCTCCGTTGAATGTCAGCATGAATGAATAAACTCCGAAATGCGTTCCATGGCCACCGTAATCTTCTCGATGGATGTCGCGTAGCAGCAACGGATATTTCCTTCCCCGGAAGGTCCGAATGCCGTTCCGGGTACAGCAGCCACATTCTTTTCCCGCAGCAGTCTTGAGCAGAACTCCTCACTGGTCATTCCCGTGATCCGGATGGATGGGAACGCATAGAACGCGCCGTAAGGTTCAAAGCATGCCAGACCCATTTCGCGGAACGCGTTAACCATATAACGGCGCCGGCGGTCATAACTGTCCCGCATTCTGATGATTTCCTCATAGCCGTTTTCACGTCCGCTCCGGAGAGCCGCTGCAGCTGCAATCTGCCCCTGGCGCGGTGCGCACATAATACTGTACTGATGGATTTTATTCATCACGCTGATGATTTCAGCCGGTCCGCAGGCATACCCGACCCGCCAGCCGGTCATGGCGAATGATTTGCTGAAACCGTTGATGGTCAGGGTTCGCTCCGCCATGTCATCCTCTGCCGCAAAGGAGACGTGTTTCCTGCCGTCGTAGACCAGTTCGGAGTATATTTCGTCTGAAATCACCATCAGGTCATGTTTCCGGACAAACGCCGCAACAGCTTCCAGATCCTGCTTCTCCATAATCCCTCCGGTCGGATTGTTGGGATACGGAAGAATCAGCACCTTTGTACGGGATGTGACTGCCTTTTCCAGGTATTCGGTTTTCAGGCGGAATTCATCTTCTTCCTTCGTGACCACACCGACAGGATTTCCGCCGGCAAAGATCACCCCGGGAGAATATGAGACATAGCTCGGTTCAGGAACCAGCACCTCATCACCCGGTTCAATCAGGGCCCGAAGGGCAGCGTCGATTGCTTCTGATGCACCGATCGTAACCAGAATATCCGTCTCCGGATTGTAGCTGAGCCCGTAACGGTCTTTCATATAAATGGCAATTTCATTCCGCAGTTCGATCAGGCCCCGGTTTCCCGTATACTGGGTTTCCCCGTCCACCAGGGACTCTATCGCTGCATTACGGATGCTGTACGGCGTCTTGAAGTCCGGTTCACCGACTCCCAGAGATATGGTGTCCTTCATACCGGCCGCAATATCAAAAAACCGGCGGATTCCGCTTGGCGGAACCGCTGAAATCCTCGAATTCAGAAAGCGTTCATAATTCACGGACTGATCACCAGCCTGCGATCAGTTTCCCCGTTATCAAAAATGACGCCTTCTTCCTTGTACCGTTTCAGCACGAAGCTGGTCGCTGTTCCGGTAACGGTTTCCAGCGGAGAGAGCTTCCCGGAAACAAATGCAGCCAATTCTTTCAGGGTACGGGCTTCCACAAGCACCAGCAGGTCATAGGATCCGGACATCAGAAATACGCTCTTCACTTCGTCAAAGCAATAAATCCGGCGCGCAATTGCATCAAACCCCATATCCCGCTGCGGCGTCACGCGGACTTCGATCATTGCTTCCACGCGCTCACGGTCCGTCAGATCCCAGTTGATCATCGGGGCATATCGGAGAATGATCCTCCGCTTTTCAAGATTTTCAATTGTTGATGCGACTTCTTCCAGCGGAGCCCCAGTCATCACGGCAATCTTTTCCAACGGAAGACGGCAGTCTTCCCTCAGGAGGTCCAGAACAGCTGTTTCCAGTTTCGTCATGCCAGCACATCCTTCCAAAACATTTGAATAATTTTACATCAACCGGACGAGAAAGGCAAGATTGGACGGCACCTCCCTGTCCGGTATTCCGGACTGTCCCTGTACACACAGAACATACATGAGATTCTATTGATTTCATCTGATCATGTCTGGTATAATTTTTTATACAAATCACAAATCATTAACGGGAGGCATCCATCATTATGAGTCAGAACAAATACGCCGGGACGCAGACCGAAAAGAACCTTCTTGCCGCCTTCGCGGGAGAATCACAGGCAAGGAACAAATATACGTATTTTGCTTCCCGGGCCAAAAAAGACGGGTTTGAACAGATTGCCGCACTCTTTCTCAAAACAGCCGACAATGAAAAAGAACACGCCAAACTGTGGCTGAAGGAACTCAACGGAATCGGAAACACCGCCGAGAACCTCAAAGAGGCTGCTGACGGCGAAAACTATGAATGGACCGACATGTACGAAGGCTTTGCCCGGACTGCTGAAGACGAGGGATTTCCCGAACTCGCCGCCAGGTTCCGCGGCGTCGCGGCAATTGAGAAGCATCACGAAGAACGATACCGGGCACTGCTCCGGAATGTTGAAACTGCTGAAGTGTTCAAAAAAAGCAGCGTCAAAATCTGGGAATGCCGCAACTGCGGACACATTGTTGTCGGAACGGAAGCACCGGAAATCTGTCCGGTTTGCGCCCACCCGCAGAGTTATTTCGAAGTCAATGCTGAAAACTACTGATCTGCAAGGCTTTGAGTTGACTTTTGCATATCAAAATCCTATAATTTTTTAATGGAATAATTGAATCCGGGGAGGTAATTGCATGGATATTCAGGCATTGGAAAAACAGGCACGCCAGGTTCGGCGGGATATTATCACCATGGTTTCAAAAGCAGGCGCCGGTCATCCGGGCGGGTCTCTTTCCTGCACCGATGCGCTGGTTGCCCTTTATTTTGAAATCATGAATGTGGATCCCGCAAATGACAAGGATCCCAACCGCGACCGGTTCGTCCTGTCCAAGGGACATGCCGCACCCGCGCTTTACGGCACTTTATGCGAGCGGGGGTATTTCGGCCGTGAAGAGTTTGACCGTTTCCGCCAGCTGCACGGTATCCTCCAGGGACATCCGGACACGAAGAAGTGCCCCGGTGTGGATGCCTCCACCGGATCCCTCGGACAGGGAATCTCCATTGCAGTCGGTATGGCACTCGGCGCCAAGCATACCGGAAACCCCTGCCATGTATATACTGTCGTGGGAGACGGTGAAAGCCAGGAAGGTATTGTGTGGGAAGCAAGCATGGCTGCCGCCCATTATCATCTGGATAACCTGACCGTTATTCTGGACCATAACGGAATGCAGATTGACGGCACCAACGACGAAGTCATGAGCCTCGGCGACATCAGGGCAAAAGCCCTTTCCTTCGGATATGATGTTATCGAAGTGGCTGACGGAAATGATATGAAGCAGGTCGTGGAAGCCCTTCGCGTACCGGCCTGTCCCGGCAAACCGCGCTATATCATCCTGAACACCCTCAAGGGAAAGGGCGTCAGCTTTATGGAAGGCCAGGTCGGCTGGCACGGAAAAGCACCGAACGCTGAACAGGCCGCTCAGGCTTTGAAAGATTTGGAGGACTGATAACATGGAAAAGAAAGCAGTTCGTGCCGCATATGGTGAAGCCCTGGTTAAGCTGGGCGAAAAAAATGACCGCGTCGTTGTCCTGGATGCCGACCTGGCTTCCGCAACAATGACCGGCACTTTCAAGAAAGCATTCCCGGAACGTTTTTACGACTGCGGTATTGCCGAAGCCAACATGGTGGATATGGCAGCAGGCATCAGCACCATGGGTCTGATTCCTTTCTGCTCCACATTCGCCGTATTTGCCGGCCGGAATTACGATCAGATCCGGAATGGCGTATGCTATCCCAATTTCAACGTCAAATTCGGTTTCAGCCACGCCGGTATCACACTCGGTGAAGACGGCGGAAGCCACCAGGCAATTGAGGATATTGCGCTGATGCGCGTTCTTCCCAATATGACCGTTCTCGTTCCTTCCGATGCGAATGAATGCTATCAGTGCGTGGAAGCTGCCGCAGAAATCAACGGTCCGGTTTACATCCGGACATCGCGTCTGGCAACTCCCGTATTTGATCCGCGTCCTTTTACAGTAGGCAAGGGGACCATCATCCGTGACGGAAAGGACTGTGCGATTTTCACATGCGGCATTATGCTTGAGCATGTGCTTGACGCAGCCGAACTGCTGGCTGCCCGCGGAATTGACGCCGCCGTGGTCTCCTTCCATACACTGAAACCGTTTGACGAAGAACTTGCCCGCGCCTTTACAGCCCGCTGCGGCAAGGTTTTCACCGTGGAAGAGCATTCCGTAATCGGCGGTCTTGGCGATACGGTTGCCTCTGCCATTATCGGAAACGGCGTAAAGTATTTCGAAAAGATCGGTATCAATGATGTATTCGGCCAGAGCGGCAAACCCGCCGACCTGCTGGCAGAATACGGCCTCACCGGTCAGCAGATTGCGGACAGGGTCGCCGGCGCCTTCTGATATACCGGAATCCGGAGATAATCATCCATGCGATATGAATTCATTCTGAATCCTGTTGCCGGGAACGGATACTCTGTCCAGGCCATGAAGAAAATCGAGGGGATCCTCAATGCCCTGGGTGCTGAGTACCGTATTCATGAAACCGCCTTTCCCGGGCAGGCCACTGATATCGCCCGTTCACTGCAGGGAAATCCTGAAATTTCCGCAGTGATAGCCGTCGGAGGCGACGGCACCGTGACGGAAGTAGCCGCCGGCCTTGCAGGCGGTTCCACTGCCATGGGGATTATTCCTGCCGGCACCGGGAATGATTTTGTCAAATCCGTCCGAATTCCCAAGGATCCGGAGACGGCCATGCGCTTCATGCTGGACCGTTCTGCCCGGCCTGTGGATACCGGTACCCTGAATGATGAATTCTTCCTGAATGTCTGCGGCACGGGTTTTGACGTGACCGTTCTGGAATGTGCGGACGACAAGAAAAAAAAGTACCGGGGACTGACACCGTATTTCCTCGGGCTGTTACAGGCCATCCGGATCTTTGAACCGGTAGATCTGCAGATCTCCCATGACGGTCAATCTGCGGACGGTGAATATCTGATCTGTTCCGTAGCAAACGGGCGTTTCATCGGCGGCGGAATTCCCATCTGTCCCGATGCGAATCCTTCGGACGGAAAACTGAATCTGGTGATGATCCGGAAGGTTCCGCGCTGGAAAATCCCGTTCTATCTTCCCGGGCTGATGCTTTCCCGCGATCTGTCTTTCAGGATCACAAGCCATCTGCTGACCGAATCCGTGACCATCCGCGGAAAAGGTCTCAGATTCAATATTGACGGTGAAATCCGCCGGATTGATGAAGCACATTTTCAGATTCATCCCGGATCGCTGCTTCTGATCTGCTGACGAAACCGGAAAGGAGAAACTATGAGCGATATCGGACAAAACATCAGGGAACTGGTCACCAAAGGCATGGAGGCGATCGGCAATACTGCCAGCAATATCGCTGCAGGCACCCGGCAGAAGGTCAATGAAATCAATACCGGTGCCCGGAAGAAAGAACTGTATGAATCACTGGGCGAACAAACATATATTGCCTGGCTGAACGGCATGGAATTTCCCGATCCCTTGACTGATATCCTTCGGGAATTGCTGCAGCTGGACGGGCTGAACAGTTCCGGGAAGAAAGAAACCGTTCCGGAACCGGAAGAACCCGAAAAAGCAGATGAGGCTGAAGCGCCTGAGGAACAGGAAGCGTGCGGTGAACCGGACGAACCTGTTTCCGTTCCGGGATCAGACGATTCCCATGACATTCCATATATCGAAGTTCCGGAATCGGATAAACCGGAGAAGGTTGACGAACCTCTCAGTTCAGCAATCAACTCACTGTTTGAACAGATACCGCCGGTGGATCAGCTGGCCGACAAGGTGAACGCTTCGCTGGATGAAATGGGCGAACAGCTGAAAAAATTTTCCGATCATTTCGGAAAACAG
>JAEEGL010468145.1_pt1 | contig 10582 bp, 8 predicted proteins | sample 9134231 | NCBI WGS metagenome assembly JAEEGL01 (sample SAMN16246548, study PRJNA631951) | gut metagenome | biome: gut microbiome; feature: rumen; material: fiber-attached | host: Bos | place: Iran: Karaj | collected 2018-10
GCTGTTGTTCTAAGATATCATGCTCTCTTTCCTTACTGTCAAGCCTTGCTCTCCTGCCTTACCCGGGCAAGGCAGGAGGGGCATGTCTCTTTGTTCAAACGATACGCTCATGGCAGTTCTTCAGGCCAGGTAGTACCATTTTTCAGGGACATAGCTTTTTTAAGAATTTCTCTCTGCCATCAGCATTATCACAGCAAATTCTGATAGTGATTTAGTACCATTTTTCTGAAAACCCGGGTTTTTTAAGAATTTCTCTGTTCCAAAGAGGTAAATCGGTGGTTTTTTTAGTACCATTTTTCTGAAAGCCCCTGTTTTTTAAGAATTTACCGTGCCAAAATTAAATATCCAGTGTTATTTTAGTACTTTTTTTCTGAAAACACGCCTCTGTTAAGAATCATGCATGATTGTTAAAGGTTAGAGCGACAACTGGTATCTTGTATCTGTAAACCCGCCTGCGTGCTCCGGTTAAGTAAAATTCGATATCCTACCTTCCCAGGTAAGTACCGTCATGATTTCCTGTCCCCGGCGAATACGTACCGTTACGCTCCCCTGCCTTCCCCCGGTAAGTGCTGATATGCAAGAAGTTGCCTGCTGTCAAGGGACAGTACGCTGAGCCCTGCTCGGGCAGCCCTTGACAGCAGGCAACTTTTTGCTACAGTGACCCGCACGGTGGAAGGCATGATGTTAGCTTTTTGCTAAAATGTCCCGGCACGGAGGAAGGCATATTATTCAACCTTTTGCGACAATCCCCGCCCCCACAGAAAAGCCTTAATAATTGCTTTTACCCAACAGGCTTCCCTCCCGGCAGTTGTTTGGTACATAATAATAGTGTTAAAATTGATATATATACAATCACAATACCGATAAAGGACTCCGCCATACTTTATGAAGAACAAGACAAAAATTCTTACAGTCATTTTAATACTAACTACGATCCTATCATTTATTCTCTCAGGCTGTTCTTCTGCTGCACCTGAGCAGACCACTTCCGCAGGCGAAGATGCTCCGGCCGGCCTTCAGGGTGTCGAGCGCGTGGACGACGGCAGGACTGTCGTGGGAATATCCATGCCCGACAGGCTCCTTGAGCGCTGGAACAGAGACGGCGCATATCTTAAGAAGCAGTTTGAAAAAGCCGACTGCGAGGTCATTCTACGCTATGCCAACAACCTCATAGACACTCAGATCTCCGATTTAAGGGATATGATAAAAGAAGGTGCGGATCTTCTCGTAGTCACAGCTGTTGATGGCGCGGCCCTTTCTTCTGTTCTTGAAGAAGCTGCAGACTACGGAGTCAAGGTCATTGCCTATGACAGACTACTTATGGAGACTGATGCCGTTAGTTACTATGTCTCTTTTGACAACTATATGGTAGGCGTTCTCCAGGCTGAATATGTCATTTCGCAGCTGGGGCTCAATACCGAGAGTTCCACAAGGAATATCGAATTTGTCACAGGCGACCCTGTAGACAACAACGCGCGTTTCTTCTACCAGGGGGCCATGGACACGCTGAAGCCCTATCTCGATTCCGGCAAGCTCCACGTGCTCTCTACTCAGACCGGTTTCTACGAGACCGCAACCGCCCAGTGGTCCACAGACATCGCCCAGCAAAGGCTTCAGATCATCCTCAATTCCTATTACCCCAAGGGCACCAGGCTTGATGCCGTGCTCTGCGCCAACGATTCCACGGCGCTGGGAGCCACAAGAGCTCTTCAAGCGGATTATAACGGAAACAACAAAGTAATAGTGACAGGTCAGGATGGGGATATCGCCAATATCTACAACATAATTGACGGTTCCCAGAGCATGACTGTGTACAAACACCTGCAGGAGGAGTCCGTAGTCACTGTCGCTCTTGGCAAGGATATTATCGCCGGCAATACGCCTGATGATAAGCTTATCAGCAATTCAGCATGGGACTTTGACTGTACCTATGATACAGAAGAATACAATAATGGCAACAAGGTGGTTCCGTCTTACCTTCTCCGCCCCATTGCCATCACAGCAGACAATATTGAAAAAGAATTATTTGAAACCGGCATCTATAAGCGCAATTCAGCCGGTCTCATCTATACCGGAGAATAACACATATCCGTTCCTGCCTTTGTCTTTGGCCGCATACAGCGCCCTGTCGGCACACTCTATCACCTTGGTCCTGTCCATCTTATCTGCGGGATACATTGCACATCCCGCACTTATTGTGAGATTAATCTGCCCCGCCGATGTTTCAAACGGCGTATGGGTAAATTCTATGATATCCCTGCATATCTTCTCGCCCCTCTCCGGAGTGGGTGCGTAAAATAGTCCGCAGAATTCATCTCCTCCAAGCCTTGCGAAGGTCAGATCCTTGTCGGTAAGTTCTTTCAGCCTTTCTGCCACACCGACTATTATATCATCACCAACCTTGTGTCCAAAAGTATCATTAATAGTCTTAAAGTGATCCACATCAAGCATGATAATGCCGTAAGGAACAGACTGGCTTATGGCCTGGTTCACGTCCTCCATGATCTTCTTCCTGTTTGGAAGCTGAGTCATGAAGTCTGTCCTTATCATCTTCTTCCTTCGGCTGTTGGCATTATATAAAATGCCGATGATCACTGCCATCAAAAGAGCTATGATGATGATCATGTTGCTGATCACCTTATTCTCGCGGTAGAACTTTGCTAGGTTTTCGTGTTCGTTGATCACCACTGTCCCGGCCGGAAGCTGGCTGTATTTTATTCCAAAGAGGTCCATGCTCCCCTGCTCAAAATAGGGCTGCGTCACGGCAGAAGTTACAAGTGGCATATCATCAGCCGACTCTCCCATGAGTATCCTCCGGGACAGGTTCCCGGCAATCTTACCCGCATCATAGTAGGAATAAGATATCCCTCCAAAGACGCCGTGTCCTATGTCGGAAGAAGCAAGCCTGAACACGGGGATTGTCGGAGCATTCCCGGATATAAACTCTGCCGCATTCTCAAGTGAATAATTGTTCTTGTCACCATCCACGGTAAAGTCCAGGAAAAGAATAATATCCTTTTCCCCAAAGGATCCGAACAGGTCCTTAAGCCCCACTGCGGTATAATAAGCGGTGTTCACAACCGTGCTGGATATCTCGGGGTGATTCTCCTTGAACTTCATGAATTCCACATAGTCGCCCTGTCCCGCCACGGAGGAATCCACGATAACATTTATGTGTGTCCTCTTGGGGAAAAGACGTCCCATAAGGCTGTAATTGTCCTCGAAATCAGGGTTCTCGGCTATTCCGGTGGCTTTGCTCATGGCAGAGGCAGTCACAGCCTCCGTCACGTTGTTGACTCCCATGAAGACCATGGGGATATCCGGGAAAAGCAGATCCCTGTTGTTGATTGCATATCGGAGCGCCGGATCATCAGCCACCACCACCAGGTCATAGTTTCTCTTGGAGAAGACCTTGTACCGCAGGTACCTGTCGAAGTTCTGGATGTCTATTCCTCCGTAGTACTTGTCGGCATCCATAAATTCATAGCTGATATCTGCATTGATGCCCTCAAGTCCCTCTTCGAACCCTTCAAGCTGCGGGGGAACCGCAGCATTGGAGTATGCATAAGAAGACACAAAAAGAATGCTGTACTGCCTTGCAGCGGTCTCGTCAGCAAATGACTTAACCGGGGCCAGACACAGCATAAAAACGATGATCAATGCAATTGAGATCCCAAATCGCAAGCGTCTCATAATCCATTCGCTCCCGAAAAAACAAGCATCAGTTCTCCTTGCACTTCGTCAGCGCAACAGTTCCTGTTCTCGCTATCTCCACGATGCTCACACTCCTGAGCATCTCAATAAACAGCTCAATTCTCTCTGAGGTATCACAGATCTGTATCACCATCATGTTCTTGCTCATGTCAACGATCTGGGCGTTCATGATCTGGCAGTTCTCCATGATATCCCTTCTGTTTTCCTTGTTGTACTTGACCTTCATAAGCATAAGCTCCCTGTTTATGCTCATGCTCTCCTTGAAGGTCTTGACCTTTATGACATCGATCTTTTTGTTGAGCTGTTTCTCGATCTGCTCAATTGTCCTCTCATCTCCGGAGGAGACAATGGTCATGCAGGAAACCGCTCTGTCTGCTGTCTCACCAACAACAAGTGAGTCAATATTGAAATTCCTTCTTGAGAAAAGACCAGCCACCTTGGAAAGTACGCCGGCTCTGTTCTCAACAAGTACTGAGTATATTCTCTTCATACACACCGTCTCCTCAGATCAGAATTTGGTAAGTTCCATGGGATCTATCCTGACTTCCATAAGCGCTGCGCTGTCATCCTGGAGGAACTCAGAAAGCTCCCCATCAAGATCGCTGTTACCGTCGACCTTCCTGTATCCCATTTCGTAAGCTGCGGCTATGAGCGCAAGATCCGGATCGCCCTTGAGTTCAACCATAGAATAGTTGTCGTTGTAAGCATAGTGCTGATGCTCTCTAACCATACCGAGGAATCCGTTTTTGAGCACTATTACCTTCACAGGAATCCTGTACTGTCTCATGGTGGCAAGCTCCATCATGCACATCTGGAAGGCGCCGTCACCTATTACCGCAACCACCTGCTTGGAAGGGTCAGCCAGCTTGGCACCCATGGCGGCGGGAATCGAATATCCCATGGTTCCCATACCTCCGGAAGTAAGGAACCTTCCGTTCTTGACGATGTGGTACGCGCAGGACCAGATCTGATTCTGTCCCACGTCAGCGACGTAGACAGCATCGTCCTTCATGGCCCTTGAAAGCCTTCTTATGAAGTCCCTGGGTTCAACGTAAGCTTCTATCGAGTAATCTGGCACTCTGTCGGAATCCATCTCATCCCTGTATTTATTCAGGGTCTCAAGCCACTCACTGTGGTTGTCGGCATGATCGTCCTGTTCCAGGAAATCATTGAAAATGTGTTTAATGTCACCTACAAGAGGAATGGTGGGGCCCACATTCTTGCCGATCTCTGCGGGATCCACGTCTATGTGCACCATTACTTTGTTCTCTGTGATGAGATCGGGCCTGTTAACTGCCCTGTCGGCAACCCTTGCACCCACCATGAGGAGAAGATCCGACTCGTTCATTGCCCTGTTGGCATATGGCTGTCCGTTATTGCCCACCATACCGAAATAAAGCGGATGCTCGGAGGGCATGACTCCTATTCCCATCATGGTTGATACCACGGGAACATCATTAAGTTCCGCGAACTTCACGATCTCCTTGGTGGCTCCCGAGAGATGCACACCTCCACCAACACAGATAACCGGCCTTTTGGCCTGCTCAACTTCCTTGATGACCTTCTTGATCTGTACGATGTTTCCCTTGACGGTGGGTTTATAGGATCTCATGGATATGCTCTCAGGATAGCTGAACTTATCACTCATCTCCGAAAGCTGCACATCCATTGGTATGTCTATGAGGACAGGTCCCTTTCTTCCGCTCCCTGCGATGAAAAAGGCCTCCTTGAAAACCCTGGGAATATCATTGACATCCCTTATGAGATAGCTGTATTTGACAAAAGACTCAACGGCACCTGTGATATCAGCCTCCTGGAAGACGTCACTTCCAATCATATCGGAGTTGACCTGACCTGTTATTGCCACCAGCGGAATGGAATCGGCGTAGGCCGTTGCTATTCCCGTTATGAGGTTGGTTGCCCCGGGGCCGGATGTGACTGCACAGACTCCAACCTTTCCGCTAATCCTCGCGTAGCCGCTGGCACAGTGTGCGGCGTTCTGCTCTGTTCTTATGAGAACTGTCTTTATCCTCGTCTCAAGAATGCTGTTCCAGAATGGATCGATCGCCACTCCGGAATAACCGAAAATCACCTCTGTGTTTTCTTTTTCAAGGCATCTTACAATCGCCTCTGCTCCGATCATACAAGTTCCTCCGTTTATACTCCTAAAGGGTACAGTCTTCGGTAGATACCCCTTGAATTATCATGTTATATTCGCCAATCTGCCATCACGCCTCAAGAAGTCTCCTTACAAGACGCACACAGTCAGCAGCATCCGAGGAGTACCCGTCGGCACCTATTTCTTTGGCAAAATCTTCGGTGACAACCGCTCCGCCTATGATTATCCTGGCCTTGACTCCGGACTTCCTGGCGTGGTCGATGACACTCTTCATCTCCTTCATTGTGGTTGTCATAAGGGCCGAAAGAGCTATCACTTCGGCATTGTTCTCAAGAGCCGTGCGCACTATGTCTTCTCTGGGCACGTCTTTTCCAAGGTCGATGACATTAAATCCATAGTTTTTGAGCATCAGCGCTACCAGATTCTTGCCGATGTCATGGATATCGCCTCTCACCGTAGCAATGACCACAGTTGGCAGAACCTTGTCAGTATCCTTGTTCTGCTGAAGGTGCGGCTCAAGGACCGCAATCGACATCTTCATTGACTCAGCACCGGCGATGAGCTGCGGCAGGAAGTACTTGCCCTTGTCAAAGAGATCTCCCACCTCGTTGATGGCAGGCATCAGGGCCTCATCAAGGATCTTCCTTGCGTCTATTCCGCTGTCCAGTGCCGCCTGGGTATCTTTTTCTATGGAATGTCTGCTTCCCTTTAAAACATCTGTTTTTATTATACCAAGGAAATCGGTATCTGTAACAGATGTGATATTACTGTCTTTTGATGGTTTTGCTTCTGCGTTTTCGTCCTTCAGCCTTGCCATCCTATCGATATACCTGAGATCCGCGCCCTCTTTGTTCTTGAGAAGATCTGACGCAAAGGCAGCATTTATCAGCATTTCCTGTGACGGGTTCGCAATTGCCATTGTAAGTCCCCTGGAAATCGCCATGGTCAGGAAGGCCGTGTTGACATTCATCCTCTCAGGCAGGCCAAAAGAGATATTGGAAAGCCCGCAGATAGTTGCAAAGCTGTTGTCATAGCAGTACTCGATGGTATCCAGAGTGTTTATGGCCGCATTTTTCTCGGCACCTACTGTTGCCACCAGTCCGTCCACAACTATGTCTTCTCTAGAAAGGCTCATGTCATAGGCCATCATGGTAAGCTTGTTGATGTTTCCTATCTTTTCCTCAGTACTCTTGGGTAGCCCCTCCGGGCTTAAGGGAAGAAGCACAAACATTGCACCATACTTTTTTGCCAGAGGAAGGAATTTCTCAGCCTTGCCCTGTTCCAGAGATATGGAATTCATCAGGGCTCTTCCGGGATAAATCCTGAGTGCAGCCTCCATTACCTCCGGGCTTGATGTGTCTATACACAGAGGAAGGCTCGTTATAGTGCTCACCTCACTCAGCACGGTGAGCATCATCTCTTTTTCATCAATGCCGCCCATACCCACGTTGATATCGAGAATGGAAGCCCCCTCGTTCTCCTGACTCTCGGCGAACTGAAGGACCATGTCAAGCTTTCCCTCCCTGAGCTCTGCCTGGAGCTTTTTCTTGCCGGTGGGATTTATCCTCTCGCCTACTATCATGAAGAGGTCGTCCATGCCAAAAGAAAGAGCTCTCCTCTCGGAAGAGAGATACCTTCTTCCGCTTATCTTGCGCTGTATCTGTCTGCCCTCATCATCCCTAATCTCACCTGGATCAATGGCGCCGTAACTTTCATGAATAAGTTTTATAAATGAAGGGTCCGTGCCACAGCACCCGCCCAGTATTGATGCTCCTGAGAGGATGAGTCTTTTCATCTCCGTGTTAAAGGTCTCGGCGTCCATATCGTAGCCGGTATTGCCGTCCGCATCCACCTTGGGAAGTCCGGCATTGGGCTTGGCGATTATAGGTATCGCAGTGACAGATGCCATCTTTCTGATGATCTCTTCCATCCTGTCGGGGCCTGTGGAACAATTGGCGCCTATGGCTGCAGCTCCCAGGGACTCAAGACAAATGGCACTTGCCTCCGGATCAGAGCCAAACAGCGTTCTTCCGTCAGGTTCAAAGGTCAGAGTGACAATCACTGCCAGGTCGCTGACTTCCTTGGCGGCAATAAGCGCAGCCCTGCACTCCTGCAGGCTCATCATGGTCTCAACAACAAGAAGGTCGCACCCAGCCTTTTCAAGGATACGAATCTGCTCCTTGTAAACATCGATCAGTTCTTCAAAATCAAGATCACCTATGGGCCTAAGCTGCCGCCCCGTCATGGTGAGGTCACCGGCAACAAGCGCCTTGGAGCCTGCGGCCTGCTTAGCCAGCTCCACAAGTCTTGTGTTGATGGTCTCTATCTCATCTGTAAGCCCGTAGTCGGCCAGCTTGATACGGTTACCTGTAAAAGTCGGAGCATAGATTATATCAGATCCCGCCTCAACATAAGCCCTCTGAAGGTCAAGTATCACATTCTCATGCTCGAGTATCCACTTTTCGGGACATACTCCCGCCGGCATCCCGGCCTTCATCAGGTTGCTCCCCGTTGCACCGTCAAGAAAAACTATCCTGCCTTTGCAGAAAGTCAAAAACTCCGATCTGTTCATAAACTTTTTTCCTCTCTCCCATAACTAACCAGCGGGCCTGTGCAGAACAACACAAAGCAGACCGCCATGACCAAAAAGGGTTTCAGCATCATGCTGTATCCCGGAATGAAGCCGTTCTGGGACAGCAGATCAAGAGTTGCTATGACCAGAACGTGATAATAGTAGATGTTTGAAGAAGCTCTTTTGCCAAGAATAGAAAAGAATTTTCCTCTGTATTCCACTGATTCGGACAAAAACAGTATTCCTGCAACTATAAGGAGTGACCCGAAATACACCTCCTTAAACTCGATAAAGCTCGCCTCCAGGCAACTTATGACAACTCCAATGATCACGGCGATAACTGCAGGTATCCTGAACTTCTTAAAGTACTCCGTTGCTCCCTCTTTTCTCTCAGCCCTGACCTTACAGACGTAGTCAGAGAAAAGAATCCCCATGAGCACGAAGGGCATACCCACAAAGAGCCAGTTCCGCACCATAAAAGGTGTTCTTATACTGATGTCAAACGGCCTTATGGGATAATAGGTTTGCAGAAGTTCCCCAAAATACAAAAAGAATAACAAAAGAACTATTAGCCATTTATACCATTTTCTGAGCACAGGTGCAAAGATATAAATGAGCACATAGACATAAAGAAGGGCAAACAAAAACCAGAGATGGTCAAAAACGTAGCTCCAGTCCTGGATCACCCTGCTGGAATTGAACAGTATGAAATTCCTAAGTTCTATGATATTGAATTTGGAATAAAAGTACTCCGAAACCGGAGTCCCGTAGATCATGTTTACGGTAAACGAAAATATCAGATGTATCAGATATACAAAGCCCGTGACCTTTAGCAGCTTAGTGATAGACCCGGAAAGTTTCCTCCTGATATCGGAGATGTCTGTCACGGGAGTTTCGCCTTCACCAAGAAGAAGGTATCTTCCTGAAACCGCAAAGAAAAAGGGGACAGCAAAACGCGCAGCGCACATTACTATATCCCCTACTGTTCCCGGTATCCTTGCATGAATTGTTATGACAAAAAGACATGCTATGAACTTCACCGCATATATAAATCTGTTCTCTTTATTCTTCATCAGTGTCTGCATCTTCGTCGATGGTGGAAATCTCGTAAGTGCTCTGTGTCTCAACAGAAATGCCTTCGCCTTCGGGCACTTCGCCGTGAAGGACCTGAAGTATTATGAGCGCCCTCTCATTGGCCCTCTGATAGTACTGGGATGCCAGCATCTCACTGTCCTCGTCAAATTCGTTGTCGTAAGCCATATGATAGAATTCATTGGCCTTTTCCATGTAGTCGGCTGCCTCTACGGATATATCTGCTATCCCTGAGAATTCCTCAGGCACTTCAAGCTCTGACATTACCTTGTAGCTGTCCTTCATCTGATCAAGGATCTCAAGAAGATCGTACTTGGCAGATTCTGATTCAGGATCTATGGCATTTATCTGACTGTCGTAACTTGAGAGACTGTCATAAAACGAAGTCATACTCTCTTTATATGCATCAAGTGCGGGATCCGTTTTCCTGCCGCAGCCTGAAAGAACTGTCGTAGCAATGAGTAACACTATTGCAGACAATGATGTTATTCTGTTATGTCTTTTCACAATAAAAAACTTCCTTCCCCAACTTTTTAGGAACTAGTTATTCGTATATTTGGACGCAGCCTTGAGTCTTGAAAGAGCTCTCGCAAGTCCCGCCTGAGACTTCTTGAATTCCTTGATGGACTGTTTCTGCATAAGGTGTTCCATGGCAAACTCGTAGGCCTCCTGGGCTCTTCGCTTGTCGATGTCCTCAGGCTTCTCCACGGTATTGACGATGACGTAGCACTTGTTGTCTACCGTCACCTGAACCGAGCCGATGCTCACCACGCCGATGATCCAGTTGCCCTTCGGGTCCTTGATCTTAATGATGCCCTCGTAGATGGCGAGGATCATCTCCTCGTGCCCCGCAAGAATAGCAAGCTCCCCGTCATCACATGGAACAATGATCTCTATGGCCTCATCGTCATAAAATATTCCGTTTACTGAGATCACCTGAAGGTGAAAGGTCTTTGCAAGCGCTTCACTCATCTTTAAGCCTCTATCTGCTTAGCCTTTTCTATAACTTCCTCGATGGTGCCCACGTTAAAGAAGGCAGCCTCGGGATACTTGTCCATCTCGCCGTTTACTATTGCCTTAAAGCC
>JAEEGL010484072.1_pt1 | contig 10582 bp, 9 predicted proteins | sample 9134231 | NCBI WGS metagenome assembly JAEEGL01 (sample SAMN16246548, study PRJNA631951) | gut metagenome | biome: gut microbiome; feature: rumen; material: fiber-attached | host: Bos | place: Iran: Karaj | collected 2018-10
AGAAGAATACGGCTGGCTCGTCGAACTGCAGTGGAATGTGAGCAAAGCCTGGTTTGCAGCACTTGCCTTTGAGCTGGAATCGTCGAGGACCTCATCATTCGGCATTGATGTCAGCGATGATATCAGCAGCTACCATGCCTGTTATCCGGTCACATTTTTCCAGGACTGCCCGTTTTCAGCGATCAACGACACGCTGACGGTTTCGCTGACCCCAAGAGCCAGCTACGATGGCCGCGACAATCCGCTGACGCCTAAATACGGATTTTATGCCGAAGGCAAAGTCAAGCTCGTCTATTCGAATACGATTGGTTTTTATGCCAAACCGGAAGCACGGGCATCCTATCTGCACACGTTCTGGAAATTCTTCACTTTAGCGTTTAACCTTCGCTTTGGCGTGAGTTTCCTCAAATCCAATGCGTCACTTCCGCTGATAGATCGCTATTTTCTTGGGGGTCTGAACATGAGGGGTTACGATAACGAAGCGCTTGGCCCGCGTCTCGTCAACGATCTGACCCCCAACGTTGCGACCAACGAGGCCGGCGGTGGTGAAGTTTTATTTAATTTTACGACGGAACTTCGTTATCCCATCTGGTCAGACGTCGGGCTGTACGGAGCATTGTTTGTCGACATGGGATCATTGACGCCATACCAGCCGACGTACTACTCTGCAGAGGGTTTTGCCGAGGAACTTTTTGTGGAGCAAATGCGTTATACAGCAGGACTGGGTCTTCGCTGGCTCATCAACGAAGCCATTCCCCCAATCGTCATTGACTACGGTTTTATTCTCAATCGCCGCCGCGGCGATCCTCTTGGTGGATTTAGCCTGAATGTTGGTTACACATTTTAAACGACATCATACACTGCATAAAGGCATGACGCTCATCGAAATCATGATCGTCGTTGCCCTGATGGCCTCCATCATGACGATAGCAGCCGTAGGTCTTGGTGTTCTTGGCCAGGCCGACGTCAACGGCGATGCGCTGAGACTGAGTTCAGCCATACGCTATACGTTCAACATGTCGGCGACCTCCAACATGACCCTTCAGATGAAGCTGGATTTTGACAATCATACCTTTGAGGTCGAAAAGCTCGACGTTGCCGGCGGCCTGAGCGAGGATGAGCTCAAGGGAACGACGATGAAATCGGCGGAGTTCGACGAAGGCAGAGTATCTTCGAGCCGCGCAGCCCGCATGGATGAAGAAGACAGCAAATTCGGCGAAGTCACGCGCACCCCCGTGGACGGCATGTTCATATCGGGAGAAGATGCCCAGCTTTCGGACGGTGTTTACTTCATTGGCCTGATGACGTCACATCACGATGAGATACAGACAGAAGGCATTGGAACGATTAACTTTTTTTCGAATGGATTCGTCGAAAGAAGCGTTATTTTTCTTGGTGATGAAAATGCCTCTCTTGGTCTTGATGAAGGCGTCGTCTATACGATACTGGTCAACCCGCTGACGGGTCAGTCATCTGTCGTACCCGGCCGAATGGAGATCTCATCATCTTTCTTCGAAGAGGAGGAAGACGATTGAAAAAACACGGATTTACCCTCCTAGAACTGATGATCGCCGTCTTTATTCTGGCGATGGCGATTAGCATTCTCCTGGGGACGCAGTCCACGTCGATGCGTCTGATGGGATATGCGAACAATACCTCTGTCGTCACGATGCTCACGCGGGCCAAGATGCAGGATATTGAGTATGAAGTTCAGCGGACGATAGCCGAAGAAGGCGTAAAGGAAGATTACACTGAAGAAATACATGGAGATTTCGGGGAAGAAGGTTACGACGACATTTACTGGTCGGCCAAGATCCAGTCAATTGAGCTTTCGGACGATGCATCCAACCAGTTTGTCGAAAGCGTTACGAATCAGATTTACGGTACCGGCGACGAAGGCGGTACGCTGAGCGGCAATACGACAATTACGCAGTTTCTTCCGATGATGGTCAGTTTTTTGCCGACGATCATCAATCAGCTTGGCCAGAGAATCCGAAAAATCACATTGACGACGACCTGGGATTATCTCGGTGTGGAACAGACGTTAACCGTATCGCAGTTTGTCGTTATTCTTCAGGTGGATGCATCTTCGGGGGTGAATGGTTCGTCTGTAACGGGTTCAAAATCGTCAAAAACCGAAACCGAAGAGCCGGCGCCGGCGGAATCCGATACGATATCGGGCAAAAATGCGCCCAAAAACACGAAATCCTCAGATCGTTCGAAACAGTCTGACAAGAAGAAGTAGCAGGGGCAGATCATGGCAATTTTTCTGACAAAATCCCATAAATATCTGCCTTTTGGTTCGGCAGCCCAGGGGGGAGCGGCGTATGGCCGCAAGGCCATAGCAGCGGGGGGGGACGAAGCGGTAAGGCGCGAGCCTGACGCGATCCCCCCCTCAAAATGGCACAGACTGGGCATGACGATGATAGAAGTCATGATATCAGTCGCATTGCTTTCGGGCGTCATGGCCATTGGGTGGGGTTCCTATTCCGTTGCGACGAGCCATCAGCAGCGGATGCAGGACATCAATGAGCGTCTTCATGCCGTGGAACAGGCGGTCAACCGCATCGTGCGCGACATGTCGACGGCATTCATCACGAAGCACGGGGATGATGAATCGCAGACGGAAATTCGTTATCAGACGGGATTTCTGGGCGAGTCGGAGCGCGTCGATTTTACGAGCATGGGATACGTCCGGATGTTCCGCGACGAAAAAGTCGGCGATCAGAGTGAAATATCCTATTTTATCAAGGATATGCGGGATGATGACGGGAATCTGAGTACCTATCTCGTCCGCCGCGAGCAGGCACCGATCAACGATGATTATCAGAAGGGAGGCACCATTCTCCCGATGCTCGACCATGTTCTGAGTTTCCGGCTCGAATACTGGGATGACGAAAAAGCAGATATTGCGGTAGGCAGCGACGGCTGGGTGGATTCCTGGGACACAGAGAATTCTGAATACGAGGGGCGCCTTCCGAGCCGTGTCAAGATTGAGATAGAGATTGAGGATCCTCTGGGCAGCGACACACCGATGCTGATTTCGACGCAGGCACAGATCCATTTGACGAAGGCACTGGATTTTTAGCATGAAACAGGAAAAGCTCACTAAAATAGCACGCGGATGTGCAGCTTTCTGGCAAATGCTGAATTTCAGGATTGTGCCGGGAGCCCCGAAGCGCCAGAAGGGCGTCGCTCTCTTGCTCGTACTGACCTACATTGCGGTTATGAGCTCGACAGTTTTGTCGGGATTTATGAACAGCCAGGTCAGTTTTTCGATTTCGGCCAATGTTCGCGATGATCTGAAAGCATACTACAAGGCCAAGAGTGCTCTCAATCTTGGCCGTCTGATGCTGACCTATCAGTACGAACTCGAACAGGATGAGTTTTTTGGCCAGCGATTGAAAAAGTCGAACTTCCAGCTCTATCAGATCATGGATCTTCTGATGGCACCGTTCAAGACGGGGATAGTCAGCGTCGACGTACCGAATGCCGACAAGACGATCGCAAGCTTTAACCTTCACGAAGCCGGCGTAGATGCAATGGGAGATGATTCCGGGGATTACACGGTCAAGGTTTCTCCCGAAGAAGGCCGAATCAATCTGAACAAATTCAGTGGAAAGTCGACGGATCAAACGAGTCTTTACGAACTTTGCATGCTGATGGCGAGTCCCGAATACGATGAACTTTTCAACACGCGTTCGGCGAAGGGAAACAAGCTTTCGCGCATGGAAATGATTGCCGCGATCATCGACTGGGTCGACAGGGACAGCGAAAAGACATTCATTACGAACGAATGTGTGCTGGAGGAATCGAGCGGTGACGAAACGAGTCTCTATGTCGATCAGCGCAAGAAATACAAGGTCAAGAATGCCAAGCTGACGACGCTGGACGAACTCTATGAAGTTGCCGGATTTGGCGATGATTTGATGGAAGTATTCCGCGAAACCCTCACGGTTTATCCGGTTGAAAAAGTCAATGTGAACCTTGCCTCTGCAAAAGTGCTTTATTCTGCACTGTGCAACTCCGTGGAAGCAGACGAAAGAAAGGACAACCGGATCTGGGCCTGCGCGGATCCGACCGTTGGATCCCAGATATTTGCCCTTGCGATGGCGATCGAAGGCTACCAGCAGTTTGTGTCCAATCCGATGAATTTGCTGTATCTTTATACCGTCGAGAATCAGACTTCCGTCATTCCGGGAGTTGTTCCCAATGGAACGGTCGTACCGTTCAGAAATGTTTCGGAGTTCAACAAAGTTTTGAAGGCAATGATCGATGATTCGGAGCAACTGCCGAAGTTTCTGCTCTATTCACCGACGGCCTACCTGATGTTTGGCGACAAGATTCAGACACTTTCGACAGCCGGTCTTGGGCTTTCAAACTTGACCTTTAGCACAAAGGAATTATACGCAAATATTACGACGGCGAGTCCGAGAGTATTTCGGGTTGTTGCCGTTGGGGAGTATGGCGGAACGAAGCGAACGCTGACGACCGTCATCGATTTTAACACGACAGGCGGCCAGTATTTATACTGGCGCGAATATTAACCATAACGATCAACCCGGGCGGCATCCTCCATGTCACATACAACTATCGGCATAGATATTAACCATAATTGCATTCGATATGCCCAGTGTCAGGTATATGGTCTGAATCAGCCCATTGAGGTGACACAGCTGGAATCGATTCCGATTCAGGCGACAGAAGACGATGACGGCCTGGATGCAGCATTTGAAGAGCTGTCACAACGTTTATCACAAATAAAAAACGTCAGTATTGATGCAATTGGTCTTTCACTGGATCCGACGTATGCCCTGTCGGCGACCCGAATTCTTCCCTTCAACGATCCTCACATGGTAGAACAGGTATTGAACCAAACCATGATGGATTCCTGGAAGATCGATGAAGAGGCCCAGCTTGCCTTTGAAATCGGTGAGTACGTGGAAGACAAGAAAGGCGCAGATGGCGAAGAAAGCAGCGGCGGCGGATACAAAATTCATATCATCAATTATCCTCATCAGAGGTTGAAAACCCTTCTGGAACGTCTTAAGCGCGTGAGGATCGAGCCCAATGTTGCCCTTCCGTCGACGAATGCACTATCGTATGCCATCCAGACGATAATTGCGCCGCAGAATGGTGCATGGGCAATCATTGATTTCGGCGATAAGACATCGGTGTTTACCGTATATGTAGACAACGAAATCAAGCTTTCACGTGCCATGAAAATCGGCAGCCACCTGATCGACGAAGCCCTAATGGAAGCCTTCTCGATTTCTGCGGAGGAAGCCAGGGAACTCAAGGAAAAATCCGGTTTTGTGTGCATGCAGGGCAAGGAGGCAGAGAACTACAACAGGTTTGTTCAAAGCCGGAGAATCATTCCAAGCCAGCAGGATCCGATGGTTCTGACCACAACCTGCCGCAATGCCCTGTCTGTTTTCATTACTGCCATTCAACAGACGATAGGCAATTTTGCACTTCAGAACCGAATAGACCCCGAGTGCATATATATTGTAGGCGGCGGTGCCAAACTCTGCGGACTTGCAGAGTGGCTCTCAGACATCCTGGATGTCGACTGCGAAATTGGTCTTCCCACCAAAACGCCCATGTCGCGTGATAACCAGGAAAGACTCGCCATGGACATTGATGCAGCGTCGATTGCAGTTGCAGCGGCTGCAGCACTCGACAACAAATGCCCTCTGAATCTCCGGCGCGGCGATCTCAGTCACAAAGGCAGTCTGAGCTATATTCTCGACAATAAGTGGATTCTTGCTTCGTGTTTTGTGGGCGTCATTATCGTACTGATCTTCATGACCGTAACGAAAGCCAATGCCATTCATCAGGAACACGACAAGCTCAAAGCAGCTCTCGAAGAGACGAGCATGGAAGTTTTTGGCAAAAAGCTGATGACCTATCAGCAGATCGAAAAAGAAATCGCCAGCAGCGAGGGATTTGAGTTTATCCCCGTCAGAACTGCATTTTCTCATTTTTCCTGGATTTCCAGCAACGTCAATGACAATCTTGCAGACGTCGAAATGGACCTGAATTCACTGGACATCGACAATCAGCGCAAGATTGTCACGATTCGCGGTGAAGTTGCAGGGGATGACGGACTGCCGAGATTCATGCAGCTTCTTGAGCAATATGAGTGTTTCCCGAACGAAATTCAGGAACCCAAGACATCCAAAGTAAAAGAAAGAACATCGTTCACACTGCGCATCGATTCCAACCATTGCACGACGGGAGGCGACAGTGAATAAACCGGAATTCCTCGATAACATTCAATCGACAGTCAAAACGAAGATCAATTCACTTCAGCCGAGGGAAAAGTTTCTTCTGGTCGGCAGTGCCATTGTTCTCGTTGTTCTCGTCGTTTTTACGATATTCCATTCGATGAATGCGAACATCAACAAAGAGCTTGCCGAAACCGAGAACTACCGAAAAGCGCTGAACTACATTGCCGAGAATCAGGCATTGTACCAACGCAACAAGGCCAAAAAAGAGGCGATGCGCCAGAAGCTTCTTTCTGCCGACAGCAAGGTCGTCAGCAAACTGACGAGCATGGCATCCGCGCTGGGATTCGATGTTACCGTAACCCCAAAAGATCCCAAAAAGACCTCGGACGATTCCGGTACGGAAGAGCAGGAAATTGAGGTTCAGCTCAAGAACGTCGATTACAATAAATTTCTTGAATATCTCGTACAGATTTACAAGCTGGATACGCCCATTTACATGCGGCATATCAATATGAACCGCACAAGCAACAACAGTGGTTCAGACACCAAAATGACCGTCTCGATCACTCTTATGTCATATCGACTCAAGGAGCAAAATGCGACGTAAACTCCTGATTGGTTTGTTGATTGGCATTCTCTTTATTATCGTCTTTTTTGCGGCGATATTCTTCATGCTGCCGACCGACTCCATTCGACATTTTGCAGAAAAAACGCTCGAAAAACAGCTCAAGCAGGAGCAATCGGTCGAGATCGACGATCTTTCGATCAGTCCCCTGCTGAATGTTACCGTAAAAGGATTCCAGATGCGCCCCAGGAATCCGGAGGAAATCCCCGAAAATCTCCATACAGCGGGCGGCGATTTTAACGGCTATTACTGTGCCCCCTATGTGGAAGAACAAGCCGTCACCATCGACAAAGCTTTCATCAATCCCAAAATAATTCCTTCCATCAAAGGTAAACCGGAAGGTAAATTTGAACTGACAATTCAGGAAGGCACTATCGAGGGTGAGATCAGATCCCAAGACAATGCCATGGAAATCACCGCCGACGGCGAAAATATTTCTCTCAATGAATTTACGCTTCTGTCGAATATCACCAAAATGCAGATATTTGGCGGTCTTGGCTTTAATCTTCGCGCAGTTGTCGAAAAGAAGAGCGTTGCAGAGATGCATCTGACGATGAAGATCACAGCCTCTGCCCTGTGCCCCAAACGCATTAAACTCGATATGGGCGGCATGCCTTTTATCGAACTGCCATTTACCGTATTTGGCGATATTGATGCTGAACTTGATCTCCAGAAAGACAAGATCACGATCGAGAAACTCACATCGACCGGCCCGGATATTCAACTGAACGTGACAGGAGATGTCACACTGAAATCCAATAAGAACGCCAGTCCGCGTCTGAATATTGTCGCAGATATTCATCCCTCGGAAGAATGGGTTACGAACAACAACATGAAAGTCATCTATCAGCTTTGCGAAAAGCACGATGACGGTTCCATTCATCTGAGACTGAACGGAACCACGAAGAAACTGAAACCCGATTGCGGTACACCGATTCCCGAACCGGTTCCAGATCCGGAACAGAAGGAAAAGACAGATTCTGACGAACCTAAACCCGAAGGCGATGCCGCTGCGCCGTCGGCAGAAGAAAAGCCAGAAAAAGCCCCGAAGGAAGACACTCCGAAAGAAGAACCTCCCAAAGAAGAACCCAAAGATGACGCACAGCCTGCCCCCCCCGATGACAATCGTCCTCCGAGAGTCCATCCCGACAGCGTCATGAAACCCGAACGGCCGCTGAACAAAGCCGATCTTGAACGTCAGACGGGAGGCCGTCCCCAAAGGACAGCTCGCCCAAGTTCCCGGAGCGGTCGTCCAAGTTCAGAGCTTAGCCAGCGTGCGGCCGCTGTTAACGAAAAACTGGATGAAAACATTGATCGCGAGATGCGCAAGCGCGCCAGAGTCCGGGGTGAGTCTGAGGAATAGTTAGAGACGTGTCGCGACACGTCTGTACAGAATAAAATCAGAACGCCACGAAGGGGCGTTACATTCGCAGACCATAGCCGTGGGAAGCCCCCACGTGAATGATAAAAAAAACATTATTATCATTATTAGTTGGCATAAAATAAGAATATCTCATAGAGTTAAAGGGTAACTCATTTGTGCCCCCAAACCCGTGGAGACATATCTATGAAACGTGCAATATCATTTATCATTATGTTAGCATGTCTGATGACGCTTTCGAGCATCGCTTTCGCTTATGAAAAAGGCGACCGCGTTTTGGCGCTCTGGGAAGATGCATACTGGTATCCCGGCACAGTTCAATCGGTGGATGGCAACGTCATTCTGATTTATTTTGATGATGGTGACAAAGCAACCGTCGATTCCGAACGCGTCAACAAACTGGACTGGGGTGCTGGCGATAAAGTCGAATGCCGCTGGCCGACAAATGGCATCAATTACCCCGGAACATTTGTCAAAGTCGATGGAGAAAAGGTCCGAATTGTTTATGACGACGGCGACAAAGCAGATTTGACAGTTTCATGGTGCCGCCAGAGCCGCGCAAGCCGTCTGGTTGGCCGCTGATACGAAATCCCGTTTTAGGTTTTGGGCTTAAAGCGGGATTTTTTTATGGACAGAACCATGCATGATTGCCTGCAAAAGTTCCGGGACAGCCTGCATCCCTTTTGTGCAGAATCCGTCATGGAATGCATTGATGCACTGCTGCAGAATCCGGAGGGAACAGACCCGGAAATCTGGGAAGAGGCCTGTACAGCATTGAATCAGGTTGCCCATGCGACCTGGTGGCGCTGCAAGTGTGGCGAAATCACCCCAAAAGATCGTGAAATCGATGCATTCTGTCCCCAATGCGGTCATTTTTTGCAACTTCCGGAGCGTCTTTCGCGATCTCCGTGGCCGCTGTATATTTCGTGTCTGCAAAAGCGTCTGCCCGATGACTGGTTTGAACGGCTCTCGCAGTGGATGGAACAGCAGGAACTTGGGACAGTCATTGAAGGCGACGTATTGCCGCAGGCAATAGGCGCCGGGGGGAGCGACGTATTGCCGCAGGCAATAGGCGCGGGGGGGACCGCCCCCCACAAAAGAATAATAAAATGTATCGATGGGATGAACATTTTTGAAAGCGGCGAAATCCGCGGTCTGCAATGGATTGCCCTTCCCATGATGACAACATTTGTTTAATTTGTTGCTTTGCGTCTCGCAACATAACGATAATTCTGCTAAAGGGTGTCATCGTTTTGTGCGCCCCAAAGGCGTTTTCTTCTTTTTCTGTGAGGTGTAACCGTGAGTTATCGAAAGTTTTTCGCGATGAGTTTTCTGGCAGCAGCCGCTCTCGTCGGATGCGCAGAATCCACAACCCAATCAGCCACATGCGGCAACAATGTCATTGAAGGCGATGAGCAGTGCGATGGCGGTACCGTGTCGTGTCCTGCAGGCCAATCCGGAACTGCAGTCTGCAATGCCTGCAAAATTGAAGGCTGTGTCGATGTGAGCGCGACCTGTGGCAACAATCAGCTCGATACTGGCGAAGACTGCGATGGTACAGCCTTTGCGGCAGGTAAAAACGTCTGTCCGAGCGGCACGACCGGTACTCCGAGCTGCAATAATTGCCAGATTACTGGATGTACGCCGGTATCCTCGGCGACATGCGGCAACAGCAAGCTCGACACTGGTGAAGAATGCGATGGTACCCAATTCGCGGCGGGCAAAGACAAATGTCCGGAAGGAACGACGGGAACCCCCGTATGCAGCGCATGCAAAGTGACGGGCTGCACAGCGGTCCAGAGTGAAAACTGCGGCAACAGAAAGCTCGACGCCGGTGAAGACTGCGATGGCAGCGAATTCGCAGAAGGCAAAGGCACCTGTCCGCAAGGTTATGAAGGCACTCCGACCTGCAATGCTTCGTGCAAGATCGAAGGATGTACCGAAATCATCCCCGAAAACTGTGGAAACAAGACGCTTGATGAAGGCGAAGTCTGTGACGGCAGCGAATTTGCCGAAGGCAAGGACAAATGCCCGGATGGCTATGAGGGAACCCCGACCTGCAGTGCTTCGTGCAAGATCGAAGGATGTACCGAAATTGCCAATGACAAGTGCGGAAACGATACGCTTGATGAAGGCGAGGACTGCGACGGCAGCCATTTTGCCGAAGGGAAGGACGAATGTCCGGAAGGCTATGAGGGAACCCCGACCTGCAACGCATGCAAGATCGAAGGATGCACCGAGATCATCCCCGAAGGCTGCGGGAACAAGAAGCTGGATGAAGGCGAGGTTTGCGACGGCGATGAATTCGCAGATGGCAAGGACGAATGCCCGGATGGCTCTGAA
>JAEEGL010825238.1_pt1 | contig 10582 bp, 9 predicted proteins | sample 9134231 | NCBI WGS metagenome assembly JAEEGL01 (sample SAMN16246548, study PRJNA631951) | gut metagenome | biome: gut microbiome; feature: rumen; material: fiber-attached | host: Bos | place: Iran: Karaj | collected 2018-10
CAATTATCAATTCTCAATTATCAAAATTTGACTTGTCAAATAATCGTGCCCTTCGGGCTAAGAATTATCGATTACAGAAAAAGAGACCCGTGAGAGTCTCTTTCTGCGCTTGTGCGTGGTGCCACCGAGAATCGAACTAGGGACACAAGGATTTTCAGTCCTTTGCTCTACCAACTGAGCTATGGCACCCGGAGGTGTTCCCGTTAATCGGGAAAACCGGCCTCCGCCGGAAAGGGCAAAAATATGCTCTTCGAACGAAAGCGGGTGCAAAAGTACTGCTTTTTTTTGAATTGACCAAATTTTTCAGTGTTTTTTTTGCAAAAACTTGCATTTTTGCGTAATTTTTCGTACTTTTGCAGGCAAAATCAGGGTGATTATGGAGTTAAAAGTGATAGCATATGCCCGTAACGGACACACGGACAAGTTTGGTATCCCGCGCCAGAGCAGGGAGGAAAGTCCGATTTTGACGCGCATCGTGTTTGAACCCGAATACAATGTGCGCGAGGCGCTGAGAGGTATAGAAGGGTACAGCTATCTGTGGCTCCTGTGGGGATTTAGCGAAGCGCCCATGGAAAACTGGTCGCCTACGGTTCGTCCACCCCGTTTGGGCGGCAACAAGAGGATGGGGGTCTTTGCCACACGGAGCCCTTTCCGGCCGAATCCAATAGGACTGAGCAGCGTGAGGTTGTTGAAAGTGGACGAAGGAGAGTTGATTGTCAGCGGAGCGGATGTGCTGGACGGCACTCCGGTCTATGATATCAAACCCTATCTCTCTTTCAGCGACAGCCATCCGGATGCGCTGAACGGCTTCGCGGAGGACACGGCGGACTATCGGTTGCAACTCGCTAACGGCGACCTGTTGGCGGCTAACGGAGTGCCCGAAAGCGTAGCCCGGGACATCGCGTATATCTTATGCCAGGACCCGAGACCGGCTTATCAGAACGACCCGTTCAGGGAGTATAAAATGGACTATGACGGATGGAAGGTCTCTTTCCGTGTCGGCTCGGACAGCCGTGTCTATATCCTGAGCCTCACCCGTGAGGTGGATAAATTTTGATTTACGACTTACTCACGACTCATTTACGACTCATTTACGACTCGTTTAGCGGTCATTATCGAACCATTATCGAGTCATTCTCGAACCGTTTTCGAGAGATGGTGGGGTATCGCACTTATGCAAGCACGGACGATTTTTCGCTCAAAAACGTCTTATCTCACTCCGATAGAACGATTAATTTGATAAAAAAAATAGTAAACTCTTGCATATGTGCAATTTTTTTTGTATCTTTGCAGTCGTTTTTAACATAGTTAAACTATTAGAAAGACCATGAAGAAGAACATTCTATCTGTATTATCCGTAATTTTATGCGTAGGAGCGAGCGTGTTCGCGCCCGAGGCAGGAGGCTTGAAGGCTGAGAATATCGGCGTTCCCGCGGAGTGCGAGGACGTGATGTTACAAGCATTTTATTGGGACAGTTATAAGACCCAGTCCGGCTCGGACAGCAAGTACGGCAGAACCAAATGGATCGATCTGCTGAAGGATACCGCAGCTATCAATGCCAATTTTGACTTGGTATGGCTGCCGCCAAGCGCTAAAGCGGGAACCGACGGAGTGGGATATAACCACAGGAAACTGAGCAACCAGGACAGCTCGTGGGGAACACGCGGGAGATTGAACGACCTCATCCAGGCGCTGCATGCCGCCCATACCAAAGTGCTGGCGGATATCGTGATCAACCACCGCGCCAACAAAAGCAACTGGTGTGACTTCGATGAAGATGTGTTCGGAGAGGGCTATGGGTCCTTCCAGTTGACCGAGGAGCATATATGCAGCGACGATGAGTGTTTCACCAATACCTCTTCTACCTGTTATGGCAGTTCCGTTCACGGCGCAAAGGACACCGGTTCCAAGTTTGACGGCCTGCGCGATCTGGATCACACAAGCGAGTATGTGCAGGAATGGGCAAAAACCTATATGCGATGGATGTTGGATTCCATGAAATATGACGGATTTCGTCACGACATGACACTCGGCTTCCATGGCAGGTACCTGAAGATGTACAACGAGGCTTCGCAGCCGTATATATCCGTCTCGGAGTTATGGGAAGGTATCTCCCGCCAGAAACAGCACCTGGAGGAATGCGAATACAACACCATGGTCTTCGATTTCCAGCAGAAATACCTGCTGCACAACGCGATCGTGAAAGGCAGTTACAGTCTGCTGAAGAAGAACACGAACTCTTTCCGCGGACAGGGGCTGGAGAAATACGCCGTCACTTTTGTCGATAACCACGATACGTTCGAGCGCGACGGTTACGGCAACAACCAGTTCGGCGGCCAGTACTGCGATCTGAATAAAGCTACGGTGAAAGCGAACGTGCTGCAGGCGTATGCGTATATTCTCTCCATGCCGGGTGTGCCGTGTGTCTTCTATCCCCATTGGAGCAAATACAAGGACGCTATCAATACGCTCATCTCCGTCCGCAAACAGGCGGGTATTCACTCGGAGAGCGAGGTGCTGGAAGAGACAAGCGGCAGCTATTCCTATTCGGCAACGATCCAAGGACACCACCGCAAGGTCGTTCTGCGGCTGGGTAAGAACCGCGATATGACCATTCCTGCAGGATACTGGAAATGCGTGGACGGCGACTACTACACCGTCTATATCGAAGTGGGAGAAGGGGTAGAGACAACCTCCTCCGACTCCCCCAAAAAGGTAGAGAAGATCCTTAAAGACGGTAGGTTTTTTATTCGTCATGGCGAGCATGTCTATGACGCAACGGGTAGAATACAGAAGTAGATTTTTAAACTAAAACAAATCATGAAAAAGATAATCACATTTATTTTTGCAGTGCTTTGCGTGGCGATGTCGTTTGCGCAGAGTTATGGTATTTTAGTGAACGGAAAGATGTATTATCCGGCTTCGTACGAAGGACCGGATCCTTACGGTGAGGGTTTTGAGCAGTATCTGGCGCATGTGCAGGTCAGCAGCGGCGATTATTGCCAGCTCTATGACTACGACAACAAGGCAGCATGGGCAAAGCCGCTGAACGCTTCTTCGGCAAGCGGATTTACGTATGACGAAGCCGCCCAGCGCTACAACGTCACGGCGGCAGGTTGTTTTGATTTTTATATCAAACTGAAATGGGAAGCCGATGAGTTGTATATCGGTCCGGGTTCGAACTGCGGTGCAGGAATAGACATAGACAGCGACGTGAAGCCTTATACGGGCTCGGCTCCGGCGAAATGTACGGACGTGATGCTGCAGAGTTTCTACTATGACAGTTATCAGGACAAGGGCTACGGTCGCACCAAATGGATCGATTGGAATAACGGCGCGAATAACACCAGCGCTGCGGAGATCGGCAAATGGTTTGATCTCATCTGGTTGCCTCCTATGGCGATGTCTGAAGGCGGAACGGGTTACCACCCGCGTAACTATAGCAATCTGAACAGCGACTGGGGAACGGAAGGAACCTTGAAGACTTTGATCTCTACCTTGCACCAGAACGGAGCGAAAGTGGTAGCGGATATTGTGATCAACCACTGCGCGAACAAGTCCTCCTGGTGTGATTATTACACCTTCGATTTCGGTTCCTACGGCAAATTCACACCGGACGCTTCGTGGGTCTGCAGAACGGACGAGATGAACTCCAGCAGCAATGCAGGCAATTGTTACGGCAAAGCCACGGGTGCAGCCGACGATGGTTATGGCGACGAGGCGAACTACAGCGCAGCGCGCGACTGGGACCACAACAACGCACAGGTGCGCAACATGTGCAAGGCATATCTCAAATGGCTGCGTAACGATATTAAGATCGACGGCTTCCGATATGACTACTGCAAGGGTTTCCATAACAGCCATATCAACGACTATAACTCGGCGGCGCAGGCTTATTTCTCCGTCATGGAGTACTGGGACGGCAATGTGAACACACTCCAGGCGCACCTGACGGACGCCGGCTGGAACACCTGCACCTTCGATTTCGCAACCAAATATACGGCCTTCAACCAGGGAATAGCGTCCGGTGACTACGGCAAACTGAAAGGTGCCGGTCTGCCGGGAGTGGGCAAGTCCCGCTATGCCGTCACTTTCCTCGACAGCCATGACTCCTTCCAACGCGACGACAATGAGTTCTGCGGCAAGAACAACTCGATGAAGTACCCGGGCAAGATCCAGCAATGCTACGCGTATCTGCTCTCCATGCCGGGTATTCCGTGTGTGTTCTATCCCCACTGGGTGAAGTTCAAAGACCAAATCAAGAAAATGATCAACGCCCGTTATAAGACCGGCGTTCATAGTGAGAGTGCTGTTTCTGACGAGGCGGGTAACGGTTTTTACAAGGCTACCATTACCGGCACGAACGGCGAGATACGCCTCCTGATCGGTCCGAACAGCGGCTATAACACCACTCCGTCAGGCTACACGCTGGCGGTCAAAGGCGAGAACTACGGCGTGTATTACAAGACTACCTCCGCACGCGGCGACAAGGACAAGAACCGTCATCCGCAAGGTATTGAAGAAGTAACCTCCACCAACTCCCCCTCAAGGGGAGAGAAAGTGCTCCGAGACGGTCAGTTGTTGATCAAAGTAGGCGAACAGATGTACGACATGATGGGTAACCGTGTCCAATAAAGACATCTAATTTATTAACAAATATCTAAAATTTAATACGACAATGAAAAAGATTTTTACCATGTTCGCTGCAGCATTGATATCATGTGCTACGGCGTTGAATGCCAAAACAATTTATCTAAACACAGGCGGTGCTGAATTATGGAACCAAGCAGGTGCTGTGTTCTTTGCCCATTCATGGGGAGAAGCAGATAATGATGTTTTGATGACAGTTGAGAGCGGCGATGTATATAAAGCAGACATCCCGGATGGAAATAACAATATTTTATTTGTGAGAATGCCTGAAGGTAGCACTGCTTTGAATTGGGACACAAAGTGGAACCAAACAAGTGATTTGATTATTCCGGACGGTCAAAATTGTTATACCATTACCGGCTGGAATAACGGTGATGGCTCATGGTCGTTATATGGAAGTGGCGGCCAAGGCGGTCAAGGCGGTCAAGGTGGCCAAGGTGGTCAGGGCGGACAAGGCGGCACGACAGACGGCAACCCACGTTATTACTACAAAGGATTTATTGACGATGCAGACTTCGAGCCCGATGCATCCTCTCTCTTCCACGACGGTGTAGCCACTATCAGCTTCTCCAAGAACGCAATGCTGTTCGTGATCTATCAGGTGGACGGTCAGGAAGGTGTTCAGTATATGACTTCCGAATGGATCGACGGTCCGGACCATGCAACTCTGTCTGTTAATGGTAACGGAGCCCACGAAAAATGGAACTGCCCGATGGGAACCACGACTTTGTATCTGTATGACAACGGAGACGGCACCCTTGAGATTTCCAGCAAGCCGATAGCAGGTAAGACCCTCGTCGGCGGCGGACAAGGAATAGAGGAAGTGAGCCAGAAGTCGAAAGCCGAAAGTCGAAAGTTCATCAAGGACGGCAAACTTTATATCCGTATCGGCGAGAAAGAGTACGACGCTACAGGTCGTCAGTTGTAGTAAATGGGTGCGCCCGCGTGTCCGCGCGGGCGTACATAATTATTTAAATACGTATAGTTATGCGCAAGAGTTTTCTTTGCCTCATGGTGTTGTTCGCGCTCTGCGTCTCGGCGCAGGTGTCCACCAATCCGGCAATTATAGAACCCAATTATACCGGTAAGATAACCATTACCTTTGATCCCAAAGGCGGCAACGGCGGTATGGCTACTGCCACCAAGTGTTACGCCCATACGGGCTATTGTACCAAGACCCAGAACTGGCTGGGCGTGAAAGCCGACTGGCGTTCGGCTTCCGCTCCGCAGCTGACCAAGACCGCTGACGGCAAATGGCAGCTGGAGATCGACAATATGTACACTTATTATAACATCCCTTCGGGAACAGAGGTGTACGCGCTGGCGTTCGTGTTCAACGACGGCCCTGGCGGAACGAAAGAAGGTAAGACAGCTTCGGGAGGGGATATCTTTATCGTCATCGGCGAGGAGAACTCGTCTTCCGATATCTGGGAGGCGGTGAAAGAAGTACAGCCGGTGACGGGAACCCGTCCTTCGGGTGTTGATCAAGGTATCTACTACGGTTCGGACGGTACGTCTGTGACCCTTTGTACCTATGCCGCTTCCAAGACGGCGCCTGCCAAACGTGTCTTCCTTCTTGGTGACATGACAGGATGGAAATTGGATGCGGCGCACCAGTTGAAGCGGGACGGCAACTATTTCTGGATCACCTTGACCGGTCTGGAGCCGGGCAAGGAATACCGTTTCCAATATGCCGTTGAGCGCGCGGACGGCGTGAAGAAACAGATCTCCGACCTCTATTCGGAGAAAGTTATTCACCCGGACGACCAGTGGGAGCCGCGCAGTGCCGACCCGACACTGATCCAGTACCCGCTCAAGGGTGCCGACGGCGGGTATGTGACGGTGATACAGACTCAGAAACCCGCTTTCCAGTGGTCGGATGCAACGCTCCATTTCCAGCGTCCGGACAAGAACAACCTTGTTATATACGAGCTTTGGGTGTATGACTATACCGCCAAACGCACACTTGAAGGCGTGCGCGAACGGCTGGATTATTTGCAGCAGTTAGGCGTCAACGCTATCGAGCTGATGCCGATATGCGAGTTTGACGGCAACTACAACTGGGGCTACTCGCCTAACCACTATTTCGCGCCGGACAGAGCGTACGGATCGGAGAATGATATCAAGTCGTTCATAGACGAATGTCACCAACGCGGCATGGCCGTTATCCTGGATATGGTCTTCAACCATGCTACGGGGCTTAACCCGATGAACAAACTGTACCCGTACGGAACGGAGTTGGCAAGCAACCCGTGGTTCAACGTCACGGCTCCACACAGCGACAACGTGTATGAGGACTGGAACCATGATTTCGAGCCGGCGCAGAAGATGTTCAAACGCGCTATCCAATACTGGCTCCGGGAGTATAAAGTGGACGGTTTCCGCTTCGACCTCAGCCATGGTTTCTGCGGCACGACGAAGAACTCGGTGACACACCTCAAGGACTACTATAACAACGCCCTGAAGGCTGTTTCGCCTACCGCTTATATGATTTGCGAGCACTGGGGCGACCAGATGGGTTCCGAGCGTCCGCAACTGATCAACGAAGGCATGCTCTGTTGGAACAACACCACTAACGCTTATTGCCAGACCGCCATGGGATGGCTCAAAGACGGCGATTCTTTTGCCGAGGCTAACAAGGACGGCTATGTCTCTTATTGCGAGAGCCATGACGAAGAGCGCATGCAATATAAATGCAAGATGTGGGGCAACGGAGACGTCAAGACCGACCTTGCCACCCGTATCGCCCGCGTGCCGGCTAACGTAGCGATGAACGTGCTCCTGAACGGATCGCATATGATCTGGCAGTTTGAGGAGATCGGTTATGACTTCTCGATCAACAGCGATGTGGACCACTTGAACGGAAACAAGAGCGACTACCGTTGCAATAAGAAACCGCGTCCGGAGCCGCTCGGCTATTTCCACGACCCGGACCGTGTAGCCGCCTACACCAAGTGCGCCCAGGCTATACGTCTCCGCACGGAGATTATGCCGGACGTGTTTGCAGGCAATCCGACAGCCCAGTCGCTCGGATCGGGCGCCAAAGTGCGCTATGTGCAGTGGGGGAACGATGTGTATGTAGTGGCGAACTTCGACATCAGCGCGCAGAGCGCCACACTGCCTTCAGGTACATGGTATGACTACTATGCCGGCGGTACCAAGACCGGCGCTGTCTCCCTGCAGCCCGGAGAGTTGAAGATCTTTACGGGCAAACAAGTGACGCTGCCGGTTATCAATACCGATCTGGAGTCCATGCTGCCCATTGAGCAGGTGGCAACGGAGCAAGTACGGAGTACCAAGATTCTCCGCGACGGTCAGATACTTATCCTCCGTGGCGACAAGACCTATAACCTTCAGGGACAAAGAGTTAAGTAATACTCGGCCTGTAAAACGTAATGTACATTGCCATAGCAGGAAATATCGGAGCAGGAAAGACGACGCTGACGAAGATGTTAGCGAAGTATTACGGATGGGAGCCGCGGTTTGAATCCGTGAGCTTCAATCCGTACCTGGAGGACTATTATACGGATATCAAGCGCTGGGCGTTCTGTCTGGAGACCTATTTCCTCAAGGAGCGGTTCAAGGACATGATCCGCGTCCAGCAATCCGGCCATACGATCGTGCAGGACCGCTCGATCTTCGAAGGGGTCTATGTCTTCGTCCGGAACAACTACGAACGGGGCGACCTCAGCGAACGAGACTATCAGACCTTCATGGAACTCTTTGACCTGCTGAAATCCCAGATGAAGATGCCCGATATGATGATTTATCTGCGCAAGTCCGTGCCCGCACTCGTCGCACAGATCCAGAAAAGAGGACGCGACTATGAGCAGCAGATGGAGATTGACTATCTCAAGGGCCTGAACGACAAATACGAAGATTTTATCTTCCGCCGGTATGAGGGACGGGTTCTCGTCATTGACTCCGACGGCATGGATTTTGAAAACAACCCCGCTGACTTCCGGACGGTTATCAATAAGATTGATGCCGAGCTCTTCGGACTATTCAGCGAAAATAACTGGAAATAATATGCATATAGCTGTAGCAGGAAATATTGGTTGCGGTAAGACCACGCTGACCAATATGCTCGCCAAACATTATGGCTGGGAGCCGCGGTTTGAATCCGTGGAGTATAACCCCTACCTCGAGGATTTCTATGCCGACATGGCTCGATGGTCGTTCAACCTGCAGGTCTATTTCCTCAACAAACGATTCAAGGATGTGGTGGAGATCGGCAAGTCGGACAAGTATATCATTCAGGACCGTACGATCTACGAGGATGCGCGCATCTTTGCGCCTAACCTCCATGACCAGGGCATGATGTCTGACCGCGATTTTGAAAACTACCAGGATCTCTTTGACCTCATGACTACGCTTGTCAAAATGCCCGACCTGCTCATCTACGTGAGGGCTTCCGTGCCTACGCTCGTGGCGCAGATCCAGAAACGTGCACGAGGCTATGAACAGCAGATCAAGTTGGACTACCTGCAAGGACTCAACGACAAGTACGAGGCATGGATCAAGGATTATAAAGGCAATCTCCTGATCGTGGACGGAGACCATGTCAAGTTCGGCGACAACCCCGAGGACTTCCGCTGGGTCACCGACCATATCGACGCGCAGCTCTTCGGACTCTTCCCCTTCGAAGCAGAGGAGAAGACCGGCAAGGAGATATAAATGATTCAGCATTTCTTGGATTATATTGCGATAGAGCGGAAGTACTCGCCGCGTACGGTGGAGGCGTACAGGGACGACTTGCGCGACTTCTGCCGGTGTATGGGGTGGGGTGACGCTCCGTCCGACGAACAGATACAAGGACTCGGCGAGGACGACATCAAACTATGGATGCTGGAGCTGCTGGAGAAACAGAAACAGTCCCCCCGTTCGGTCAAACGCAAGCTGTCCGCTTTGCGCAGTTTCTTCAAATGGGCGCTGAGGCTGAAGAAAGTGCGGCGTGACGTCACCGCCCGCGTCGTACCCCCAAAGGCGGACAAACCGCTGCCGGTATTCTTCCGGGAAGCGGAGATGGCGGATTTCGAGTCGAAAGTCGAAAGCCGGAAGTCGAAAGCCGAGGAAGATCCCTTCGAGACCCTCCGCGATGCGCTTATCATCGAGATGCTCTACCAGACCGGTATGCGCCAGGCGGAGATGTTGGGGCTGCAGGACGCCGACATCGACCTGATACAGGGGCAGGTGCGGATCTTCGGAAAACGGAGAAAGGAACGGATCGTTCCGATAGGCGAGGGATTGATAGCGCAGATCAAGGAATACATGGAATTTCGGAATACCGAAATAGCGGAATCCCCGAATACCGAAGGACCGCAGACCTTCTTTGTGAAGATCAATAAGTCCGGTGAGGTGGTGCCGATGACGAAAAACACCTTATATAATATCGTGCGCACGCGTATGGGGGAGGTCTCGACACTCAAGAAACACTCGCCGCACGTGCTCCGTCATACCTTCGCTACTACAATGCTGGATAACGGTGCCGACATCCGTACGATCCAGGAACTGTTGGGGCATGCCTCACTCAGTACAACCCAGGTCTATACGCATACTACGTTTGAACAGATAAAACGTGTCTATATGGCTACTCACCCTCGGGCAAAGCAGGGAGAGAAGGACAAAAATGAGAAAAAAGACTGATTTTTGCATTTTTTTTGCAGAAATATTTGGTCAATTCAAAAAAATGTAGTAATTTTGCACGCTTTTTCGTTCGGACAGTAAAAACGAACGGCTGAGTAACGCCTCTATAGCTCAGTTGGTAGAGCACTAGATTTGTAATCCAGCGGTCGTTGGTTCGAGTCCGACTAGAGGCTCAAAAGATCTTTGAAAACCGGGTGTGTTCCAGAGTGGCCAAATGGGGCAGACTGTAAATCTGCTGTCTTCGACTTCGGTGGTTCGAATCCATCCGCACCCACAATCCAAATG
>JAEEGL011011512.1_pt1 | contig 10582 bp, 6 predicted proteins | sample 9134231 | NCBI WGS metagenome assembly JAEEGL01 (sample SAMN16246548, study PRJNA631951) | gut metagenome | biome: gut microbiome; feature: rumen; material: fiber-attached | host: Bos | place: Iran: Karaj | collected 2018-10
CAGCACGCCCTTGGGCAGATGCTCAATTTCTGTCAGGATGGTGGAGCCGGTGGTGGTAAAGCCGCTGACCGTTTCAAAGTAAGCGTCCACCAGATGGGGAATGGCCCCGGAAAACACCATGGGCAGCGCCCCGAAAAAGGAAAGGATCACCCAGCTCAGGCCCGCCACGGCCATGCCGTCCCGGGCGGTCAGGTCCTTCCGCTGGGGCTTGAGCAGATAGCTCATGAGCGCGCCGCACAGGGCCGTGAGGCCGATGGTGAACACAAAGGCCGCCGCGTCTCCCCCGCCGTAAATCAGGGCCGCCGTCAGGGCCGGGATCATCAGTACGGCTTCCATCATCAGCAGCCGCCCCAGCAGCCGGAATACAAGCTTATAGTTCAAAATCGTTACCCTCTTTTTACGTCCTGAATACCTGCCGCAAAGCGCTCAGGCCCGGCTGGCGGCTGACCACCACCACGTAATCGCCTACCTCGATGGTGTCGCTGCCGAAAGGCACTTTGACCTGCCCTTCCCGCACGATCACGGCCACCAGGGCGTCCGGGATCACATGCAGGTCCTTCAGCGGCACGTGGATGAAGCTGTCCCCCGCCTGGGCGATGAACTCCAGAGCCTCCGCCTTGCCGTCCATCAGGCGGTACATGCGCTGCACCGCCGAGTCGGACCGGCTGGAGCGGGAGCGCACCACCCGCAGGATATCGTTGGTCGCCACGGATTTGGTGCTGATGATGCTGTCCAGCCCCATATCCTGCATGATGGCGGAATAGGTGTCCCGGCTGGATTTCACGATCACCTTTTTCACGCCCCGCTTGGCGGCGTAGAAACCGGCCATGAGGTTTTCCTCGTCCCGGTCAGCCAGGGGCACGAAGGCCTGCACATCGGCGATGCCCTCGCTTTCCAGCAGCTCCTGATCCGTACCGTCGCCCTCGATAATGGTGGCTCCCGCCAGCATTTCGGACAGACGGCGGGCCTTTTCGGGCTTGATCTCGATGATGGAGGTTTTGATCTTCATGTTCAGCAGCATATCCGCCAGATAATAGGCGATGCGGCTGCCGCCCATGATCATCACGGAGCGAATGGCCGCCATGCCGCGGCCCAGATAATCGAAGAAGCGGGTCACGGTGCCGGAATCGGATACCACGTACACCCGATCGCCGGGGGAAATCACAAAATCGCCCTTGGGAATGATGATTTTGCCGCCTCGCTCCACCGCGCAGAACAGCACCTGGGGCAGCTGCCGGTTCTTTTTGAACATTTCCTTCATGGGCACGCCCACCACCGGGTCGCCCTCCATGGCGCGGAAATCCACCATTTCCACCCGGCCCCGGGCGAAGGTTTCCACATTGCTGCCCGTGTAGGGGAAGCGCAGCATGCGGCTGATCTCCCGCGCGGTGGCCCTTTCCGGGTTGATGGCGTAGTCGATGGCCAGTTCCTTCTGCAAAAACGCCAGACTGGGCAGATATTCCGGATCGCGGATGCGGGCGATGGCGTACTGCGCGCCAAGCCTTTTGGCCGTCAGGCAGGCCAGCATATTCACCTCATCGCCCATGGTGGCGGCTATCACGATATCCGCGTGGGCGGCGTCCGCTTCCTTGAGCGTTTCGGCGCTGACGCCGCTGCCCTTGATAAACATGGCGTCCAGGGTGTCCATGTTTTTTTGCAGCACGATTTCGCTGCGCTCGACCATGGTCACATTATGCCCTTCATCCACCAAATGCTGTGCCAGGGAAATGCCCAGCTTTCCCCCGCCAATCACAATGATCTGCATGACGCCCTCCACGCTTGCAATATCCCGCCCCGCAGGCCGGTCCACAGTTTATTATAACAGGATAAGCACTGTTTGAAAAGAGAAAAATCCATACTGTTCCAGTTTTTGCCGGAAAACGCGCTGTTTTTCGCCGCATTTGCCGCAGGAAATCCGCCGTTTGTTTCGTTCTATCAACGTGGGGATTGTGCGGTCTCCCCCTTCATGATATAATCAAGGGGCGGCCGGCGTGCGCCGCCGGTTTCCGAAATGAAATGACCTTGCTTTGTTTTAAGGAGAACATGCCGTGAAACGAAAAAATTTTCCGCCGGTCTTGGGCGGTTCTGCGCCTCAGGAACAGGACCCCGCCGCTTTCCGGGACCCCGCCTGGCAGGAAAGCCCGCCGGAAGACAGGGCGGTCCCGCAGGATGAGGAAGCGGACGAAGTCATTTATGATGAAACATATCAGGACGGCTGGGCTTCCAATCAGGACAGCGCGCCCTATGCCTATACCGGAAGCTGGCTGGGCGAGGAACTGCCCCCGGAGCCGGAAAAGCCCCCCAAGCGCACCATATTCAAGCCCCGCAGCCGCAAGCCTTCCTTTATTTTGGCTGTGATGGTGAACGCCTTCCGCATGCTGATCCTGCTGGTGCTGATCCTGAGCCTGGCCGGGGCGGGCGCGCTGGTGGGCGTGGCGAAGGCGTATATGGAAACGGCCCCCACCCTGGACCTGGCCGCTATCGACGATCAGGCGCAGACCTCCTTCATCTATGACGCCAACGGCAGCCTGATCACCGATTATAAGGGCACGGAAAACCGCATCATGGTCTCCATCGACACCATGCCCCTGTCCCTCCAGCACGCCTTTGTGGCGGTGGAGGACGCCCGGTTTTATACCCACAACGGCATTGACGTGAAGCGCATCGTGGGGGCGTTCGTGGCCAATTTCGTCACCGGCAGCCAGCAGGGCGGCTCCACCATCACCCAGCAGCTGATCAAAAACACCCTGCTGTCCAACGAGCAGTCCTACAAGCGGAAAATCCAGGAAGCGTACCTGGCTATGCAGCTTGAAACCAGGTATACCAAAAATGAAATTCTGGAAGCTTACCTGAACACCATCTATTTGGGCGAGGATTATTACGGCGTGAAGGTGGCCGCCTACGGTTACTTCGGCAAGGACAATCTGAACAGCCTTTCCCTGCGGGAATGCGCCATGCTGGCGGCCATGACCAACAATCCCTATTACTACAACCCCCGCCGCAATTTCTATACCCGGCAAAGCGACACCACCGATTACCGCAAGATCACCAACGACCGAACGGACTATGTGCTGCGCTGCATGTACGAAAACCAGTTCATTTCCTATGAACAGTACATCGACGCCATGAACCCGGCCACCGCCACGGTGCTTGAAAAATCGCCCTCCTCCACGGCGCTGTATCCCTACGCGCATTACGTGGAATACGCCGTGCGGGACGTGGTGAAAACCCTGCTGTCCATCAACGGCCTGGAGGACACCTCCGCCAACCGCGCAAAAATGGAACGCGAGCTGCGCACCGGCGGCTACCATGTGTATCTGGCCCTGGACACGGCCATTCAAACCACCGTGGAGCAGACCCTGCAGACATGGGCCGACTATCCTTCCCTCCGCGATCCATCCGATAAAGTGTACCGCGCCCGGAACGCGGACGGAACCTACGATGAGATCATTCAGCCCCAGGCGGCGGCGGTCGTGCTGGATTACCGCACGGGGGAACTGAAAGCCATCGTGGGCAGCCGCACGGCGCCGGTAAAGCGCAAAACCCTGAACCGGGCCTGTGATATGAACATGCCCGTGGGTTCCTCCATCAAGCCCATCGCGGTTTACGCTCCCGCCATCGAAATGGGGGCCGGGGCAGGCTCCATCCTGTACAATATGCCGCTGCCCATCCGGGGCTGGACGGGCAGCGACGGCAAGGACACCTGGCCGCAGAACTACGGCGGCTCCTCCTACCGGGGCCCGGAAACCATCCGCACCGCCGTCACCCGCAGCGACAACACCGCCGCCGCCTACGCCCTGATGCACTTTGTGGGGGTGGAGCGGTCCGCCGATTTCCTGCTGCGCTTAGGCGTATCGGAAGAGCACATCAACCGCACGCCCTTCGGCCTGGCGCTGGGCAGCAGCGGCATCACGCCCGTGGAAATGGCGGTGGCCTTCGGCGTGCTGGGCAACGGCGGCGTATACCAGAGCCCCATCAGCTTCCTGGGCATCGCCGACAGCGCCAAGCGCGTGATTTACGACGCCCATGCCAACCAGGTGCGCCGTCAGGTATTCAAGCCCTCTACCGCCTGGCTGACGGTCAACATGATGAAGGATGTGGTTTCATCCGGCACCGGCACGGCGGCCAAACTCTCAGGCCAGACCGTGGCCGGAAAAACCGGCACCAATTCCGATCAGAAGGGCGTGTTTTTCGCGGGGCTCACCGGCTGGTACTGCGGCACGGTGTGGATCGGCCACGACAATTACAGAGCCCTTTCCTCCAAAACCACCGGCGGCAACAGCGCGGCCAAGCTGTGGAAGGCGTTCATGCAGCCTATCCACCAGAACCTTTCCAACCGCGATATCATGGAAGGCAGCGCCGCCGATTACGGGCTGGTGCGGGTGACCACCTGCGGCGTATCCGGCCAGCTGGCCACCGACGCCTGTCGTCACGATGTGATGGGCTACGGCACCACCACCGATTACTGGCCCGCCGGAAGCGCGCCCACGGTATCCTGCCAGATGCACTATGGCCTGGATGTGTGCGATCAGACCGGCATGCTGGCCGCCGATTACTGCCCCAGCCACAGCGTGAAGGGCGTGGTGATCCTGCCCATCGGCCATCCCCTGTATGAGTTTACGGATACCAACTATGGCGGCGTGCTGTCCGATTACTTGGGCGAATACGCGGCCATGCGCCTGACGGCCGACGGCAGCACCAACGCGAGGCTTTTGCAGGCCCGCTCCTGCACCCTGCATAAATCCTATACCGACGGCTACGAACAGACCATTATTGATAACCAGCTGATGCCCGACGCGCAGCGGCTGCTGGCCCAGGCGCAGAATCAGCTGCTCAGCACCCCGGAAGATCAGCCCGGTTACGCCGGCCTGTATCAGGCCATCGCCCAGCTGTCCGCCGTGATCAGCAGCAATCCCACCAGCGCTTCCCTGGCCTCCGCCATGGCGAACCTGACCCAGGCCATGGCGAACGCCAGAGGAAGCTGGTAATACGATTAAGCATTGCTGGGGGAAACCGCTCTTTGGAATTTCGTCGCACGGCCTGCGCTTCGCTTGCCCGCGCTGCATATCTAAGCTGCCTGGGCTATATCGCGCAATACGTCTGAAGCCGTATTGCTAAAAGAGCGGTTTCCCCCAGACTCCTTTCCGAGAAAGGCGAATAGGGGTTGATGATCCTATGCAAATGCTCCGAATGTGTCTACATTAATTTGATAGTCGCATAAATCGCCTATCCACGTTTTTTCTCCGCCCCCGTGAATTTTGTTCACGGGGTCTTTTTTCATGCCGCGGCAAAAAAGTGATTGAAAAGCGGCGCGCGTTTCTGTACAATAATATGCGGAAACCTGGAACAAAGAAAGGATGCGGGCTATGCGGTATGAAATCGATCTGAAGCGCTTCTCCCCCTCCCCCGTTTACCCCCTGGGCGCGGATTTTGAGGGCGCGTCCGCCGGCGGGGATACGCTTCGCTTCAATAATTATTTCCTGGAGAAGAACGGAAAGCCTTTTTTCGCCGTGTCCGGCGAGTTTCATTACAGCCGGATGGATCCCCGGCGCTGGGAAGATGAAATCATCAAAATGCGCCTGGGCGGCGTGAATATCGTAAGCACCTATCTGTTCTGGAATCATATTGAGGAGGAAGAGGGGCAGTTTGATTTCACCGGCAGAAGGGACCTGCGCCGGTTCGTGCAGCTGTGCGGGAAGCACGGCCTGTATGTGATCCTGCGCGTCGGCCCCTTCGATCACGGCGAGGCGCGCAACGGCGGATTGCCCGACTGGCTGTACGGCAAGCCCTTTGAGGTGCGCTCCACCAACGAGGCGTTCCTCGCTTACGTGCGCCGCCTGTACGGCAAAATCGGCGGCCAGGTGCGGGACCTGTTTTTTAAGGACGGCGGCCCCGTGATCGGCGTGCAGCTGGATAACGAGTACATGCACTCCTCCGCCCCCTGGGAAATGACCACCGGCATTTCCAACGAGTGGGTAACGCCCGGCACGGAAGGGGAAAAATATATCCTGGCCCTGCGGGAAATCGCCCTGGAATGCGGCCTGATCCCCGCTTTCTTTACCGGCACCGCCTGGGGCGGCGCGGCCTATTCGCCCCGGGTCATGCCCCTGTGGGGCGGCTATGCCTACCGGCCCTGGATCTTTTATTCCCACAAAGGCGAGCATCCCGCCACCGAGGAATACATTTACGAGGATTATCACCATGACGAAGCGCTGATCGCCGACGATTTCCAGCCCGCCTACCGGCCGTCGGAGCGGCCCTACGCCTGCTGTGAAATGGGCGCGGGCATGATGTGCTGCTACTATTACCGCTTTATTTATCCTTATAAAAGCGTGGACGCGCTGGCAAATATCAAGCTGGGCTCCGGCTGCAACTTCATCGGCTATTACATGTTCCAGGGCGGCACCAATCCCATGGGAAAAAGCGGCGCTTTTATGAATGAGGCGCAGGTGCCCAAGCGCTCCTATGATTATCAGGCGGCCTTAGGCGAATTCGGCCAGGAACGGGAATCCTACAGCCGGCTCAAGTCCATCCATTATTTCCTCGCGTCCTTCGGCAGCCGCCTGGCCCCCATGGAAACCGCGCTGCCCGAAGGGGCCAGCCGGATCGATCCCCGGGATCTTTACACGCTGCGCTTCGCCGTGCGCACGGACGGGCGGAACGGCTTCCTGTTCCTCAACAATTTCCAGGATCACCGCGCTATGCCCGCCAAGGAACATGAAACCGTGCTGATCCGTACGGCGGATGAAACGTTTGCCTTCGGCGTGAACATCGCCGCCGATGAAAACGCCATCCTGCCCTTCAACTTCGATATGGACGGCATTTTACTGAAGCAGGCCGCCGCGCAGCCCGTGCTTCGCACAGTGATCGAGGGCCGCGCGACCTATGTGTTCATGATCCCCGACGGCATGGATGGCTCCTTCCGCTTCGAGGAGGGGGCGGAAGCCACAGAGGACAAGCCCTTCTTCACCGTGCGGAAGGGCGGCGCGGAAGCGGATGTGCTGGTCGTCACCCGCGAACAGGCCAACCGTATGTTCCTTCTCAAAAACGGCGGGCTGATCTTTACCGCGGCCGCCCTGCTGGAGGACGAACACGGCGAGCTGCGGCTGGAAACCACCGATGCCGAAAACACCGTTTTCACCTACCCCGCCGGATTGCTGCACGCTTCCCCCGCTGCTGTGCGCAAAGAAAACGACGGCGCGCTGGGGGTGTATCAGGTCAATTGCCCGGCCCGAAAGATCCCGGTCAGCGCGGAAGCCGCCGCGCCTCACCGCTGGGTGGTGCGCGTGCCGGAAAACGCCCTGGCGGGAATCAAGGACGCCCGGCTGCAAATTGATTATCGGGGCGACATCGGCATGCTGTTCCTGGATAACGAAATGGTCAGCGATCATTTCTGCAACGGGGACACCTGGGAATTCGGCCTGATGGAGTACAGGGAAAAGCTGGATCGGCCTTTCACCCTGTATATCGCGCCGCTGCGGGAAGGAGCCTCCGTGAATGTGGAATCCGCCATGGCCGCCCGCAACGAAAAGGCAAACGCCCTGATCGCCGATTTGAACGGCATCCGCGTACAGCCGGTGTACGAAGTGAAGCTGTGATTCCGCCGCAGAGAAAAGCGGAGGAAAAAACCATCAAACAATGAAGGAGGCGCTTCAGATGAAAAAAATGGCGCTGCTGCTGGCAATCATGCTGCTTCCCCTGTCCTTTGCCGCCGCGGAAGGGGTGAACCCTTTCATGGAAGTGCCTGTGGAAGGCGCTCCCCAGGAAACTCTGGTCTATACCGGCGTGGATTTTGGCGCGGGCGCTTCCCTGCTTCGCTTCAAGGGCGCTTCGCCTTCCCGGCTGGTGATCCGCGTATACGCTGACAGCCCGGACACCGATCCCATCGCCACCCCCGTGTTCATCTCCGTCACCAAGGAAGCCCGCGCCCAGGTGAACCTGGAAGGCGTGCATGATCTGTACTTCACCTTCGAGGGCGAAGGCGCCCTGCAATCATGGCAGGCTTACACCTCCCAGGCGGACATCGACGCCGCCGTCAGGGCGGAACGCGGCTCCGAATATGAGGATCAGGTGCCCTTCGCCTACACCAAGCAGGCCGGCCAGGGGGGAACCATCGACAAATTCGTGTACGAAGCCCACGACTATTACAACGATGAAGCCGTGTACGAAAAAACCGCCTTCGTGTATCTGCCCTATGGCTACGACGCTTCCCAAACCTACGATCTGCTGATCCTTTGCCACGGCATCGGCGGCAGCGAATACGAATGGGGCCTGACCGGCGAGGATTCCCGGGTGAAGCGCATCATGGACAACCTGATCGAAAAAGGGGAAATCCGCCCCTTCATCGTGGTCACGCCCAACGGCCGCGCGGGCAAAACGGCGGATCATTCCTCCTTCTACGGCTTTGATCGGGAGCTTCGCAATGATCTGCTGCCCGCCTTGGCGGCGCATTACGCCGTGGATATCACGGACCGCGATCGCTGCGCCATGGCGGGCCTGAGCATGGGCGGCATGCAAACCATCAACTTAGGCATCGGAAAATGCCTGGATGTGTTCAGCGCTTTCGGCGCTTTCTCCGCCTGCCCCACCACCAACCCGGCTTCCCTCACCGCCGCCGCCCTGAATGCCCGGCCCGATTTGCCCGTGCGGGTTTTCTACAGCGTCTGCGGCACCGGGGACGGCGTTGCCCTGGCCAGCGCAAGGGCCGCCGTGGACGGTCTGGCCCCCCTTACGGATCAATTGAACGATCAGAATTTCAGGGTCCAGTACGTGCCCGGCGGCCACGATTTCGGCGTATGGTACCTGGGCTTCTACAATTTCGCCCGCATGATCGGCGGACAGTAAAAAGACGCTTTCAAACAGCGATAGAGTTGGGAGCTGAGAGTTGAGAGTTGAGATTTATTTCGTCAATCAAAGCAGGATTCACTTGCGGCATTATATCATCTCAACTCTCCGATCTTCACTCTCAACTCTGATTTAAAGCGTTCTTCAAAGCGGCGGGGCAGGACCAAACGACGCCCAAATAAGTTCAGAATATGGAAAAGAAAAAGATCGGCAAGGCGCTTTCACCCTATACGGCATTCCTCGTTTTCAACGCCGTGTTTTTCATGATGGACACGGTGAATTCCTATTTCAATATCTATCTGGATCAGCTGGGCTTCACCAAAACCATGATCGGCACGGTGACGGGGGTGGGATATCTGGCGGCCATGCTCTGCCAGCCCACGGCGGGGGCGTGGCTGGACCGCAGCGCTTCCCGCACCCGCATGCTGCAAATCCTCATCGGGATCACCGCCCTGCTCTATCCCCTGCTGCTGCTGAACAGCGGCTTTGGCTACATCCTGTGCCTGCATACGGTGTACCTTATTTTCCGCCGCCTCCAGCCCGCCGTGAATACGGCCCTGACGGTGGAATTCGCGGAGCGGAACGGCCGGGATTACGGCCCCATCCGCATGATGGGCGCCATCGGCTACACGCTGATGATGACGCTGGTGAGCTGGGTGGCGGGCCGGGAAAACGGCGCGGCAAAAACCTTCTGGCTGTACAGCGTCATTTGCCTGGGCAATATCCTTCTTTTGTTCCTGCTGCCGCCCATGCCGGGCCACAGCACCCGCCGGGGCCGGCTGGGCGCATCCTCCCTGAAGCTGCTGAAAAACCGGGGCGTGGCGCTGCTGATTTTGTATCATGTGCTCATCGCCACCGCCAACGGCATCGGCTCCGCCTATTTTCCCATTTTCGCCGCCAACGATATGGGGGCGGGCAACGCCCTGTACGGGGTCATGGTGACCGTGGGCTCCATGCTGGAAATCCCCTTCCTGTTCCTGGCGGACCGCATCATCCGCCGCCTGGGCATGCGGAAAACCGTGTTCGCCCTGGGCATCCTTACCGCCGTGCGCTGGGGCAACGCCTATTTCGCCCTGAGCGCCGGTCAGCTTTTCATTACCCAGGGCTTCAATTTTGTGAACATCCTGGAGGGCGTCACCGTGGCCATCCTCATCAGCAGGCTGGTGCTGCCGGAAGCCAAAACCGCCGTGCAGACCTTATCGGCATCCATTCAGGGCATCGTCGGCATCCTGATTTCCACCTTTGGCGGCGGCGTGCTGGCCGATCTTTTCGGCATCCGCCCCCTGTTCCTCATCGCCGCTGTGATTGCCGTGGGCACGGCCATGCTGTTCCTGTTCCTGCTGCGGAAAGAGCCTGCCGAAACAGGCCTGCAATAGGGCGATCCCCCGCCAGGCACCGGAGGGGCTTTTTTTCAAAAATAGGGTGCGCCCAAGCGTTTCTTATGCTACAATAATGGACGGCACAACGAAAAAGGAGGCCCGGTATGCGCCATTTACTGAGTATCACCGATCTGACGGTGGAGGAGCTGGATGAACTGCTGAACACGGCGATGGATATTGAAGTGAATCCGGAGCCTTACGCCCGCCGCATGGAAGGAAAAAAGCTGGCCACCCTGTTTTTTGAACCCAGCACGCGCACGCGGCTGTCCTTTGAAGCGGCCATGTATGAATTGGCAGGCCATGTATTGGGGTTCGCCGGGGCCGGCAGCAGCTCCGCCGCCAAGGGCGAAAGCGTGAAG
>JAEEGL011084610.1_pt1 | contig 10582 bp, 6 predicted proteins | sample 9134231 | NCBI WGS metagenome assembly JAEEGL01 (sample SAMN16246548, study PRJNA631951) | gut metagenome | biome: gut microbiome; feature: rumen; material: fiber-attached | host: Bos | place: Iran: Karaj | collected 2018-10
ACAGAAGAGAAACGTAATCTCCTGTTTGAGAATTTCACCAAACCGATATCGGCAGAGCTTACCAAACGGGGAATTGTCCATGAAATCAAGGCCAGGGTCAAAACACCATATTCCATCTGGAAAAAGATGGAGAATAAACATCTGAATTTTGAGGAAATTTTTGATATCCTCGCGGTTAGGGTTATTTTTGAGCCTAAGGATGAGAACAATGTCCTGCAGGAGTGCTTCAACATCTATGTGGCGATGTGTAATTTCTATAAAGCACATCCCGACAGGCTACGTGACTGGGTGTCACATCCTAAGTCGAACGGATATAGGGCGCTGCATGTCACGCTCATGTCGAAGGACGGTGAATGGATAGAGGTGCAGATTCGGTCCAAAAAAATGGACGAGGTGGCTGAGAAAGGCTATGCCGCACATTGGAAATACAAGGATGGCGACGGTGTGTCGGGAGAAGGCGAAGGAGAGAAAGAACTTGAGAAATGGCTTACTACCATCAAGGAACTGCTCGACGACCCACAGCCCGATGCCATGGACTTCCTGTCAACAATCAAGCTTAACCTCTTTGCGTCAGAGATATTTGTGTTCACACCCAAAGGCGAGCTGAAAACGCTGCCGACTGACAGCACGGTGCTCGACTTCGCTTTCTCCATTCATACCATTCTCGGCGCACACTGTATTGGAGCCAAGGTGAACCATAAGCTTGTGTCTGTGAGCCATAAGCTGAGAAGCGGAGACCAGGTGGAAATCCTTACCGCCAACTCCGTGAAAGTGAAGAGAGAGTGGCTGAAATTCGTGAAGACGGCGAAGGCCACCAACAAAATACATAGTGTCATACGAAAAGAGGAACGGGAAAAACGGAAGAAAGGCGAAGATGCGCTCAAGGAGTTCTTCAAGAAAGAAGACTTGCCATACAATAGCGTGGGGGTCGAGAGAATCGTAAAAATGCACGGGCTGGAGAACGCACAGCAGCTGTTCCTGGATATTGCTGAAGGAAAAATCATGCTATCCGCAAGGGATGCTGACGCTGTGAAACAGAAAACATCAGGAACAGGCTGGAAACGATATATACCGTTCGGAAGAAAAAAGGACACGGACAAAAATGATGGAGACGCGGCAGGACAGAATTCCGATGAAGCAATCAATGTGAAGAAAGTGTTTGTCATCAATGAGGCTAACCTTCAGAAACAGTCATCACTTGCCGATTGTTGCAACCCCATTCCCGGTGACTCCGTCATGGGCTATCTCAACGAGAAAAACCATGTCGTCATCCATCAGCTCAACTGCAGGGTGGCACAGAAACTCAAGGCGAATCATGGAAACCGCATCCTGGAGGCAACCTGGAATATAGGTGAGTCAACCAGATTCATCGCCACTGTGGATATACAGGGAATCGACAGAATCGGACTGCTCAACGACCTGACAAGGGTCATCTCCACACAGCATAATGTCAACATTAAAAAACTGGTCGTCGAATGCGACAACGACATGTTCAATTGTACAGTCACATTGCAGGTGAAGAACACCGACGAGGTAAATCAGATGATAAGGAACATCCGCTCAATCAACGGAGTCGGAGCTGTCAACAGAGTCTGAATTTTCCTGTCCAGCTTAATCATCTTCACCTCTTCTCGTCTTATTCTCTTCTCGTCTTCTTGTCTTCTTCTAAAACTAATCAACTTATGAAAAAAACTACACTTATCTGTCTGATGGCTTTCATGGCGGCAACGGTGCTCACAGGCACAGCTCAAGCCCAGGCATACGACATTAAAATCAATGTCAGGAAAGACGTACCGCTCGACTCCATCAGAATGAGCGACCCGTTTGTCTTTGCAGACACCGCTTCCCGGACATACTACATGACAGGCACAGGGGGAATGCTGTGGAAAAGCAAAGACCTCGCAAAATGGGAAGGACCCTACAGACCTTTCAAAATCAATCCTCAGTCATGGATGGGACCTAAACCAATGGTCTGGGCGGCGGAAATCCACAAACATAACGACAAATACTATTTCTTTGCCACGTTCACCAATATGGCGGTCAATATCGACACGGTGCAGGCCAACATCATCCCCAGGAGGGCTTGTCACGTGCTCGTCAGCGACAGTCCCGAGGGACCGTACGTGCCTGTCAGCGACAAAAACTATCTGCCTGCCGACAAACCGACGCTTGACGCTACTTTGTGGGTCGACACCGACAACAAACCCTACATGGTCTATTGTCATGAGTGGCTGCAGAACAGAAACGGTACAGTGGAGAAAATACAACTTGACGACGATTTCTCAACAACGGTGGGAAAACCGACGATTCTCTTCAGGGCAAGTGAGTCGCCATGGAGCAGGGAAACCACCGATGACGGCTCGGTCAAACCAAACATGGTCACCGACGGACCATTCCTCTTCAGGACAAATACGGGAAAACTGGGGATGATATGGACCAGCTGGATCAGGGACGTTTACACCCAGGGTGTGGCGTATTCACAGAGCGGAACACTCGACGGACCTTGGCTTCAGGAACCGCAGCCGATCACACCGCCCAATTACGGACATGGTATGCTGTTCAACACCTTCGACGGGCGTACGCTCATGTCGCTCCACAGTCATAAGAAGATTGCTCAGGACCATGTGGACCGAAGGCCGCATTTCTTCAACGTCAGCCTCGAAGGAAACAGGCTGAAGGTGCTTGATGAATTCAAACCATAAACTCAAAAAGGGAAAAAGGGGGCAGGTATATGTTTTTAGCATCTACTTGCCTTTTTTTTGCTCTCTTTTTTTGTTCTGAAATCACTCAAGAATCCCCTTGAATCCTTCAGACCCTTCTTAAAAATCCTCGAAAATCCATGGAATGATTCTAAAATCTAAAAACGCTAGAACAAACTGTTAAAGACAAAACATGAAACGTTAAAGAACAACTTTCAAATGTTAAACTATTTCAAATACATGGTTTAATTATTGTGAAATGTTTTGCTGGATTTAAACTTTTCTATAATTTAGCGGTCGAAAAGTTAATTTTTGCCCGATTTTAACATATTAATGGGTTTAATTTTGTAATTTGATATGTATAATTAATCAAATAATAATCTATTTAACAATTATGAAACAGTCTTTGAAAAGAATTTATGGCATGGTTTTTGCCATTGCGCTTTTGTCAGGAGTAACTGGAGCTTTTGCCTTCTCTTGGGTGGGAAAGGCATGCGGGGACGTGGAATTCCCCAGCGACAACGTGAAAATCACTAACACCTTATTCAAGGAATCGGCTATCAAGGGAACACCCGTGCAGCCGGTTGACCTCACAGAGGCTGCTGAGAAGGCTTGCCCGACTGTGGTGTATGTCAAAGTCACTATAGCCGGAAAAACACAGACCATCGACTATTATGACCCGTTTGAGGATTTCTTCGGCGATTTCTTCGGAAGAGGCAACGGAGGGGGAGGAAGTCAGAAAAGACAGATTCAGACACCGAAACAGCAGGGTGCGGGATCTGGAGTGATTATCTCCAGCGACGGATATATCGTCACAAACAACCATGTGGTGGAAGGTGCGGAGGAAATCACCGTCACACTCAACGACAACCGTGAGTTTGAGGCACGTGTGATCGGACTTGACGCAACCACCGACCTCGCACTTATCAAAGTGGATGCCACCGACCTTCCGGCTATCACCATTGGCGACTCCGACGCACTCAAAGTGGGAGAGTGGGTGCTCGCTATCGGAAACCCGTTTAACCTCACGTCAACTGTCACAGCAGGCATCGTCAGCGCAAAGGCACGCCACGTCGGAGGCTCTCAGAACGGTATCGAGTCCTTCATCCAGACCGACGCTGCCATCAACCAGGGCAACAGTGGAGGTGCGCTTGTCAATGCCAGGGGAGAGCTTGTGGGAATCAACGCCATGCTTTATAGCCGTACCGGCTCCTTCACCGGCTATGGATTCGCAATCCCTGTTTCTATCATGAAGAAAGTGGTGGGCGACCTGCAGAAATACGGAACCGTACAGCGTGCGATGCTCGGTGTCTCTGGTATGGACCTTCATAACTATATCGACGCACAGAAACAGAAGGATGAGAAGTTCGACAAAGACTTCGGAACCAACGAGGGTGTATATGTGGCAGAGGTGCTCGACGACGGAGCAGCAGCTGCTGCAGGTCTGAAGGAAGGCGACGTGATTACTGCTCTTGGCGACAAGAAAATCACGAAGATGTCGGAGCTTCAGGAGGCGACAACCAAATACAGCCCGGGAGAGACCGCCACTGTCACTTACATCAGAGACAAGAAGCAGAGAACGGCGAAAATCACTTTCCGAAACGAGAAAGGTAACACCAACGTGGTGAAATCACAGAAAATTGATGTTCTAGGAGCTGAGTTCAAGGAGCTGACCGACGGACAGAAGAAAGACTTCAACCTCTCTTATGGTGTACAGGTCAACAAACTCAAGGACGGTATTCTCAAGGATGCAGGAGTGCCTGAGAAATTCATCATCCTTAAGTGTAACAACCAGCTCGTAAAGACGGTGGCAGACCTTGAGAAAGCATTCAAAAATGCCCAGACATCAGAGGAGCAGACGCTTTGGATCTACGGAAAGACACCGGCGGGACAGGCTCGCAGCTTCGCTGTGCAGCTCGATGAGGAATAAAACAGCGCTATGCATCAAAACATAAAGGGAATCCATAAGACGATTCTCTTCTGAAAAGGAGGACATTTCTACGGAAGTGTCCTCCTTGTTAAATAAAACTATTTACATTTTACTGTTCACTTTGCACTTTCTTTTACCATTAAAAAATAAAACTGAAGACTAAATACTAAAAACTAACAACTAAAATTGTGTATTATGAATTCTTTTTTGTAACTTTGCAAAAATTATATGCTTTTATTGAAGATTATTCTTTTTTAATGCTTTTCCTATGAAGAAATTGATGTTTTTCGCCGCTTTTGCCTGCGCGATAATGATAATGTTCAGCGGATGCAAGTCGAACTATAAGAACGTGGTATATATGCAGAACAGCGATTCTATCGACTTGTCGCTTGCTAAAGGTCTTTATGATGCCAAAATCATGCCTAAGGACATTCTCAAAATTTATGTGATTACGCCGGAAAACACAGAGGTGTCACGAATGTTCAACATGACAAGGGCAAATATCGGAGGTTCCACAACGGGTGCAACCACCATCGATTACCAGGTGTCGAACAACGGAACCATCAACTTCCCGATTCTCGGTGAAATCTATGTCAAAGGAATGACAATCAATGAGCTTCAGGACTATATTGCAGGAAGGCTTACCGGCACGTACCTGAAGAACCGGCCCGTGGTCACTGTGGAGATGGAGAGCTTTAAAATCACCGTGCTCGGAGAAGTGGGAAAACCGGGACAATATACTGTCTCAAAAGGAAAAGTCAATATTTATGAGGCACTTGCCTTGGCGGGAGACATGGGACTACAGGCGAAGAGAGATGAGGTGAAGCTCGTAAGGGAGGATGCCAACGGCAACAAGAACATCTATATTCTTGACCCCACGTCAGCCGACATGATTAACTCACCGTTCTATCAACTCCAGCAGAACGATGTGCTTTATGTCCGTCAGAACGATGCCAAGATCCGCAATTCAGCTCTCAGCTCAGAGGTTACTGTATGGTTCTCCAGTTTGAGCCTCCTCATGTCTGTGACGGCATTCCTCATCAACCTTCTGAAGAAATAAGCCGCTTTCTTTATGTTCCTCTAAGGACTTACTCTTGTGTGTCCTTAATCATCAGGGCCCAGCGACTTACTTCTCGTGTTTCCGTTCATCATTGCCTTGTAGCCTATGGGTTTACTTTATGTCTGTCCGTGACATCATCCGCATGGCCGCTAACTACTTCGTGTAAACGCACATGAGCCGAGTTCGCTTGGGCTATGTCGGGTGCAGCCGAAAATCTACCTAATTAAACTGACTACTAAATACTGACTACTAAATACTTAATCAAGAGATAGCCCATGGGTGACTATCCGCATAACCATCATTCCGGGGGAATTATAAAGTGTGTCATCACTGTGATATGCTCATTACTGTTCGTTGTGGGATGCCAGAACGAACCTGACGGTGACGACCTTTACACATCTACCGACATCTCTATCAACGACTTCATCACCAGCAATGAGGAACTCTCCTCGTTCCATTATATCTTGTCGCGCATCGGGCTCGACAAGCGGCTTGGTGCATGGGGGGAATACACTTGTTTCGCTCCGGTCAACTATGCTGTCGATGAGTATATCGACAGTCTCTGGCATGACAACGAATCACGGATTCCACACAACGGACTGACCGAGAACTCACTCCAGGGACTGACCGACAGTCTCTGTCAGGACATTGCTGAATATCATCTGCTCAACGGCACATATGCTATTGTCAATCTCGCCGAGTCCTCGGGAAGTCTTAACACTGTGCTTGGTGTCAGCTTATCAACATTCGTTAGCGACGGTTCCACATTTCTTAACAACGCTAAGGTGGTACGTCCCGACATCAGGGCTGTGAACGGCGTGTGCCATGTCACAGACCAGGTCATCGCACGTTCCACACGCCTCATAGCCGACGAGCTGGAGCATGTGGAGGGGTTCTCTATCTTCGTTGAGGCGTTCAGGCTTACAGGGCTGGGCAAACTGCTCACCAAGACAGACAAGGGCAAGGCATTCACCATCAACGACAACTGGGATGTCAGCGAATACACGGGGGTGAAGACCGAACCGCTCTACTGGCCTGAGCGTTGCAGGGTGGGATACACGATTCTCGCAGAGTCGGACAAGGTGATGGCGAAAAATGGTATCCATTCGCTTGCCGACCTCATCAACTATGCCAACAGCCAGTATAAGGACTGCAAGGGATGGTACGACTACGTCAGCGAGAAGGGCATCACCATAAGCACAGGCGACGACTACACTAACCAGTGGAACGCGCTGAATATGTTCATACGCTATCATATACTCTTTGCCGACATGGCGAAGGGACAGTTCGTGTTTGAGAGAGGCAGCGACCCCAGCTGGAACTACAACAACACGCTGTGTGGAGGCGAGCCTTACGACTACTATGAGACGTTCCTGCCCAACACACTTATCAAAGTGTGGGAGCCGCAGGCTTACGCATGCGGAACGAGCACCGACGGGTCGAGCAAGCATCTCTACATCAACCGCTACAGGCCTAACAACACGCTGACCGACGAAATCGGCACACTAGGCTCACTGGCGATGCATGGAACCATCAGGGAGAAAATCCGTATCGACACATCGCTCGACCGCCAGGCATACAACGGACATATACATGCCATCACCGATATGCTGGTGTATGACTGGACGGTGAAAAACGAGGTGCTCCATGAGCGTATGAGATTCGACGCGGCGAATTTCCTGCCTGAGCTTATCAACAACAAAGCTAAATTCCTCACCACAGCCGAACTCAGCGTCATGAACGGGGGAGGTGAGGGACTACGGATGGCGTTCCCCATTGATTATTTCGACAACGTGTGCTGCTACAACGACAACAACAAACTCAGATACACGCTACGCTCCAACTACCGCTCTTGGGAGTCGGACACTTTCCAGGGATGGGGCAATTACGACCTTGCCATCAAGCTGCCACCCCTGCCGACGGGCAATTATGAGATGCGTATCGTCTATTATCCTTGGCCGCTCGGAGGATTCATGCAGTTCTATATGGGCACATCAACCGACCGCACCACAATGCGGCCGCTGGGCATTCCGTTCGATGTCAGAATTGAGTCGAGAGACGAACGCATCGGATGGACCGCACCCGATGAGGAGGAGGATATGGGCATTGAGTCCGACCGTTCATTGCGTAGCCGCGGCTACATGCGAGGACCGTTCTCCTACAGGGGGCATGGCTCCGAATGGGCTGAACAGACCACAGGACTCGGCAACTGCCGCACCGACGGCAACGTGCTTATACGGAAAATCATCACCACACAGTATTTCCGCCAAAGCGACGACCATTGGTTCCGCATCAAGAACATGCTCGTTGATGGCGACGCACAGAAGTGGCAGCTCGACTTCGTTGAGTTCATACCCGTTGATGTGCTCAACAACGACCGCTACCAGGAAGACTGGATGTGACCCTTGAGTACTAGGAGTTAAGAGCGTGAAGTTTAAGGAATTGCGGTAGCGACTATAAGGACCTTAAGGACTCTAATGACCTTAAGGACTCTAATGACCTTAACGACTTTAATGACCTTAACGACCTTAAGGACAACTATAAAAAAAAACCTGAAATCTAATCCTTATAGAAATCAATGTTTTCTTTTGTCAGCAGGTCGATGGCCATGTAGTGGTTGCGGTTCTGCTTGTAGTGGAGCACGCAGGCGTTTATCATCGTGCGGATACAGTTCAGCCCCTGGCGCATAGGGTGCTGGGCGATAAGGAAATCCACGCTGCCGTCTTTGATGCATGTCACGTTAGCATCGATGGCATCGTAGCCTAACAATGTCACATGATGGTGCCCTGGCATCTCTTTCTTCAGGAAGTTTGCGATGGTGTGAATCGAGGAGTTGAACGACACACCATGGAATATGTCAGTGTTTTTCGTGAAAAATGACTTCAGGCGCTCTTTCACGCCTGCCTTGTCATAGACAAAAAGGCTGAGCTCCACAATCTCTGTGTCGGGACTGTGCTCCTCCATGTATTTACGGAATCCAACCTCACGGTTCAGCTGCTGACGGCTCGCCACACGACCCTCACCCATCAGCTTGAACAATGCGATTTTCTTCGAACCTGCCGCTGCCATGAGGATGATGCGGGCGGCAAACTCACCGCTGCGGATGGAGTCCTGACCATAAAATGCCACGGGGTTGAACTCTGGCCAGTTGGAGTCAATCAGTCCGTAAGGAATCTCTGCAAGGTCGAGCTTGTCAACAAACTTGCTCATGATGTTGAAGTTGAAGATTGGACCTATCACCACCGCGAACGGCTCCCATTCCAGCAGCAGCTGCGTCTGAACCTCAAAAGAGTTGTCGTTGAAAGGGTCGTAACGGAATATCTGATACGATATCTTGAAGTCGGAATAGCGCTGAAGACCGTCTTCCAGTCCCTTTTCCACACGGGCCCAGTAGCTGTCAACCTCATGCATCGGCAGAATCGCGGCGATTTTGTATATCTTGTTGCTTGCCAAAGCACTTGCGTAGTGGTTCGGCACATAATTCAGTTCGCTCAATGCACGCTCCACCTTTTCGCGGCTCAGCTCCGACACGTTCGTACGGCCATGAAGCACACGGTCAACCGTGCCGACCGAAACGCCGGCACGCTCCGCGATGTCTTTTATCCTTACTTTTGAATGAATCTCCATTATTTAGTCTTATTTAGTCTTTAGTCCTTAGTAAACAAACAGCTCATTTCTCACTGTTAACCCTTCACTGAAAATTATGATTTGCCCCCATTTATTTTATCACAAAGTTAGTCATTTTTTCCCATTTTTCCAACTAATCACCTTTATCTTCACCTTTTTTATTGAAAATTGACAAAAAACGGCGAAAATCTAAAAAATTATCCTTAACTTTGCTAATCATACTAACTCAAATTATAAATAATATGGCAAAAATCGTTACTATGGGCGAAATTATGCTTCGCCTTTCTCCTGAAGGAAATTACCGTTTTATCCAGACAGATAAATTCAATATCATCCCGGGCGGAGGTGAGGCTAATGTGGCCATCAGCTGTGCCAACTATGGGCATGAGTCTGTCTTCGTCTCAAAACTACCAAAGCATGAAATCGGACAGATTGCAGTCAATGCATTGCGCAGATACGGAGTCAACACCGACGCCATCGCTCGTGGAGGCGACCGTATCGGACTGTATTATGCCGAGACTGGCGCTTCGATGCGTCCGTCGAAAGTGATTTACGACCGCGCGCACTCTGCTATCGCAGAAGCTAAGCCCGAGGACTTCGATTTTGATAAGATTTTCGAGGGAGCCGACTGGTTCCACTGGTCTGGCATCACGCCTGCCATCAGCGATGCAAGCGCCGAGTGTCTGCGCCAGGCTTGTATCGCCGCAAAGAAGCACGGAGTGACCATCAGCTGCGACCTCAATTTCCGCAAGAAGCTGTGGACCTCAGAGAAAGCCATTTCGATTATGCGCCCGCTCATGCAGTATGTCGATGTATGCATAGGCAATGAGGAGGATGCGGAGCTCTGCCTCGGATTTAAGCCCGATGCCGACGTGGAAGGTGGAAAGACCGACGCTGCCGGTTATGAAGGCATCTTCAAGGCTATGGCTGCTGAGTTCGGATTCAAGTATGTGGTCAGCACACTGCGCGAGAGCTTCAGCGCCACTTTTAACGGATGGAAAGCGCTCATCTACGACGGTAAGGAGTTCTATCAGTCGAAGCGTTACGAAATCAACCCGATTATCGACCGCGTGGGAGGAGGCGACTCTTTCTCAGGTGGACTGATTCACGGTCTGCTCACCAAGCCCACGCAGGGCGAGGCTCTTGAGTTTGCTGTGGCTGCATCTGCACTCAAACACACCATCCCGGGCGACTTCAACCTCGTCAGCGAAGCTGAGGTGGAGGCGCTTGCTGCCGGCAATGCCAGCGGACGCGTCCAGCGCTGAT
>JAEEGL013017735.1_pt1 | contig 10582 bp, 10 predicted proteins | sample 9134231 | NCBI WGS metagenome assembly JAEEGL01 (sample SAMN16246548, study PRJNA631951) | gut metagenome | biome: gut microbiome; feature: rumen; material: fiber-attached | host: Bos | place: Iran: Karaj | collected 2018-10
CTGCAGATCATTGAAATCCTTCTTCAGATCTACCGTCCTGATCATAGGGATCTTATCAGTCACTTACACTCAACCTCTTTTCAAACAGTTTCACCAGATTCGTCAGCACCAGAGTCATCAGCAGGTAGATTCCCGCAATGATGAAGAGCGGCTGCCAGGCCAGATACTTGTTTGCCAGGATGGTCCTGGTGTACATCAGTTCATACAACATAAATGTGCCGGCCATCGAAGTCTCCTTGATCATGGAGATGTATTCGTTTGCCAGTGAAGGCAGGATGTTCTTGACAGCCTGCGGCAGGATGATCTTGGTCATCGTGTGGGAAGCCGACATGCCAAGAGATCTTGCGGCCTCTGTCTGACCGATATCGACGGAATTGATGCCGCCCCTGATGATCTCCGAGACGTAAGCCGAAGAGTTCAGAGTCAAGGCGATCAGCACTGTCACTTCCTTGTCGACCTTGTTCAATACCGGAAAGACCAGCGGCAGGAAGAAGTACGCGATGTACATCTGGACAAGCAGCGGTGTTCCACGCAGGACATCCGTATAGATCGTCGCAATACCAGCCAGCAGCTTATTGCCGGACAGCCTCATAATGGCGATCAGAGCACCCAGGATCGTACCGCCTGCGACAGCGATGGCTGCATAACGCAAGGTGCCGAAGGCACCTTTCAGAAACATCGGCCAGTATTCAAGAAATACTTCTATGATCCCCGGACCCATTATTCACCTTCTAAAGACAGGATCTGATCCTCAACGTACATCTGCTGCAAAGAGGAAGCCTGAGCGATGATGTGCTTGCCAACGAAGTCCTCCAGAGACTTGTATTCTTCAACGTTAGCTGCCGGAACGATCAGAGTGTGATAAGAAACTGTATCATCACCGGTATAACCGACAGACAATTCGAACGCTTCAGCTCTGTCGGCCTTCCAGCCAAAACCGGAGAACGCGCAGTCGACTTTTCCGGTATCGACAGCTGTCAGAACTGCGGAGAAGTCCATCGTCTCGATTTTCAATGCGACGCCTAAGCAGTCCGCCACATATTTCGCCAGCATCATCTCACAGCCATAAATTGTACCATCTTCCGTGATGAATTCATTTGCCGGATAATCCGGAGAAGTTGCAATGACCATGACACCGTCATTCAGGATCTTCTTGAGGATGCCATCAGCATTTGACAGATCGAGTTCCGGTTTTTCCAGATCGGTCGTGTCCAGCAGATACAGATAGGTATCATCGATCGCTGCGTCAGAGAAGACCGGTGTATCGCCAACGATCTTCAGAGCTTCTTCATCTTCCGTTCCGGACTGAACTTTCGCGATCGCCGTCCAGAGCGTGTAGTAATCCTTGCTTGTAGCAAAATCGATGCAGGTGTTGATCGCATCCATCAGGGAAGTCTCGCCCTTCTTGGCAGCTACGACATTACCCTCGTAATCACCATAGATCGTCAGATCGAATTTGATCCCTGTCAAGGCAAACTGACCATTTGACTGAGCCACATAGTTTTCTGCCGTCGTGCCATCCAAAGCCACAGCATCACACTTGCCCGTCGATAAAGCCAGGATCGCCTGATCCAGCGTCGTCACAAGTTCAAGCTCCGTCTTGGCAAGACCTTCTTCTTTTTCCCCACAGGCACATAAACTCACAGCAAGAACCAAAATCATCAGCAATTCAAATATCTTTTTCATTTTCTTCCTCTCCATTTCTTTATATTTCCATATTATTAAACAGCATCAACATGTTTCTTCGTCGCGATCTCATCTTCCCATCCTCCTTCAATAAAAAAACGTCTCTGTTCAGAGACGACATATATCGCGGTACCACACTGATTATCATGGTCTTAAACCATGATCCCTCAAGTCTTTATCGCAGAACTGCGTTCCATCCTACTGATTTCAGACAGAATTCTACCGAATGCGTTTCTCTTTGAAGGTTGCCGCTGAACTCCCACTCTGTTTCAACTCGCTGATGGACATTCATCGATAGTCTTTCGGTCTTCGAATATAAACACATGATAATGAAAAACTTACAATCTGTCAAGATATTTTTCATTTTTTCTTACATGTAAATATTTTCAAAATTGAATAGATGCGGACAGATGTGTTGCGATCAAAGGAATGAGCTTAAAAATACCGCTGAAGAACTTACAGAATGAAGCAATGAAAAACGCAGCAAAATCCGAATAATCTGCCCAGATAAGCAGGTGCATGGCAGGATTATGGAAAATACCCATATGAGAAATCATCTCTTGCTGACTGTTTTCTTGCCGTGTCTTCCTACATAATCAGGCTTGGATCCCTTCGTGTGCTTGTGCGTGACGGATCTCTGCTGCATTTCGGTCTTCAGAATCTCTTCTTTTTTATCCGAAAATATCGGCTGATCCGTACGCTTCGCATGTTTTCCGTGGCCGGCTGTTTCCTGTTCTGCGGGTTCCTGTTGAATGTCTTTCTCCGTGTCGGGTTTCTGCACAGCAGGATGCTCTTCGGCCGGTTTTTGCTGCTCAACAACCTGAGCAGTTTCGGTAAATGCGGGTACATTAATCTGAGCAGTCTCGGTCATGACTGGTTCAGCAATCTGAGCAGTCTCGGTCATAACTGGTTCAGCAATCTGAGCAGTCTCGTTCATGCCGGTTGTAGAATCATCGTCCGCTTCTTCAACCGAATCAGTGTCTTGATCATCGTCAAGATAACCATAGTCTTTGCCTCCGTATCCGTAAGAGTGATATCCGTATCCTCCGGATGTTTCTTTGCTGCCGTTCAGCACAAAGCCACCGATCTCGACACCGGAATTTTTCAGTTCCCGCAGTCCATCAGCGATAACGTCCGTCCTGGCGTAATCCGACATGATGACGTAAATCGCCTCGTCAGCATATTTCGCAAGCAGCATTGCATCTACCAACATGGCTGAGGGAGGAGTGTCAAAGATGACTATGTCAGCCGTCATCTTCAGTTCCTCGATAATCTGGCCCGATCTTTCAGAGCCAAGGATCTCGGAATGGCTCGTCGCATTCTCAGGAGAACCAAACAGCACTCCCAGACGGATCCCGTAGCTATCAAAACGCATGATAGCTTTTTCCAGGGATACGGTTCCGTTAAAGACTTCCATGAAGCCAGGCTGCCGCTCCTGAACTCTGAAAATATCCTGCAGGGAAGGATTTCGCAGGTCACAGTCGACCAGAATGACGCTCTTGTTTTTTCCTGCCAGAGAAATGGCGAGATTGGCGGCGATCGTAGACTTCCCTTCTCCGGGTACCGAAGAAGTCACAATCAGGGTCTTGTGGGAACTGCTCTCCAGTTTCCTAAGGACCCTTGTTCGGATCAGGCGCATGGCTTCCAAATAGTCCTGCTGCACATTGTGCTCAAGGATGTTGATGCTGGAAGAAGCGTCCTTCCTTTTCTTTTTCTTATAGACGGGCAAAGTTCCCAGATGATCGATGGTACTGAAGGCTCTGACATCCTTTACACTGCGTACCGTTCTGTTCATCAGCATGTATATGAAAACGATGAACAGGCCAAGAAGCAGTCCGTATGTCGCGCCTTTCATCGCATTGCCGCGTACCGCCACGGTCTTTCCGCTGTCGGTCGGGATACCGCTGTCATCGACGATCTCCATGACGGTATAGCCAACGACGTATTCCGCTACCTTTGGATAGTTTTTGATGATCGACAGAAGGGTGTTGTAGGAAAGCTTCGGATCGCTGGATGATACGCTGATCGTCAGCAGATTGGTACCTTCGACATTGGTGACTTTGATGTTGCTCGGCAGAGTACTGACACCCATGTCTTCCCTGATGACATCCTTCAGAACACCGCTTGTGAGGATGTAAGGAAAAACCGTGCCCAGCTGCTGGGCAGAACGGGAGTTGGTCGTCGTTCCGTCATCGGAAGTGTAGACGGCTACCGTCGCTTCTGCCTTGTATGCCGATATATAGGTATCACTCGTACGGAAGTAGCTGAAGGCAGTCATACCAAGGATCAGCACCAGAACTACGATCCACAGTTTCTTCAGAGCATTGAAAAAATCATCCACAAAAGCGGTGATATCTATTTTTTCCATCTCGTTCAAAGCTTCTGCCATACTATTTCAGACTTTCTTTCTCTGTTTTCCTTGCCGAACTATCCGTCGGTTTTTTCCGTTCGGCATAATGTCCGTAGTTGCCGTAAGCGCCGTAGCGTCCATACGATCCGTAGTGTCCGTATTTTCCGTATTTTCCGTATTTTCCATAGGCGTAGTATCCGCCGACCGTCTTTCTGCCGCTTCCCGGCAGGGATCTTACGCCATTCAGGATACATCCCGACATGTGGCAGCGGTATTTCTTCAGTTCATCGGTCGCATCATTGATGCTGGCAGACTGGATGCGGTTGTACTGTACGACCAGAACAGAAATGTCCGCTACGTTTGCGATCGCTTCTGCATCTGCCATTAGTGACATCGGCGGAGTATCCAGGATGATGATATCCATGCTGCTGCGCAGATGGTCGATCATGCGTCCGAAAACGCTCTCCTTAAAGTATTCCGAGGAGTCTCTGCTTCCTTTTCCACACAGAAGCAGCGGAAGATTGCTGGCAGAATCATGATAGATATGCCCGTTTTTTGTTTTTCCGCTGAGAAGATCCGTCAGCGAAGTTCCATCCCTTACGTCGATTCCGAAAATCTTCGCCTGTGTGGGGCGGCGCAGATCGCAATCGACAAGCAATACCCGTTTGCCCTGATTCTGAATTGCCAAAGCAAGATTTGCCGCAACAGTAGACTTGCCTTCATGTTCTGCGACGCTTGTGATCATAATGACTTTCGCATGATTTCTCTCGGCAGATTTAAGTACATTGGCAGCAATTTTCTTATAACTTTCCACAAAAGAGAAACTTGCAGTCGCATCATTCAAAAGAACGTTTTTCTTTCCGCTGTCGCTCTTTGTCTTTCGCAAACGTTCGTATTCGATGACGCCAAGGGGTGTTGCATCCAACTTATCTCTGAGATCCTTTTCGCTTTTTATCGTGTCATGACGAAAAGACAGATACGCAAATGCCGCTGAAAGAAATACAAAACTGAAGATAAAGGCTCTTTTTGCCATAGCTCTGGCAGAAGAGCCCGACACGCTGCGGACCGGAATCTGTGGTTGTGCCAAAACTTCCAGAACCATGCTTGTATTGGCATATTGAATAAGGTCCGGATAAAGCTTCATGATAGAACGGATGATTTTAAAAGATCTCTCAGGGGAACTGCTCGTAACTCGCAAAGTCAGCAGATTGGTTTCATCAATGACTCTGGCTGTTGCTGTAGCGTCAAAAAAGACCAGTCCCACATCTTCGCATACCATCTTCTTCATGATGTCGCTATTTAGGATACTTGTAAAGCTTGTCGCAACAGAACGGGCAGCACTTAGATGATTATAGGCATAACTGGGTGATCTCTTCGACATAACCGCCATAGTTGCGTTAGAACTGTAACTGATTACGGCTTTGGAGTTTACAATCATTATCGTTATCATTACCGCTGCCAAAGAACCTAAAATAATCGCCCAGAGACTGCGCAATACATCTGTAAACAGGCTGAACGGTTCAATATTGCTGAACAGTTCTGTGCTGCTGTTCTCTTTCTCGCTCATCAGAAATCCTCCGTGACGATGACAATCATCTTTGTTTCTGTATTAGTTGTATAAGAAAGCCACAGTGAAAATACTGCAGTGTACTGACCTGGTGCGTTGTAATCTATGTTGTTATCTATTTCAATATCCGATGGGCTGAACTCCGTATCCTCGAAATCCAGTACCTTATCTCCCTGTTGTATACCTGCCAAATAAGACTCCAGATCTATTTCTGTCCCAACAGGAGTATAGACAATATACTCAAATAAAGCAGGACGCTGACGATTGTAGTCGCTCCCTGGAAGAAGATCTATAACCAGATTAAGTTTCTCCACGTCACCATAACTGTTCGTTACTTCCATCTCAATAGGATATTCGGCAATATCGGAAGCGTAAGTATCGGAGAAAATTTTGATTTTATTAGAGATATCTCCATCCAAGACATCTTCCGCATGAAAAAACGAGAAATCATATGATGATTCCGAACGAAGAACTAATGGCTTTTTTGAAGAGAAACGAGGGGAATGATAATCATCGTAAACTGCTCTTCTATTGTAAGTGCCTACGTTATTATGACTGTCAAAAGTGGCGTAATCAACGCGTATTACACCTTCTTCTATAAAATTGGATTTTCCCGCAATAACAAGCGAGGAAGAAACATCACCGTCTCGATCATCTGATGCGGTAACGCCTTTCAGCAAATCTTCGTCTGTGGAATTAACACTAAGATGTATAACATCGTTATCACAAGAAATAACAGGGGAATTATTATCTCTGTCCTTGTATGAGCAATACTGATCAATACCAAAAACAACCGAAGTAATGATAAAAAGTATCAGTAACAGAGTGCGTAGAATTCGCATGAATGCTCCTTTCCCTAAAACAAATTAATTATATACTATTCTTATGCGATTTAATACTTTATATCTGCTTGCAATCTGTTGCTTTCTCTCATGTTTTTATTTCTTGCCATCAAATTAAACAATTTTGATATATTCTTTTCAAAAGAAGAACAGCACCTAAAAAATAGTAATTAAAAACCAACACCGAAAAAAGGATATAAGTTTAGACTTATATCCATGCGAAGCTTTCAAACAAGCGTTTTTCAGCAAACGGTCTGCTATTCCCCGAATGAATCCTCATCTTCAGATAGAACGATTTCCAGCTCCCCTTCATTTTCCAAAATTGCCGGTTCGTATTCTTCTTCTTTATTCTCATCTGTCGAATCGTTTACTTCCGTGGAATTCTCCGTTTCCGAAGAATTGGGGGTTTCTTCAGAGTTTTCTGGTTTTGCTTTCTTTCTGCATGATGTCATGGAAAACATCATCAGTATCAGTAAAATAGCAGAAATCCTGATAATATCCTTCTTATACGATGTTTTCATAGTTTTTTCTTGCCTCCTTTATCATTCTGCTGTGTTTGTTTCTGATATATTCAAGATCCGACCGGTAATCGGAACGATATTCCCTATACTTTCTTTCGTATGGATTGTGTCGATGGAATACAACCGTGTCCAAAGCAACAGCACACACCATTATTCCTGCAGCCCGCCAGAAGAAGTCGTGATGATCAATCATTCTGATATTCGGATCGAAGCCAACTTCCCGCATCTTTTCTGTTTTTGCCAGGTAAATATTTGCTGCCTTGCCTAAAACAATATGATTTTCATCAATTTTTGTCAAATGCGGTATTTTCAACGGTTTTACTGCGTCCTTCATGGGACTCTTATAATAATCCCTGAAATTGAATTCCGGACTATGAAGACGAATAGCAGTCGTATGGCCAAAACCGATGAGATCCAGTTCCGAGTGTTCTTCAAGAAACCGCAATTCTCGATGAACTTTAGATCGTACTGTCAGCAGCTCATCATCATCAAGACGCATGACATAGGGTGTTCTAACTCTCTCCAAGGCTGCTGCCAATCCTGCGCTTAATCCGCTGTTGAAGGGGAGATGAACAACTGTAACCTCTGGTAAATCAATATACAATGGTTCATGGCTGTCATCCGCTATGATAATTGCTGCGCCCGGATACATACGTGTCAGGTTTTTACACAAACCTTTTACCAGATGCTGACGCTCAAAAGATTTAACAATGAAGGTCACGTTGTTGCGAACCAATAGCCTGTCTTCCTCAGAAGGCATTCGATTGCCTTTAATATACCATACAAGATTTAAAACATGATATTCCAAGGCGCTTATCAGGAGAAACAACGGGCTTAATACCGGGGCTAAAAAGGAAGAATGTGATTTCTTATAGAGCATTTTAAACAGACCGGTCTTCTCTTCTTTGCCGTTCAAAACCTGATATCGCTTCATCAATGCCACACGCTCATTCCCGATTCGGACTGTTTCAGATATCTGATTTCCTGACTGACCTTGAAAAACGATTCCTTTTCCATAGTTTGCTATCCGATGCAACCATGCATATGGCAAAAAGATTGGATACTTTTTTAGATAAGAATAACGATTCTGCATGCTGGAATAAGAGGGAAAAAGAGCATGCAGTATGGCGGAGGAACGAATATCTGCTGTTTCTTTTTCTGCGGCATAGAGCGTTAAATTTGCACTGTGAAGACGGTTTTCATTTGAAGTACCATACAATCCTCCGGCGATAATATCCTCCAATAATGACAATTCATCCGCTTCCGAAGTGTGCCAGACCTCTTTTAAGAATTCCGGAAAACGTTCAGGATAAAGATACTTTTCTCCAATTCTGTATAGAGCCGAACATAAGTCAAATGCATGAATTTCTCTGCACTGCTCTGTCACTTTCTTCCAGTCAATATCTTCTGAATAGTTCAATGAATAAAGAACAATATCACTGACCAAGCGAATGCCGATTCCGCAGTTCAGAAAGTGTTTATAGGCATGACAAATCTGATAGAACAAATGATCAGGATAATCTATTGTATTAACTTCGACACCATAGATCGTTTCCGTTATCTTCTTCTCTTCAATATTTTCAAAGAATCGATTCAGATCGCCATACGCTTTTGATTCCGGTGGAAACGGTTTCTTATGAAGCTCAATAAATATCTTGTCGTTGCAATAAGAGACCTCATAATCCTTTTCTATATCAGCATTATCAGATGCAACACGTAATCCAAAGTCAGTTAACGCTTTATGATACAGGTAAAACTTATCCTCAGGAATAAACAGATCTTCATCCAACGAGGATCGCTGTTCAGGTTCCGGATACAGACTACGGCAAATGATTCCCTTCATCACGATAGGATGAAGATTTTTTTTCAGAAGGAATCGGTACAGCCTCAAAAACTCTGCCGTCATTCGAGCCTGTCCGCAGGTAAGTCTTTCAGCTTTTTTCTTTTCTTTCTGATAGAAGGGGCTTCCCTTTTCGTTTTCATTTTTCAAAGCATATATGATATCAAAAACCATTGGAAACACACAGTGACTGTCTGCCAAAGTAAAAAGTTGCCTTAAGACAGTACCGTCTTTGTAATCAAGCTGTATATACGATGACGTTTCCTCCTCTTTTTTGTTAAGTGCTAAATGATACACCGTCAGAAACTTATTATAAGTTTCGTTCATTCATTACACCTCTTGATTAAGTTCATATCCAAAAAAGAATTTAACATTTTTTTAATATCATTTTGAAGTGCAGCAAGATCATCGATCTCGTAGCATTGCACTGCACAATCGAATAAACCTTTTTCATCAATGCCTTTTTCCAGCTGTTTCCAGTAAAAAGCTACCGTATCATTAATGCGGATGTTATTTTTTGGTGATATGAGGAAATAACCGTCACATACCGAAGTAAGCACAATTCCTGGTACAGCTTTGTATTTCATGATTTTGTTTTCTATTCAATTATATAATTTTGTTCTATTAATAAATTCAAATATTTAGCAATATCTTTTTTCAAATTGGCAGATTCAGGAACATCATACTGTTCTTTTACTATATCGAGTATCTCTTCAATGTTTTTGCCTTCTTCAAGGAGCCTCCAGACGAAAGCCCCGATCTCGCTGATCTGACGGACAAATGTGCATTTCTTTCTCGCTTCTTTATCAGCAACAAGAAGATAACATCCATGTATTTCCAAAAGAATGATTCCAGAATTGACTCTCATTTTATTCATAACTCTGTCTTTAAATAATCTTCTATGGTACTAATTGTCAGATTGGCAGAATCCTCATCGCCTAAATTTATTAGTTTCCATACTGGTGTTGTGCCCAGAAGCTTATCAAGAATAATACCCTGATGACTGATTTGATTTGAATTTTCAGGATAAGACACAAATTCTACAAAAAGAGATAACGCAGCTTCTTTTGAAGTTACTCTAATAATCTGATTCTCTTTCCCCTGTTCAAGAAGGATAATACCACCCAATGGTGCGCATAGATCTCTTATTCCATATTTTTCTTTTCCGCGCCACGGAGAAGAATAAACCCATATGGTTTCGTCATTTCTGTATTCCAGAACCGGTTTATCTCCATTTATTATTTTAAGATTATTTTTAAGAATATTTCTCCATAATTTAAGTTGCGTAGTTTTACCGATTCCGCTTGGCGCCGTAATGATCCATGCTTTTTCTTTCCATAATAAAGCAGCACCATGAAAAATAGCTCTGTTATTTTCTAGCAAGAGGTTGCCTGTTGCAATCATCAAAGATTGAAACTCAAGAAAAGCGTTCAACCGTTCGTTTTGATCCACAAGCCATCGATTCTCTTCCAAATATTCTGAAGATAAACAAATATCAGGCAACAAAAAGTCTGAAGTCTCCTTCATCAGATATTTTCCAAAATAACGATGTGTCTCTGGGTAAAGAAATTTGTATCTAATGATTAAATTTCCGCAAGATAAAGAATATATCTCTTTATTCATATAAAAGAATTGGTTTTCTCAAATAAATATGTGGAGGAGAAACCTCCTCCACACATTATCTGATTGATTTTGCTGTTACCACGGTTCGTTGGCGTCGTACCAGGCCTGGAACTCTGCGAGTGTGATCACGTAGTTGCCATCGGTATCCATGTC
>JAEEGL013349266.1_pt1 | contig 10582 bp, 9 predicted proteins | sample 9134231 | NCBI WGS metagenome assembly JAEEGL01 (sample SAMN16246548, study PRJNA631951) | gut metagenome | biome: gut microbiome; feature: rumen; material: fiber-attached | host: Bos | place: Iran: Karaj | collected 2018-10
GGGGTCAAACGGGACGGGGATCCCCCAGGTAAAGGAGGTGCGGGAAACGCAGAGATCCTGCAGACCCGCCTTGAGGAAGTTGTTGACCATCTCCTTTTTGCGGGACTCCGGCTCGATGAATCCGGGATGCGCCTCGATATAGGCGAGGAGCCGGTCGGCGTAGGCGCTCATCCGGAAGAAATACGCCTCCTCTTTGGCGCGCACGAGCGGTCTGCCGCAGTCGGGGCACTTCCCTTCCTCGGTGATCTGCGAATCGGTGAAGAACGCCTCGTCCGGCGTGCAGTACCACCCCTCGTAAACTCCTTTGTAGATGTCGCCCTTGTCATAGAGCTTCTGGAAGATATGGGCGACCGCCGCCTCGTGGTCGGGGTCGGTGGTGCGGATAAATCGGTCGTAGGACGCGCCCATCAGGTCCCAGATCTCCTTGATCTCGCCGGAGACCTTGTCGACGTATTCTTTCGGCGAAACGCCGTTCTCGCCGGCGTAGTTCTCGATCTTCATGCCGTGCTCGTCGGTCCCCGTGAGAAAATGCACGTCGTATCCCATCATCCGCTTGAAGCGGGCGAGGGCGTCCGCCATGATGATCTCATAGGTATTGCCGAAATGCGGTTTGCGCGAAGCGTAGGCGATCGCGGTCGTCAGATAGTATTTGCCTTTGTTTTCCATCGTTTGTCACACTTTCTTGAAAATCATATCGCCGATCGAGGGGTAGGGCCAGACGTCCTGCGGGATATGCTCCTCGCACTCGTCCGCCGTGCGGCGGAGCGCCTCCATCGCGGGGATGACCTTGTCGCAGTAATAAAGCGCCGTGCGGTAGGAATTGCCCTTCCGGCTTTCGGTATCCTCCGCCAGAGCGCGGAGATCGCCGATCCGGCGGTAGAGCTCGTTCTCGAGCCCGGTCAGCTTTTTCAGCTCCTCCGTTTCGGAGAGAGAGGGCATCTCCTCGCCCCGCGCGCGGATCCCCTGCGCCAGCGAGCCGCAGTAGCGCGCGACGGCGGGATAGATGTCGCGGGACGCCATGTCGAGCATCGTCAGCATCTCGATATGGAGGGTCTTCGCGTAGGTCTCAAGATAGATCTCGTAGCGGGAGCGGAGCTCCGCCTCGGTAAAGACCTTGTGGCGGCCGAAGACGCGGATGCTCTTTTCGCTGACGAGACACGGCAGCGCGTCCACCGTGGTGCGCAGATCGGCGAGACCGCGGCGCACCGCCTCTTTCTTCCACGCCTCGGTATATCCGTCGCCGTTGAAGATGATGCGCTTGTGGTCGCGCACCGTCTCGCGCACAAGGGCGACCGCCTCCTTTTCGATATCCTCCGCCCGCTCCAGCCGGTCCGCAAACTGGGAGAGCTCCTCGGCGACCGCCGTATTGAGGACGGTGTTCGGTCCGGCGATCGAGAGGGAGGAGCCGGGCATACGGAACTCGAACTTGTTGCCGGTGAAGGCGAAGGGAGAGGTGCGGTTGCGGTCGGTGGTGTCTCTTGCGAAGCTGGGGAGCGCGCCGACCCCGAGCGAGAAGGCGTCCGCACGCTTCTCGGCGTAGGTCTCCTCCTTTTCGATCGCCTCGAGCATCGAGAGCATATCGTCCCCGATAAACATCGAGACGATGGCGGGAGGCGCCTCGTTTGCGCCGAGGCGGTGATCGTTGCCCGCCGTGGAAACGGAAACGCGCAGAAGATCCTGGAACTCGTCCACCGCCTTGATGACGGCGGAAAAGAAGAGCAGGAACCGGATGTTTTTGGCGGGGGAGTCGCCCGGTTTGAGGAGGTTTTCCCCCTTATCGGTGGCGAGCGACCAGTTATTGTGCTTGCCCGAGCCGTTGATGCCGTTGAAGGGCTTTTCATGCAGAAGGCAGACCAGACCGTGGCGGCGCGCCACGCGGCGCATCATCTCCATCGTGATCTGGTTGTGGTCGGTCGCGGTATTGACGTCGGTATAGACCGGAGCCAGCTCGTGCTGGGCGGGCGCCGCCTCGTTATGCTTGGTCTTCGCGTAGACGCCGAGCTTCCAGAGTTCAAGATCGAGGTCCTGCATATAGTCCGCGATGCGGGGCTTGACCGAGCCGAAATAGTGGTCGTCCAGCTCCTGGCCCTTCGGCGGCTTGGCGCCGAACAGCGCGCGGCCGGTGTATTTGAGATCGCGGCGATGCTCGTAATAGTCCCGGTCGACGAGAAAATACTCCTGCTCCGGACCGACCATGGGGGTCACGCGTTTGACGTCCGGGTCTCCGAAGAGCCGCAGCACCCGTACCGCCTGCGCGCTGATCGCCTCGACCGACTTGAGCAGCGGCGTCTTTTTGTCGAGCGCTTCCCCGCCGTAGGAACAGAAAACGGTGGGGATGCAGAGAGAGGTCCCTTTGAGGAAGGCGTAAGACGTAGGATCCCAGGCGGTATAGCCCCGCGCCTCGAAGGTGGCGCGCAGTCCCCCGGAGGGGAAAGAAGAGGCGTCAGACTCTCCCTTGATCAGCTCCTTGCCGGAGAAGTCCATGATGACCGAGCCGTCCTTCTGCGGCGTGAGGAAGCTGTCGTGCTTCTCCGCCGTGATGCCGGTCAGCGGCTGGAACCAATGGGTGTAGTGCGTGGCGCCGTGCTCGAGCGCCCAGTCCTTCATCGCGGCGGCGACCGCCTCCGCGGTCTCCGGCGTGAGAGGGGATCCCTCCTCCCGCGTCTTTTTCAGGGACGCGTACGCCTCCGGCGAGAGGCGCTCGCGCATCGCTTTATCGTTGAATACCAGCGAGCCGAAAAGCTCGGGGATCGTCTTTTTTTCTCTGTTTTCCATCGTTATCCTTTCAGCGCGGCGATCGCCGCCGCTTTGTCTTCCTTGCCGTATACGGCGTTGCCCGCGACGAACACGTCGGCGCCCGCCTCCCGGAGAAGGTCCGCGTTCCCGGAGAACACGCCTCCGTCCACTTCGATCAGGTAAGAAAGCGAGCGGCGCTGTCGCTCGCGGTCGAGGACCCGGATCTTTTCCACCATCTCGGGCATGAACTTCTGCCCGGAGAAGCCCGGCTCCACCGTCATCACAAGGACGGTGTGAAGGAGCGGGAGGAGACCGAAGATCCCCTCGACCGGCGTTCCCGGCTTGACCGACAGTCCCGCGTACTTCCCCGCCGCGCGGATCGCCTCCAGCGTGGCTTTCACGTCGGAGCAGGCCTCCGCGTGCACGGTGATCAGGTCGCACCCCGCCGAGACGAAGTCGGAAAGATACCGGATCGGCTCCCGGATCATCAGATGCGCGTCGAAAAAGATCTCCGTGTGCGGACGCAGCGCGCGGATCACCGGCGCCCCGAAGCTGATATTGGGGACAAACGCTCCGTCCATCACGTCAAGATGCAGCCATTCCGCGCCTCCCGCCTCTACCGCGCGGACTTCCTCCCGCAAGCGGGAAAAATCCGCCGCGAGGATCGAGGGAGAAACGACGGTCTTTCTTTTTTCTTTCATACAGCCTCCGAAAATTCTGATCCGCGGTGACGGAAAACGGTCGCCGCCCATATTCTGTAAAGGAAAACACAACGCTCCCGCCGCATACCGGACGGAGAACAGGGGGGGTCGTGAACGCTACTTTGTGCGGCGGGGCGTTTTCTTTTCGAGCAGGACGGTCGCGGCGGCGGAGATCGCCTCCCCGCGTCCGACCGCGTCCACGCCCTCGCCGGTCTTGGCTTTGACGCTGATCCTCTCCTCCTCCGTCTCAAGGAGAGCGGCGAGGACGGAGCGCATCTGTTTTTTGTACGGGCCGAGCTTCGGCTCCTGCGCGAAGACCGTGGCGTCGAGATTGACGAGCGTCCAGCCGCGCTCCCGGACAAGCCCGTAAGCGAGGGAGAGCAGCTTTTTGCTGTCGGCGCCGCGGTAGGCGGGGTCGGTATCGGGGAAATGCTCGCCGATATCGCCGAGGGAGAGCGCGCCGAGGAGAGCGTCCGTCACCGCGTGCAGCAGCGCGTCCGCGTCCGAGTGGCCGAAGAGGCCCTTTGCGTAGGGGATCTCAACGCCGCCGAGGATCAGTCTTCTCCCATCGACGAGACGGTGGGTGTCATACCCCTGTCCGATCCGCAGTCCGTTCATGCCTTCTCCTCTCCCCGGCTCTTTAAGACCGCCTCGGCAAAGAGGAGGTCCTCCGGGTAGGTGATCTTGATGTTCGAGCGTCCGCAGTCGACGAGGCGGACGGAAAATCCGTAATGCTCGCAAAGGGACGCCTCGTCCGTTCCGACAAAGCCGTCCCGCTGCGCGGTATAGGCGACGGCGCGGTACAGATTCTCCCGGAAGATCTGGGGAGTGGCGGCCGCGGCGAGACCGTCGCGGTCGAGCGTCTCCTCGACCGTGCCGAGCGCCGTCTTCTTTTTGACCGTGTCGGTGACGGGGGCGCAGGCGATGGCGCCGGTGCCGGAGAGGACCGCCTCCCGGTATACGGCGGAGATCGCCTCCGGGGTGATCAGGCAGCGAGCAGCGTCGTGGAACGCGACGTAGCCGCTTTTTTCGGAGATCTGAGCAAAGCCGAGGATCGCGGAGCGCTGGCGGGTCTCACCGCCCCTGACCGCGCACCGGAATTTGGAGATCCCCGCGTCTTTTGCGATGGCGGCGACCTTTTCCCCGTCTCCCTCCGGGCAGACGACGATGATCTCCGAGACCTCCGGACAAGCCTCGAACGCGCGGAGCGTGTGCCCGAGCACGGAGAGGCCCGCGATCTCGCGGTACTGCTTGGGCGTCTCCCCGCCGAAACGGGAGGAAGCCCCGCCCGCCAGGATCACGGCGGAGAGAGCGCGCTTCTGTCGCATGAGGGCGTGCAGGATATCCCGTGCTCCCATAAAGTTCTCCTCCCCGTCAGCGATAATAAACGTAAAAGGCGGTCAGCGTATGGACGGCGCCGTCCCGCTCCAGATCGGGCGCGGTGATGACCACCCCGTCCTTGGACATCAGCTCCCACGCGTCAAGATCGGCGACCTTGGCGCGCATCAGCGTTTTTTCCGGCACCGCGACGAGGAACTCGTCCCCCTTGAGAGCGAGCGAGCCGTTTTTGCCGAGGACGATCTCGGTCCCCGTTTCGTCCCGCTCCGTCACATAGCGGATATGGCGGCCGTCGAGCCGCCTTGCCATCTCCTCGCGGAAGGCGCGGCTGCCCGGCTTGCTTTTTTTCCGGATCAGATCGAGCAATCCCATAGAACCTTCCTCTTGCAATCGGCCGCGGAATATGATATGATACTCCCCGTACCGCGCCGAAAAACAGTAATCCATCGTATGATCTATTATTATACACTACCCTTCGGCGTTTTGCAATTCTTTTCCGTAAAAAGAGTTTATTATGAAGAAAAAATGCCTGCTCGGCCATCTCATCCTCCTTCTCGGCGCCGTGATCTGGGGCGGCGCCTTCATCGCGCAGCGGACCGGCGTCGCCGATCTCGGCCCCCTCACGCTCAACGGCATCCGCTCCTTTGCCGGTTCGGCGCTCCTTTTCCTTGTGATCCTTGTCCGCTCCCGCGTCACAAAAAAGCCGATCCGGCTCGAAAAAAAGACCTTTCTCCTCAGCATCGGCTGCGGAGTCGCGCTTTTCCTCGCCTCCGCCACACAGCAGATCGGGATCGTGACGGTGGAGGCGGGCCGGGCGGGTTTTCTCACCGCGCTCTACATCCTCCTCGTCCCGCTGATCCGTTTCGCGTTCGGCAAACGGATCCGGCCGCAGGTCGCCTTCGCCGTTTTGCTGGGGCTCTGCGGCCTCTACCTCCTCTGCTCCGGAAACGGCAGTCTCTTCGGCGCCGTAACGGCGGGGGATCTGTGGCTGCTCGCCTGCGCCTTCTTTTTCTCCGTTCAGATCATTCTGGTAGACGTCACCGGCAAGGACTGCGATCCGCTCCTCCTGACGGCGATCGAGTTTCTCGTCGCCGGGATCCTCTCGGTCGCGCCCGCTCTCCTTTCCGAGGGGCTCCCCTCCGCCGCCGCTCTGCGCGGGTCGCTTGTCGAGCTGCTCTATCTCTCCGTCTTCTCCTCCGCGATCGGCTATACGCTGCAAGCCGTCGGGCAAAAGCTCTCCGGCCAGCCCGCGACGGCGGCGCTCATTATGTCGACCGAGTCGGTCTTCGCCACCCTTTTCGGCGTTCTTCTGCTGCATGAGCAGTACAGCGCGCGGGAATATCTCGGCTGCGCCGTGCTCTTCGCGGCGATCCTGCTCGCGCAGATCGAGCTGCCGGAAAAAAAGAAAAAAACGCCTCCGGAAGAAACGAACGCGGGGTGAGGCGTTCCCCGCAAAAGCCTCCGGCGCGGCGGCACAGGAAAACACGCGGGCAGAGCGGATCGCTCTGCCCGCGTTTTCTCTTTGGAAGATCCCAGAGGGTGGCGTTACGATCCGAGATCGATCCACATCGCGGGACGGACGGCGAGACGGTCGTAGTCGACAAGGTATCCGCCGGGATAAACGGAACCGTTCTCGTCGACGCCGGCAGAAAAGTCCGATCCGTTCCCGGGGGAGCGGAGCCGCCACAGCGAATTGCCGTTGGCCGCCCGGTACGCCCCGTGAGCGCGGCAGTATTCCGTCCCCTCGCACATCCGCGCGCCGTCGGAGGCGAAATAGCGATCCGCTTCCGCAATACTCAAAAGAAATACCCGGTCCGTCGTATCGTTCCCCGCCGGGGCTCCGTACGACGGATTCGGATCCGCCGGGACTCGCGCGGCCGCGACCAGCTCCTGTTCCTCCGCGCTGAACGCGCCGCTGAAAAAGGTCCCGTTCAGCCAGGCCCGCAAAGAACAGGTCTCCCACGTTACGTCTGCCAAAGCGTCATGATACTTCCGGCAGTCAAGGGCGTATCGGCTGATCAGAAGCATCCGTCCGTCCTCTTTTGCCAGCACAAGCCATTCCACGCCTTCTTCTCCGGAGGGATCATTGTCCTGTTCGTACGAGCCGAACACGACGGTATCGCCGACCTCCGCGCGGGAAAGCGCCTTCCGATAGCGATCCTCCGGCGTCAGGACCGCCGTCAGCAGGATCGCGAGGAGGACGCCCGCCGCGAGGACCGGCGCCGCGATCGCAAGGATCTTTTTACGTCTTCCGGCGTTTCCCGCCGCGGGATTTCCGAAAAGCATAGGAAGACCTCCTTTTTTCGTTTTGCGGATCTCCGGAAACAGGATCAAAAACCGTCAAGACGGCTTTTGCGGAGAGCGGTGAAGATCTTTTGGCGCAGCTCCGGCCAGCGCCGCTCCAGCTCGCGCAGGAGCTTCTTCATCTCCTCGCGCTCGCTGTGCTTGTCCGTCGGGCAGGCGCTCGGCAGGACGGGCAGCGACTCGTTTTTCGCAAAGGAGCGGATCTCCTTTTCCTCCAGAAAGATCAGCGGCCGGATCAGGGTAACTCCGGTGCGGTCGAGATAGGTGACCGGCTGGAAGGCACCGAGCCGCCCCTCGTGGAAGAGATTGAGCAAAAAGGTCTCCGCAACGTCGTCGAAATGATGGGCGAACGCGACCTTGCCGCAGCCGAGGCGCTTTGCCGCGCTGTGGATCGCGCCGCGGCGCATTTTGGCGCAGAGCGAGCAGGGATTTTTCTCCTTGCGCACGTCGAAGACCACCCCGGCGATCTCGGTGCGTTCGATCACATAGGGGACGCCGAGCGCGCGGCAGTACTCCTCCACAGGCGAGAAGTCCGCGCCGGGAAAGCCGAGATCGACGGTGATCGCGATCAGATCGTAGGGGACGGGGTAAAACCGGCGCATCTCCGCGAGCGCGAAAAGGAGCGTGAGCGAATCTTTGCCGCCCGACACGCCGACGGCGATCCGGTCCCCCGGCTCGATCATCCGGTATTCCTCGCACGCGCGGCGAACGGCGCTGAGTACTTTTTTTCTGTCTGCCATACGGAACCTTTCCCTCCTCCCCGGAATACACTGACAGCAGCAAAACGGAAAGGAGCGTTACCATGGAATATCAAACGCGATATAAAATCTACATAGATCAGGGGCATAACCCGATAAACCCGAACGCGGGCGCGGAAGGAAACGGCCTGCGGGAGCAGGATATCGTCTTCCGCGTCGGGATCCTTTTGCGCGATCTGCTCGAAGAAAACGGGCATTTTGAAGTGAAGCTCTCCCGCCCGACGGCGGAGACGCAGCTCGGCACCTCGCAGAATACCAGCCTCGCCGCCCGCGCGAACGGCGCGAACGAATGGGGCGCGGATTATTTCCTCTCCCTGCACTGCAACGCGTCCGCCTCGCCGGAGGCGACGGGGAGCGAAGCGTACGTTTACTCCGTCTCCTCGCCCGCCTACCGGCTGGCGGAGGAGATCCTGCGGCGGATGAACCTCTCGACGGGGCTGAAAAACCGCGGCGTCATGACGCGGCCGAGCCTCTACGTCCTGAGGAAAACCGCGATGCCCGCCGCGCTGATCGAGCTCGGCTTTATCACCAACCCCTCGGACGCGGCGAAGCTGGACGGCGACCCCGGCGCCTTCGCGCGCGGGATCTGCAACGGGATCCTCGTTTATCTCGGGCTCTCTTAACGGAGCATCGAAAAGAATTTTTCCTCGTCGATGACGGGAACGCCGAGACGGGTCGCCTCGGTCAGTTTCGAGCCCGCGTCCGAGCCGCAGAGCAGATAGTCCGTTTTACGGGAAACGGAGGAGGAGACCTTGCCTCCCTCCGCCGTGATCCGCTTTTTCGCCTCGTCGCGGCTCATCGAGGGGAGCGTGCCGGTGATAACGAAGGTGAGACCGGCAAGCTTCTCCCCCGTAGGCTGCGCGACGGGCAGCGTATAGAGCCCGTACTGCGTGAGGCGGTCGGCGCGCGCGCGGGCGTGATCGGTCGCAAAATAGGAGACGAGATTGTCCGCGGTGATCGCGCCGACGTCGTCGATCTCGCAGAATTCCTCGCGCGTCATCTCAAAAAGGCGCGCAAGGGATCCCGCCTTGCGGGCGACGGCGGCGGCCGCCACCTCGCCCACCTGCCGGACGCCGAGGGCGTAGAGGAGCCGCTCCAGCCCCGCGCCCTTCGAGCGGGCAATGGCGGAGACGAGGTTTTCGGCGGATTTTTGCCCGAACCCGGGAAGGTCTGCGAGATCCCCGACCTGCAAGAGGTAGAGATCCGCCGCGTCCCGGATCTTCCCCTCGCTGAGCAAGAGCTCCACGACGCGGGGACCGAGCCCTTCGATATCCATCGCGCCCTTGGAGGCAAAATGCTCGATCTGGCGGGCGCGCTGAGCGGGACAGTCCGGATTTTTGCAGCGGACCGCCGCCTCCTCGTCGCAAAAGACCGGCTCCCCGCAGGAGGGGCACACCGCGGGCATCTCATAGGGTTTTTCCCCGCCCTTCCGTTTTTCCGGCAGGCTGCGCACGATCTCGGGGATGATCTCCCCCGCCTTGCGGACGATAACGGTATCGCCGATGCGGACGTCCTTTTCCGCAATGAAATCGGCGTTGTGAAGGGTCGCTCTCGTCACGGTCGTTCCGGCGAGGCGGACGGGAGTAAGGACGGCGTTCGGCGTCAGGACGCCGGTGCGCCCGACGGCGACGGTGATATCGAGCAGGGTCGCCTCCTTCTCCTCCGGCGGATATTTGAAGGCGACCGCCCAGTTGGGCGTGCTGGTCCCCTCTCCCATCCTGCGGCGCAGGAGAAGCGAATCGAGCTTCAGGACGGCGCCGTCCGTATCGTAGGAAAGCTCCGGGCGGCGCTCGCCGAGCGTTTCAACGTAGCGTTTGACGTCGTCGAAGCCGCGGAGGCGCTCCCGACCCTCGAGAACGTGGAAGCCGAGCTCCGAGAGGCGGTCGAGGATCGCCGTGTGGCTGTCCGGGACGCGCCCGTCGGCGTAAAGCTCCCCTTCCTGGAGATTGAAAATGAAGATATCGAGACCGCGCTTTGCGGTGATCTTGGGGTCGAGCTGACGGAGAGAGCCAGCCGCCGCGTTGCGGGGGTTGGCCATCAGCGCTTCCCCTTTTTTCTCCCGCTCGGCGTTGAGCTTTTCAAAGACCGGACGGGGCATATAGACCTCCCCGCGCACTACGAGGGAAAGCGGCTCCGGCAGGGTGAGCGGGACCGAGCGGATGGTACGGACGTTCTCCGTCACGTCTTCTCCGACGCTTCCGTCCCCGCGGGTCGCCCCGCGGACAAGCTCGCCGCGCTCGTAGGTAAGCGCGAGGGAAAGACCGTCGATCTTCGGCTCTGCGGAAAAATACGCGCCCTCTCCCGCTTCCCGCTCCGCCTTTTCCACAAAGGCGCGCAGCTCGTCGTAGGAAAAAACGTCGGTCAGACTGCCGAGACGGACCCGGTGCTCCGCCGGCTTGAACTTATCGAGCGCGGCGCCGCCGACGCGGGAGGTCGGCGAATTTTTGTCCTTATACTGAGGATACTCCTCCTCCAGCCGTTTCAGCTCCTCAAACATCTCGTCGTAGGCAAAGTCGGAGATCTCCGGCCGGTCGTAAACGTAATAAAGCCGGGAATGATACTCCAGCTTTTTCGCAAGGTCGCGCATCTTTTTTTGAATGACGTCAATATCCGCCTCCGTCTTAATAGGATCCTTGTACAGTATACAAAAAAGCCGGGAAAAAGTCAACCGCGCGAGGAGGGCGCGAAAAGATTTTTCCTCTTTTTTCTTTTTTCTATTCCCTTTCCCGCGGCGATGCTGTATAA
>JAEEGL013528918.1_pt1 | contig 10582 bp, 10 predicted proteins | sample 9134231 | NCBI WGS metagenome assembly JAEEGL01 (sample SAMN16246548, study PRJNA631951) | gut metagenome | biome: gut microbiome; feature: rumen; material: fiber-attached | host: Bos | place: Iran: Karaj | collected 2018-10
CTATCTCTCCTAGGTTTACGCCTTCCTTTTATCAATAATCTGATGTTCATCGGCTTTATCCCTCATTCTCAAAAAAACGAAGGTCAGGATCAGTATGTGTGCTCTTTTCATTCCACTATCCTTCTTTGTTCATTACCCGTTCGTCAGTTTCAAAATCATTCGATCCACCCATTAATCATTTATGTGTTCTATAGGATGCAGACAAGGCTTATCCAATACCCATGGTATCCTGCCGGTAAACTCAAGCCATATCAAAGGCTTTGGTAATTGATTCTCTGGCAACGCAAACTTCCTAAGAAAGTAAGCCCAAAAGTGTGGCGCAATAGCATAATATGATTCATCGTCCTCGTCAAATTCTTCCCCCAGGTTGTCGTTATCCAGTACATTGCCGCATACATAATAGAAACCGTGGTATACCACTGTCTTTTCCGAAACTGCACATAGCGTAGATATTTCAGCAGGATTTTTTATGTTGACTCCTATATTATCAAAAAAGACTTTGACCGGCTCTGGCAGTTTATCGACAGCATTGACATAATTGACACAGTCATCGCAGGGACAATCTAACAAGCCGTCCTCCAGATAAAACTGCCGCGTTTTTTCAACGTCTATATCGACTTTCTGATGCCCGAATTCAAATATCATATGCGCCTCCCTACGTGTTCAATAATGCGACATACTAGATTTTTCGACCTTCTCCTCTATCCATGCCCTTATAATACTACCTGCTGAACCATCAACGGCAACATTAAAGTTACCGCAATCCACCAGATTCTCCGCATTTTCATTTTGTTGGTCTATCGAATACTCAAAATACCACATATTATCGTGTTCAGAATGCACAATAGCAAGCAGTGTAAAGTCGGAGAACTGTCCTTTCTTATGGCATTCTCCGATTAGTTCCATTGCCAGTTCAATAGCAGCTTGATTTGAATTAATGGGCTTGCTCTTTTTTGTAAACATCAAGCTTATATCGACTGGAAATTCAATACTATCCCCCGCTGGATAAGACTGAGCAACTTCGAGGATCTTTGGCGCATTACTGTTTTGATAATTATAGAACTCTTCCACTGACCCACAAAATGCATCCATGTCAATATATCTTTCGGTGCCTGTGTAGCCTTCCAGCTTTGTGCGATTTGAGTACTGCCAGAAAGTCCACCCAATATCATTCCCTGGTTTCCCATACACGCTGCGTATCCATATATCATTATATGGGAATCTTTCATGGATAAATGGATACCAGTCTTGCGTAGTATATATTATGGGCGTAAGGTCATACCGTTCCTGAATTGTAGCCAGGCACTGTTCCAGTTCTGAAGCCAAAGCTTCCGTATCCAGATCTTTAAGACTAGTATACCTACCATATGGTTCAAAGTCTATCACTGGCGGAAGCATGCTTTGTACCGGTGTAACTATTGAACAGAATAGTTCGGCCTGTTTTTCGCCCGGTGAGTCCATACTGAAAAAATGGTACGCGCCAATTCTGAGGGCGGTCTTCTGTGCTTGTTCCCAGTTGCTGGTAAACCGTTCATCAATATGCGACGATCCTTCGGTTGCCTTTATATAAGCGAATTTGATCCCTTGCTTGAACAATATCTCCCAATCTATTTCTCCCTGATAATGAGAAACATCCACACCCCTTACCGGATAGCGTTCATATGACGGCCTGTTGATCTGAATGACTCCAAAGCATAAAAGCACAGCTATTATACAAAGGCCGGTCATTAGACAGATGATTAGTTTTAGGATTAGACGCTTATTCTTTCGCAGCATAGTAGTTTTCTCATGAGACACGTTTCAAGTATATCGTTTCCTCATTATTGACCCAATTTTCTCCATCGAAGTACGTTTCTGACATGGTAAGCATAAGGCGTCCGTCTTTAAAACCATACTTCAATTCGACAGGTTCATCTAAAAGACTGGCAGAAAGGAAAATGCTTCTCTCTTCAACAGTGTATGTAAGATCGATGTCAAAATAATAGCCACGATTTTCAATGATTTCAAAACTGCCATCGCCGTTAAAAACGACAAAGCCCTTCTCGTCCGCAATTAAATAGAGTTCCCCGTTCGTATAGGCCTCGTATTCATCTCGATCTAATGTTGTAGTCATATCCCATCGGCCGACAAGTTCTTTTTCTTCTCCGCTCGCGCGATGCAGTATAACAAAAGAGTCTTCATCCTCATCTATTTGTTCTATAAGCACTAATTCATTCTCTGTCAAATAATACGTGAACTGCCTTTCTGTTATAACAGGGTCAAGTTCTTCCTCAGAAAAATAAACTAACACGATTGACATCAAATCCGGGAAGTTCATCGTTACCGTGCTGTCAGAATAAGTATACTGCCCTTCCACAACGTAGTATAGGCTAAACTCACCGTCTGGGCAAAACTCGATAAGCGTCTTTAACCCGAGCCCATTAGCGTATAAAGAGAACTCAAGCTCTTTTGTGAGGCCTTTCTCGCGCATATACTCGTAGTCTGATTCCCAAATCCCGATCAAGTCTTCCTCACAAACAGCTGAGATACTTATACTTATGCACAGTATGATTGCCAGTAGTATTGCTATGGTCTTTTTCATTGCAAAAGTCTTCCCCCTTCTTTTTCAGCTATAAGCTCATCCCCCCGTCGCGTTCATTTCTTTGGCACAGGCATATTCAAACGCACGGTTTTCAGCAGCAGGTATACGCAGTAGAAAGACGCGCACTGGCACAGGCTTAACGCTATGTCCGGAAGGACCCTGACCAGATTACCGCTCTTGCCGAGTGCGAACGACCCCATAAGATAACCGGATAATGTACTGCTGCTTTCACTAATGGTGTCGGCAACCAGCTTAGGCATTATCAAAACCAATATCAATAGTAACAGTAGTACTGCCAAAGAAACCACCGCATTGACTAAAGCCCAGGTCTCCGGTTTATTAGACCCGTCATATTCATCATACCTTAGCTGCCTGGCTGTTTTCGCCGCGTATCTGTAATACTTCGCGAGTATGACGAATATGGCCGTGACTATGATCAGCACAGCCAGCGCCATCAGCAACAGACCTCCTGCGCCTGCAGCCACGCCGCTGGTAATAAGTCCGATTATGTTCCATAATAATATCAGGATAATCAACCCGGCTAACACGCAGATGCAAATGAATATGACTTTCAAAGTCGTGCTTAACACGCCCAAAGCATTGTATGTGCGCTCCCGCCTGAGCACGGCGTACAAGCTGAATACCAGCAGCAGGTTTACCCCCAGAGTGAGCAGATACACTATCACGGAAATAAGTGTGATCCCTCTGCTGAAGGTATTCACCGCCTGCAGCACGAGACCGGCCAGCGTGAATACAGCGATCAGGTCTATCCATTTTTTCAGCCCGGGTATGGTCGAAACATGCGCCTTCTTCACTTTGCGCCTCCTCTGTATGCCGTTATCATAAGTATCATCAGTTCCCCAGTCCCACGTACCCGATCTTTTCCACCAGCTCCTGGCCCTGCGGGTCGGTAAGGAAGTCAAGCAGGCGCTTGACGTTGGGGTTGCTTTCGCCCTTGCGCGTCATTCAGACCGTCCTACGCTTCGGGATACACGTATTTCAACCCGTTCTCCCTGCAGTACTCTTCTGCAAAAGAGCCTTGACCCACTTCAACAATCAGAGCATCCGAACAGTACGCAAACAGGTTATCACCTATACTGGTTATGCTGTTTGGAAGCGTGATCGTTTTTAGACTTTCGCATACAGCAAACGCATAGTCCCCTACGCTTTTTACTCCATCGGGGACATCAACATCATTTAAGGTCCAACAACCGCTAAACGCTAAGTCTTTTATGCTTATTACCCCGTCTGGAATATCAATTCCACCTAAGCTGCGGCAATCCTCAAACATGCTTTCCTCTATGTTTTCAAGATTCTGCGGCAGCGTTACGTGCTCCATATCTGCGCAAGACCGGAAAGCTCCATTACCAAAGCATGTCACACTATCAGGTATTATTACCTCTTTGATGCCACATCCATGGAACGCGTCACTGCTTATCTCATTTACAGTCTCGGATATCGTCACGCTTTTCAGGTTTCGGGCAAGATAAAATGCGGAGTCTCCTATGATCCGTACGCCGTCAGGTACCATATACTCTGCCTGCGTAAGCGCACATGGGTAACAAACCAGCCTTTTGTCCGGTTTGGAGAACAGCACTTCGTCTATCATAGCCAAGTATTCGTGTCCAAATGCCACATTTATATCGATCAGGTTTACGCAGTATGCAAACGGGTTTGCTCCGATATCTGACACACTCTTTGGCAGCATAACGCTTGTCAATTCCATGCAGCTTTCGAAAGCCAAATCCCCTATGCTTTTTAAGCCCTCTGGCAATGATAAAGAAGTCAAACCACACTGTGAAAATGCTCCATTACCTATACTGATGAGTTCTTTGGAAAAGGCAACACTTTCTAACCTTCGACAGGAAGCAAACGCTTTATCTCCTATGTCCGTTACACCGTCAGGAATAATCATGCGAGTCAGTCCCCCACAGTAAATAAATGCGTATTCCCCGATGCTCGTCAGGCTATCCGGCAGAGTCACGCTCGTCAGGTCTATGCGAAAAAGAAACGAATAAGCACCTATCCGTGTCACGGTCGTGCCATCTAATTGGGAAGGAATCACGACATCCCTGTCCTTGCCGTTATATTTCGTTATCTCAGCAGTGCCGTCCTCGAGAATGCGGTACTCGTAGTCACCGCTTTGCAATGTTTCCTCCGCCAGCACCTTTCCGCTCAGCAGCAGGGCGATAACGCACAGCACTGTCACAAAGCCCTTCAGTCTTCTCATTCGCATCACCCCTTTTCCGCTGATGATCTATTACGAGAACTATTCGATCATGTTACGATTATATTATACCATGTTTCGCCATGATTAGCAAATACGCCTATCCGTTCCGCTGTTTCGGTTTAGCGTCTATACACTTCACCAATATTATAAAACAATCCTGGTAGTACTTTTGTGACAACGACAGTCAAAATAATGTCGAAAATATCCATCCCCTCTGTCGTGCAAGACTCGCAATTGTTCTGCGAAAACGGAATAAGACATGTCACTTTGATGCCAAACTGACTTCCCAGCGAGTGGAATATACGAGCTCAAATAACTGCTCTTTCTGTTATCAGTTTGGCAGTTTCTTTACCTCGCACAGATCCTGCAGCATGCTACTGTCGGAACAAACGACCTGTTCCGTAATTGCTGGTGTATAGGCAAAATTAACTGCATCCTTTGCAATCACATATACAGTACGCTGTTGAACAAACAAAACACGTCCGCGTACGGTCTCTTTTTCCATAAGCACATAAACATATTGCCTGCCGGTACTGTTGTCCTCATACAGGCAGTAAAGCGGCAGTGTGTGTTCGTATTCCATGCTTTGTGTTTGAACTGTTCCATTGATCGTTTGCCCGGGGTATGCAGCAAGCGTTAAGGCATCAGGAACAACAGCATAGTAGCGAAGGGCTTGCTTAACCGGATCGTACTGCCGGTTGGTGATCGTCAGAGACTTTCTTTGTGTATCGATTGATGTGCCGCTATCAACCGGTAAGTCAAATGTGATCTCTGAAAAGTTGTACCCCATGTCGGGAGACATGAACTGCAATTGGATTGTACCGTTTCCATCATATACCGACATTACCATCCCGTTTTGCGCAATACGCTCGCCCGGCGTCGCATTGACAGTTGCTACGTATCCATTCACAGGACATTTTACGATACCACCTGCGTCAATGAGCTCTTGCAAGGATGCTGCCATGGCTGTGCTGTATTCCGCCTGTGCATTTAGATACAATGCCGCGGTACTATCCCGCACTGCCTGTGATGCCTGTCGCTTATATAACTCTGCGTCTTTGGCACAGGCAAGCACGGCAAGATCCAAATCAGCTTCACTGTAGGCAAACAGCATATCTCCACGCCGTACACTCTCGCCTGAACGTTTATACACTGACGTGACCGTGAGTGAATACGGCGAACGCATAGTTATTTGAGTATCATAAATTACCGTTGCCGGGACAGTGTAACTGCTGCGAAGGACTTGTTTTGATTCCATTAGCGTCTCAACCGTCGGAAGAGACCTCATATGGATTTGTTGTGAAGCGTACATCGCCAGCAAAATGACGATTGAAAACGCTACAAACAGAACAGCGCAAATGCGCCTAAGAGTCATTTTACGCGTCATCCCTGTCCCTCCCTCAGAACAGCCTTCGAATTGCCGGACAATACGATACTCTCCGTACCGTACACAAAGTCATCTTTAAGCATCAGGAATAAAAGGACCATTGGAGCAGAGAAAATGATCCCGCATACAAACGCTTCGGTGATATGAACACTCCCTTGTAATGCAATCATCACGGACAAAGGATGCAGATTTGGAGAATTCAAGAAGATAAGCGGCTGTTCGATCATGCCCCACAGATCTGCGGCGCATAAAACAAGCACAGTGGCAATGGCAGGTCTGGACTGAGGAAGAACGATATACACATACTTTTGCAGTGTGTTTGTGCCGTCGATATCAGCGTTTTCCAATATATCCTTTGGGAGTTTGTCCATCCAGCGCCAGCAGATGAACACGCTCAACGGATGAAAGATCTGTGTAAGCCAAATGGATGCTCTTGTATTCAGCAGGCCAAGACGATAAAGGATGATGTAATTGGGCACTATCATGGTATGGTACGGAAGCAATGCAAGCAGTATATAGACAGCCGAAATGACGCCGATGCCGAGATAGCGATACTTCGCAAGCGAAAATCCCGCGAGCGGCGAGATCAGAAGGATACCTATAAGAGTAGGCAACAGCAGTAATATGCTGTTCCAGTAGGCGTACATATAATCCGGCGAATACAACAGGGCCTGCCGGTATTGTTCCAGCGTAAAGAGGTTCGGCACAAGTATCAGGCGTGCAAAACCTCCTGACGCAAAACCAGATGAAATACCGCCGTAATTGTTTTGCACTTCAGACGCGCTCATGAACGAACCCGCCAGCATAAACAAAAGCGGTAAAAGCAGCATGAGCGTGACCGCTAAAAGGAGAATGTTTGAAGAATAACGCAGGAACGTTTTTTTCATATAGATTTCCTTCATCAATCACATTCGCGGAGGCCTACGCGAAGCAATGGTATCAGCACAACGCCCAATGCCAGTGTGAACAACACTGAAGCTGAGGTCAGTCGTTGATAATTGAGTGACACGAAATTATTGTACAGGTAGTTTTGCAGCATGTATACAGACTGGTACGGATACTTTCCAAACAGCATATATGATTCCCTGTACATCTTGAAGGCAGACATAATCCCCATAACCGCGGAGATACTGAAAAACGGGAGCATGTGAACGAATGTGAAACGAAAGAATAGCCCGCATCCATGCGCGCCATCCAGACGTGCGGCTTCCAGCATGTCGTCAGGAACTGACAGAAGACCTGACAGCAGCATAACAACTGTATATCCGGTATTTTTCCAAAGGAAAAGCAGCATCAGTATACTAAATGCACGCTCTGAGCGCAGCCAACGTACAGGTTCGACGTCCAGCTGGACCAGCAGACCGTTCAATACGCCGTATGGCTCCGCCAGCACTTGAAAGAACATAAGAACGGCGCCGGCAGGTAATACAAGAGGCAACAACAGCGCTGCTGCACCAAACGAACTCAAACCCCGTGAATAGCGGGAGACTTTATTTATTAGAAGTGCCAGCAGAAAGCCTGCTGTGAGCATGAGCACCAGTCCGAGCCCCAGAAACGCGAACGTATTACCGAAGGCGACACGAAAGACCTCTGAGCTTAGCACACTTTCGTAATTCGTTAAACCCGCCGGAACAAATCTGCCGCTAACTTTGCTGAACGAATAGTAAACGCTCATGCAGAAAGGAACGAAATAGAACAATATGAGCCCTGCCGCACTGGGCAGGATCAGCCCTATCCCAATCAGGGATGAGCGAGTTCTCATCTTCATGGTCTATTCATTCATATAAATCCATAGTGCATTGGACAGCTGATCATAACAGTCTTCATAAGAGGCTGTCCCCATATAATAATCGTTCAGCGTATCTGAAAAGATGGCGCCGATTTTTCGATTAGGAATATATGCCTCGTCAATTTGGCTGTACCATACAGCGATCTGTTCAGCAAACTGCGGCTGCAACGCAGGTATGACGCTCGACTTTCCAGAAATCTGCGCACGTCCGCCAGTCTGGTGCGTCGCGGCTTCAAGCGCCGCCATAGCCAGGTCTTTTCTGACCGGGATTTCCAGCGCGTCCTGTGTTTTAATGCGGATAAACAAGCCCTCGGTCTGGTAATCCTGAATATAACGAAGCAGTTTGTAGGCATTGCCCGACTGATGCGTCTGTGCGGAAACCAAGCCGTATTCCATGACCTGCGCTCTATAACTTCCAGCCTTGTAGAAGTCCGGTATCGGTATAAACTTGAGCGTCCTCTTTAGCCCAACACCGTAATACACATCATAATAGCGCATATTGACAGGCAACTGATAGTCCTCGATCAGAAAATCAATACGCGACACTGCGTTTACAAAGTCATTGCGGTAGCGCTTGCTGATCGACTGCAGTTGAGGCAGCTCGTCGTAGAAAGCCCGCACCAGTTCGGATATATTGCTTAATGCCTTCTCATCCACAGATCGTACATTGCCGTTTACACTGTAGAGCGAGCCTACTGCCATCTCGTACAAAGAGTAAGGAAAATCATCTCTTCGCGTCATGGCAGTCAGCAAAGCCGCATCCTGACCTGCAAGACTCGGTGCGCGCCTTTTCAGCACATCCAGTATATCTGCAAAGCTCATGCTGCCCATTTCGGACGCACCGATCCCATCAAGTGTTTCTTCCGATGTGATCAGGGACGGGAGCGAAAAGCTGAACGGAACAGCATAGATGCCTCCATTGAGCCTGCTCGCTTCCAATACAGGGGTGAAATACTTATCGGCATCAAAAAAGGCGTCCTGGCTGATGTATTCTGATAAATCGCAGAAGGCCCCGTTCATAGCAAGCTTATGATAGTTCAAACCACCATCTAACCCCAGCAGGATCACGTCCGGCCCTCCGCCGCTGAGCAATTCTACAGACAATCGCGCTTCCATTTCATCGGCATTTGCAAAGACAGTCACATCCAGCGAATCATTACCATTTGCAGCCTTATAAGTACTCAGTGCTTCCCGAAACAGACGGTGTTCTCCCGCATAGTACACCCTCAAAGGCTCCGTCTGCTCCGCGTTTACCGGTGTCCTGGAAGCCAGTATTACCATCAATGCCAGTACAGCAGTAATCAATCTCTTCAATCTCATCAGTTCTTCGTTCATGGGTTCGTTCTTCCTTTCTCCTTCGAGCATCTCCCGTAAATCGACCTGATAGAGATCTGCCATCTCCACCAGCAGGTCATAGTCAGGCATGTTGCTTCCGGTTTCCCATCGAGAGATCGTTTTTCTGGAAACATTAAGGATTTCTGCCAACTGCTCTTGTGTGAGCTTCTTTGCTTTGCGCAGATCCCTAAGGAATACTCCTACCTTCGGCAGATCCATGTCGATTCCTCCTTCCAAAGCCCATTTTAAATACAACTGCTGGTTTGTAAAGGACATAAAGCGAGCAAAAACTGTTTTCGGCCAAATAATGTTTTATTACTCCGGCATTGCGATAAATAACCGTCTTTATGACTTCTCAGAGTGCCATTACCATGAATATGATCACTATTCAGTCAAGTATCTTCTTTGCCCAACACATCCAGTACTCAACTTTACCATTAGTATAAATCAAACATAATTGTAAATCAATAATTATTATTCTGTTGCAATAATGCTACATTAATTGTATAATATAATAAAGAGGAAGTATTGAGAAAGGGGGGCTATGTCCATGAAAAAGCTGTTATCCCTGGCGCTGTGTATACTGACGCTGCTTTCCTGCATTGTCCCCGCACAGGCAGAAAGCAAAGTCTATGTACGCAGAAGCGGCGACTATTACGCCGAGCCTTATTACCATAAAAACGCCGCGTGCTCATTTGGTCTGATTATGAGCAGCGATACCCAGCGGTTAGTTAAGTGCTCCGTCGCTGCCGCTGAGAAGAACTATGTCCGCCCCTGCCCCGTGTGCGCGTACAGCTTTAAACCCATGTTCACAGGCACGTTCCCCAAGTGGACGTATAGTACGCCTCCCTACTATGCCTTCGGCGAAAAGCATTACCTGCCTGCCGCGACGCGGGCAAAATACGGCAACACTAATGAAAAGATAGAGCAGTGGCGAAAAACGAGAAACCCATCTGCGTATTACGCTGGTGTGTACCTGAACGATTCGGGCACTCACACCGTGCTGATGACCAAACCCACGGCAGCTAAGGCGGCGGGCTGGAAGCGGATGTTGGGTACTGATTTCTGGGTAATAGAAGCCAAGTACTCAGAGAAGCAGCTGAATAACCTTAACGCCTACGCCATAAAGCTTATGGGCAAGTACGGTATAAACGCAGTAGGTATAGACACTACAGCCAACCGCGTGGGCATAGGCACCACCGATAACTCCACCGCAAACATGAAGAAGATCTACGCTGTACTGAAATCGAAGGGTTATCC
>JAEEGL014619660.1_pt1 | contig 10582 bp, 11 predicted proteins | sample 9134231 | NCBI WGS metagenome assembly JAEEGL01 (sample SAMN16246548, study PRJNA631951) | gut metagenome | biome: gut microbiome; feature: rumen; material: fiber-attached | host: Bos | place: Iran: Karaj | collected 2018-10
AGTCTTTGTATCCGCTTTCCGCATCTGCACGGGCCGTTTCGCAAGAGGGACACCAAGTAATGGTTTTTTGCCCTTTATAGACGTAACCCTTTTCAATCAAATCCAAAAATACACCAATGGTAATACCTTCGTAGCGCGGAGCCATGGTAAGATAAGGGTTATCCCAATCGCCCTGGACACCCAAACGTTTAAACCCCTGGCGTTGCAAATCAATAAATTTAGCCGCAAAGGCACGTGCTTTTTTGCGAAAGCCGGGCACGTCGGTAATGTGCTTTTTGTCCTGTTTAAGTTCTTTGAGCAATGCCTGTTCAATAGGCAAACCGTGGCAATCCCACCCGGGAATATAAGGCGTGTAATAACCCATCATCGCACGGGATTTCAAAATAATATCCTTAATCGTTTTATCCATTGCGTGGCCAATGTGGATTTTACCGTTAGCATAGGGCGGGCCGTCGTGCAATGTGAAATGTTTGCCGGCCTCATTCTTTTTCAAAATAGCTTCGTAGAGATGAATTGATTTCCAAAAATCTAAAATTTTAGGTTCTTTTTGTGCCAACCCCGCACGCATGGGGAAATCCGTTTTTGGGAGTAAAACGGTGTGAGAATACTTATTTTTTGCCATAGTCTAAAACACTCCGAGATTAAGGATACTTATATTATAGAAAAAATTAGCCCCGTACGCACACACGCGGGCGAAAATAAAAGGTCCCTGCCTTTGGGAGACAGGGACTTCTTCAAAAAGTGTTCCGTTTTTATTTGGCTGCTTCGTCGGGTACCACTTGTTGCGGAATGGTAAACCAGAACGTGGATCCCTGGCCCAATCCGGCGCTTTCCACTCCTATTTCCCCACCGTGAGCCATAATAATTTCCTGTGCAATAGATAATCCCAAACCCCATCCCATTTTCTTGAGGGTGCGGTCCGTACCTGATTGATGAAATTTTTGAAAGATTTTTGATTTTTCTTCATGTAAAATACCGGGACCGGTATCACTCACTTGAAACCTCACATAGCGCCCATTCGGGTAAAACCGCGCCTCAATACGTCCGTTTTGCGGTGTAAATTTGATTGCATTTCCAATCAAATTGTTAATTACCTGGGAAAGACGAAAGCGATCGGCCACCACTGTTACTTCTTCGGGATAATCGTATTTGCAAAGGAAAATGCCTTTCTTCTGTGCGTTCACGGTTTGCAAAGCAATCACGTCATCTAACAGCGAATTTAAACTAAACGGTTGGGCATCCACCTTAAAACGGCCGGATTCAATCATGGAAATATCCATCAAATCCGCCATCAGCTGGTTCATATTATCGGTGGCTTTTAGAATATTGTTAAGTGCAATTTGTTCTGCATTGCTGGTAGTAGTGTTGTTGAGCGGAACAGCCGTCGTATCTTGCAGGTGATCCATCATCAATACAGAAGTAAATCCTTTGATAGAAGTAAGCGGCTGGCGTAAATCGTGCGCCACAACGGACATAAATTTAGAACGGATTTCATTCAAACGGTTCAATTCCTGGTTGGATAATTGCAACTTTTCCACCATTCCTTCCAACATATTGACCTTTGTGGAAAGTTGAGATTGCAAGTTGGAAATTTGCTGTTGATAATTGTGTTCCGCTTTCATGATTTTGCGGTTGACTTTCTTGAGCACAAATTTCCGCGTTACCCAATATACAAACAACGCCACCGAGGCAATAATTAACAACGAATAAGAAAGTAAAAATTGAACCAGTGTCATAATTTTTCTACTCCAGTATTTGTCCCAAGCAGTGCTCCAGCTGTTCGCGCGTAATCGCACCTTGGCGCAACAAACGCGGGTGAGCCGGGTCGGTCAAATCCACTACGCTGGAAGCCACCGGGCTTAACGTACCGCCTTTTATAATGATATCTGTTTTTGAGTCAAAAGTCTTTTCCAATTTTATTTCATCCGTCAGTACCGCCTGACCGTGCAAATTGGCACTGGTAGAACAAAGCGGGCCTTTAAGGGCATGCAAAATTTGTACCAGTAACGGGTAAGAAGGCACGCGGATACCCAGACCTTTGGCCCCGCAAGTCCATGCACGGGCCGACGGAACCGGCGGCACAATCAATGTCAACGCACCGGGCCAATACTTTTGCGCCAAACGCAACGCCCCGGCGGAAAACACCCCCACTTGTTGGGCCATGGCTACGTCTTCTATTAAAATTTGTAACGGTTGCGAAAAGGGACGTTTTTTTAACGTGTAGATTTGCCGTACGGAAGTTTCGCAAAACGCACTGCACCCGATTCCGTAAACCGTGTCGGTAGGAAAGACCGCCACCGCACCGCCGGCCAAATCCGCGGCTACTGCGGCCACTTCCTGCGGCCCCATTTCACCGGACTTAAAAATTTTCGTCTGCGTCATCCGTTTCCTCTTTTGACGTATCAAAGCAATCAATAATCACTACAAATTCGCCCTGCACTTTTTTTTGGCCGGAAAGACGTTGGGCCAATTCGCCGGCCGGAGCGCGTAAATATTCTTCGTACACTTTGGTAAGTTCTCGCGCCAGCACCACCGGGGTTTGCGCTCCCAACGTTTTGGCGATTAATTCCAACAGCTTAACCACACGATACGGCGATTCATACACCACTACCGGGTGTTTTAAGGCGGCAGCGGCCGCAATTTGCTTGGCAGCTTTTCCCGGTTTACGCGGCAGAAAACCCAAAAAAGTAAATGCACCGCCGGTCAGCCCCGCCCCCGAAAGCGCACACGCCACCGCACTGGGGCCCGGCAAGGCGCACACCGCAATGGACGACGCTAATGCTTGTTTCACCAACTTCCACCCCGGGTCGGAAATACACGGCGTACCGCAATCGGATACCAACGCACACGTTTTACCGCTTTTGAGTGTTTCCACACAACGCAAGACGGAGCGTTCATCATTTTCATTATAACGGTACGTCGGTTTGGAAATCCCAAAATGAGAAAGCAAAATTTGGGTACGGCGCGTATCTTCGCACAACACCGCGTCTACGTTTTTAAGTGTTTCCAACGCACGCAGGGTAATATCTTGTAAATTTCCTATGGGAGTAGGGACTATGTAGAGCATATAATAAGTATATAAAAAATAAAACCCGTTTTTGAAAGGAGTCTTGCATTTATTTACGAAGATATGTTTAATTTAGAGTAGTTGCATTAAGGAGCTATTATGAATATTGAAAATTATTTGTCCGATTTTATCACCCAGCAACACCAAAAAGATCCGGCACAAAAAGTATTTCATCAAGCCGTGGAAGAAGTATTATGCACACTAAAACCCGTTTTGGAACGCAAACCCGTTTACATAAAAGAAAAGATTTTGGAACGCATTGTAGAGCCCGAACGCATCATCATTTTCCGTGTTCCGTGGGCCGATGACAAAGGCGAAATTCACGTCAACCGCGGTTTCCGTGTGCAGTTCAACAGTGCCCTGGGGCCTTATAAAGGAGGAATCCGTTTCCACAGCTCCGTTACGCAAGACTCGCTTAAGTTTTTGGCGTTCGAACAAACTTTCAAAAACAGTTTAACCACCCTGCCTTTAGGGGGCGGAAAAGGCGGTAGCGATTTTGACACACGCGGCAAATCAGACGCGGAAGTCATGCGTTTTTGTCACTCATTTATCAACGAACTGTACCACCATATCGGCTATCATACCGATATTCCCGCCGGAGATTTAGGCTGCGGCCCGCGGGAAATCGGCTATATGTTTGGGCAATATAAAAAACTAACCAACGATTTCACCGGCGCTTTTACCGGCAAAAAACCCAACTGGGGCGGCAGTTTATTACGCCCCGAAGCTACCGGTTACGGCGTTGCTTATTTTGCACAAAATATGCTCTCCACACGCGACGACAGTTTGGAAGGCAAAACGGCCATTGTATCGGGCACGGGTAACGTGGGAATTTATGCCATGGAAAAACTTACCCAACTGGGCGCCAAAGTAGTGGGATTTATGGATTACGACGGTTCTGTTTATGATCCTGACGGTATCAACGAAGAAAAAATTGCTTTCTTAAAACAATTGGTATTCAAACGGCGGGGCAGTTTGAAAGAATATAACAAAACATTCAAACACGCCCAGTTCCGTTTGGGCAAAAAAACGTGGGACATTCCCTGCGACGTAGCTTGTCCCACCGCTTGTGAAAACGAATTGGATGAAAAAGATGCCGCTTTGCTTTTGAAAAACGGTTGCAAATGCGTGTGTGAAGGTTCCAACATGCCTTGCACGCCCAGCGCAATTTATGCCTTCCAACAAGCCGGCATTTTGTATTCCCCGGGCAAAGCTTCCAACGCCGGAGGGGTAGCGGTCAGCGGTTTGGAAATGACCCAAAACAGTATGCGTATTTACTGGACCCGCGAAGAAGTGGACCAATACCTGCGCCGCATTATCAACAGCATTCATAACAGTTGTTTGGCCCACGCCGAAGAATACGGTGCAACCGGCAACTACATGGCCGGGGCCAACATTGCCGGGTTCATCAAAGTGGCCGACAGTATGCTCGACCAGGGTTTAGTATAACTTTAACGATAAACACATCAAAGAGGTTCTCTTTGCAAACGCAAAAAGAACCTCTTTTCTATTTTCGCAAAAATTAATTATTGATTTCTTGACGAGACAGGTAGGCTTGCAATTTCGTCATAGTTTCTTTGCTCACCGCATGCTCCAAACGGCAAGCATCTTGTTCGGCCGTCTTGGGATTTACTCCCAAGACCTGAATTAAAAAATGACGGAAAATCGTATGGCGTTGTTTCACTTCTTCCGCCGCACGACGGCCTTTGGCAGTAAGTGTGATGCCGCTATACGGCTCCCGTTGGACGTATCCTTCTTGCGCTAAAATCTTCATAGCCCCGGTTACGCTGGGTGTTTTTACCCCCAGTAAATCACGAATATCACTGACGTGGGCCACTCCCTCTTCGTTAGAGCAAAAAGAGATTGCTTCCAGGTAGTCTTCCATGTTTGAAGTCAGTTTCATACTTATATCCTAACAAATTTTTAAGAAATATTTTTCCCTTTTGTTTCCAAATACACACCCAACACGCCGCTTTTGAGGGAAACACGTACCCGCGAACACCGGGTTTGATTACTTAACGTGCGCGTAGTTCCCACCCGCAGCTGTGCCGCGCGAAGCGGATAAACAAAGCCCTCTATACTTACTGCGCTGCAAGTTGTCAGCGGCAACAAACTGGCCCGGCAACCTTTCACGCACGTTAAACAGGCCGAACGTGCCAACACATGCAACGTCCACTCCTCGCCCACCACCTTTAACTGCATTTTTTTGGCAAACCGGGTTAAAAGCAAAAGATTGGCCCATGAAAAATCCCATCGTCCGCCGGTTATTCCTATCAATGTGCAAGAAGTAACCCCCTGTTTAACCAAATAAGAAAGGGCTTTTTCCAAATCGTTATTTTGTTGCGTACGCACCGCAATTAAACGGTGGGGCGGAATTTTTTTAGCCAGCGAAACCGGTAAGGAATCCAAATCCCCAATGACCACTTGCGGCACAAGCCCCGCCCGGAAAAACTGCCGGGCACCGCCGTCGGCGGCTACCCACAGGTCACTCTGACGGGCAAGTTGCTTCATTAATCGAACGGAAACCGGTGCGCCGTTAACGGCCAGCAGTACGTGTGTCATCTGCTTTCACTCCTTTTCCAAAGCATAGCAAAATTACCAAACTAACTGCCACTCCTATATAAAAGGAAGCCACCTGTTCCCGCCACAAAGCCGGCGCCCCGAATTGCCAGGCAGTCATTATTGCCATACTACATAAAACAGTGGTAATAAAACCTTTCTCACTAAGGGTGCCGGGGCGCAGTTGCCCCCACAAAACAGGCACCAGCAAACACGCCGAAAAGTACGACCCCAACACCAACCAAATTTCCTTAAAACTACCCTGAAAAAGATGGGCCAATCCCACAGCCAAAAACCCTGCTACAAAAATAGAAATTCGGCCCGAAAGCACCACGCGCGGGAAGCGTTCTTTCAGTAAATCATAACTCAACGTATTTGACGCAATGAACAAAAAAGAATCTAACGTGGAAAGAATGATGGATAAAATCCCCGCCACAAACAACCCCCTCAAACCGGCCGGCAGCAACTGCAACGCATAGAAAAAATAAGCCTGCCCGGGTTGGGCCTGTGGCAACACGGCACGCGCATAGAGCGAACCCACCGTGGTGCATAAATCAAACAAAAACCAAATCCCGGTAGAAAGGAGAATCCCTTTTTTTACCGTCGATAAATCGTTAGCGGCAAAACAACGTTGGTAAAAACTGGGGTCTATCAACACGCTTAACGCAATAAATCCCCACACCAATGTATTCGCCCACGAGTTCCCCCCCGTTACCGAAAAATGCGACGCGGGTAAATGCGCTTTCAAAAAGTCCATTCCGCCAAACGTGTGAACCGAAAACACCGCCACTAGCGCCACCACACTGCACATCACCGCAAATTGTACCACGTCGGAAAATACAATGGAACGCAAACCTCCCCACGCACAAAAAGCTCCTACCAGGGTCACCCCTGCCAACATTCCCGCCGTAATACTAATACCCAGCAACATGTGCAGCAACATTCCCAAACTCAACACATACGCCACCGGCAACATGTACAGTAACGTCAGCCAGGCGGCCACTTTGCCGGCTTTGGGACCAAACAGCTGGCGCGTTAAGTCCGGCACGGTAATGGCCTGAAAAGATAACACTCTTTTAGCGATAAAAAAAGCAAAAATCAAGTACGCCGCATACCAAAAAAGGCCCTGCGTAACAAAATTATAAATACCATAATTAAAAGTAATTTCGTTGACGCCGAAAATACCGCCGTACCACGTAGCCACCAGCGTAGCCACGAACAACGGCAACGTCAAACGCCGGCCCATAAGCAAATAATCCAGGGCCGTTTTTTCCGTCTGTTGGGAGGATTTCTTCAAACGCCACCCGCCGTACCAAGCGGCGCCGGCCATCGCCAGCAACACGACGGCCAACACGCACCAATCGGCCGGGTGGAAATAAGAAAGAGGAGAAATTTGCTCTTGCATACTACTATTATATAAAGAAAGACGGCCGGAGCAGTACCGCCTCCGGCCGCATGCACAAAAAACAACAAATTATTTGGCTTCGATATGCCGTGTCTCTAACGGCTGGTCCTGTGCTTCTTGGGGGTTGAGCATTATTTTGCGTATTTTTTTTGCTTTCACATTCACCCGGTACGCACCCAGCGTCTGGCGAATAAAACGCAACGTATAGTCATCTGCAAAACCATTAAATAAGAACGATTCCCCCGCATTGCCAAAGCGCGGAACATCTTGGTGAATTTCCTCCACCAATTGCGGCGGAAAATTTTGCATTTCTTTCGCCGATACAATTCCCAATAATCCCAATTTTCCGTGAGGCAAAACCACCATTACGGCCCCGCCGGAATTTCCGTTTGTTACGCCAAAACTGTCCGTCACCCAAACGGTGGGAAGATTTTTTCCCAAATACAAAACAGATTCGTCTTCACTTGATAAATAAGAAGCCTCCCCTTTCTTCCACAACGGAACCAGAATGCTGTTCAACAATAATTTCCCTTGGTCACCCTGATACGTGTAGAGAACCGGATACTTTTGACGCGTGCGGGCTTTCCACTGGGCACGCAAACGGTCGTCTTGACGCAAAAGGCTGTTAAATTCGCCCTCGCTCAAGGGCTCCCCGCCCAACGTATAATACTCGTAGGCAATATCGCCGGGCACATGAAGCAGCGCCATATCAAAAGGAAGGATAGGCCCTTTATCTTTGTTCATGACTTGCGGGGGAAGAGACGCACTGGAACAAGGAATAACCGCCGAGGCTTCCCCCAAATCTCCCCGGGCCATTACAATACGGATCCGGCAATCGGAGGAATCCATAAACGGAGCCACACAATGCGCCGCCGTTAAAAACCAATTACGCTCCAGCTGCACGGCTTGGCACGTTCCTTTTTCGTCGCCGGACAGGGCTTGTTCATTAATAAAAATCTGCTTTTGGAAATAAAAATTCCGTTCGTCCAGCACCGTTTTGGCCGCCAGCGGGAAAGAAGAAACTACAGTTAACACAAAAAAGAAAAATAATTTTTTCATATTTCAAGTATATATAAAAAGGAAGAAAAAAACACCCTTTTACAGATTTTTTGTTTCGGCACCGCATAAAATTTACTATAATTAGCTATATGGGTATTACTGTGTTGATTTTGATTTTATTTAGTTATCTTCTCGGTTCTGTGCCAACCGGTTATTTGATTGCCAAACGTGCCATGGGGATTGATATCCGCCAGCACGGTTCCGGCAACCCGGGAGCGGCCAACGTGTACCGCACAGTGGGTAAGAAAGCCGGTATTCTTACCTTTCTAATTGATGCACTCAAAGGGTTCATCCCGGTTTGTTTGGCCCGGCTCGTCTGCCCGGAAGAGTATTGGGTGGCCATTGTGTGTGGTGTAATCGCCATCTTGGGCCACATGTGGACCATTTACTTGAAATTTAAGGGGGGCAAAGGTGTTGCTACTTCTGCTGGAGTGTTTGCTGCCCTCCTCCCCATTCCCACCGCGCTCGCTTTTGCATCCTTCGTTCTTTGCGTGTGGAAATGGGGCCGAATTTCAATTGGTTCTATCTGCGCCTGTGTAGTTTTACCGCTGGCCAGTTTTTTTATTGGCAAGCATCCCTTTTCCGTCAACATTATGGTGACTGCCATTGGGTTGTTGGTTATCTACAAACACATTCCCAATATCAAACGGTTGTTGGCACAAAACGAATTGAAATTTGAAGACGGCACCAAAAAGAGAAATCAACATGCATCCAAATAAAATTACGGTCTTCGGCGCTGGTATCTGGGGCAGCGTTATCGCCCAACATTTAGCCAAAAAAGGTTACAACGTAGCCCTGTGGGAGTTTAACGAACAGTTGTTGAATGTGCTTAAAACCATCGGGCGCCATCCGAACATTCCCAATTTTAAATTGCACGACAATATCCGCCTTACCGGCGACGTGGCCGAGGCTGTGGAAGATACGGAACTGATTATTTTTGTCATTTCCTCCAAAGCGATCCGCCACTTCTGCCGCGAGCAATTAAAACCGTTGCTCAAAGGCCGTGTGGTGCCGGTTGTCAACGCCTCCAAAGGCATAGAAGACAAAACATTCAAAACCATTTGCGAAATTATCGAAGAAGAAATTCCACAACTCAAAGACAAAACACTGGCTTTCTCAGGCCCGAGTTTTGCCTTGGAAGTAGCCCAAAACGTACCGACTAAAATCATGCTGGCCGGGCCGGACCGGGAACTGGTAGATGAAGTGTCCAACGTGTTCAATTCGGATCCTATCATTATCGTTCCCACCAAAGACCGGCGCGGTGTAGAATATGGCGGCGGCGTGAAGAACGTGCTGGCCATCGGCTGCGGTGTGATTGACGGTATCGGTGACGGCGCCAACGCCAAAGCGGCTTTGATTACCCAAGCCATGCAAGAAATGAGTGATATTATCACCAGCCAGGGCGGCGAATTAAAAACCGTCTACGGTTTGGCCGGTTTCGGGGATGCCATTCTAACCGGAATGTCTGCCATTTCCCGCAACCGCCGCTTAGGGGAAAAGTTAGGGGCCGGCTTGAGTTTGGAAGAAGCCCAAAAACAAGTGGGAACCATTGCCGAGGGTGTCAACTCCGTGCAAAGCATCTTTGATATTGCCCGCAAAAACCATTTAAACACTCCTATTATTGATGCCATTTGGCGCATAGTCTGCCAGGGCCAAAAACCGTGCGAATTATTGCACGCAATGGGATTTATAAACAGAGGGAATAAGTAATTATGAATAAAGATGATGTAATCCGCCATTTAACGCGCCGCGTGTTGGACCGCAAACAAGCCAAAACAGCGGTGGATACTGTTTTTGAAATTATTAAACACGGCCTTAAACGGGACGGCAAAGTAGTAATCAGCAACTTTGGTTCTTTCCATTTGAAAACGGCCCGGCCTGTTACACGCCATAACCCCAAAACCGGGGAAAAGGTCCAAGTGCCTGCCAAACAAAAGGTACGCTTTAAACCTTCGGACAATATTTTACGCAGCAAATAATTAAACCCCCGGCAAAACCGGGGGTTTTTTACGGAAGTCCAAAATTTATTTCCGGGCCAACCCGGGCATCACCCCTCTACGGGCTTCCAATTCGTAATCCCTTGATGACGTTTCCTTGCCGGCGCACGTAGTATATTATACAAGGAGCCTTTTGACCGAAACAAATTTCTTTTTCTCTCTTTTTTTAGACAAAACCCTTTACCTCTAGGCATTTAATCTATTTAGCTCCCCTTCCCCCAGCCGGGCAGCCTGCAACAAAGCTGACAACCCAACCAAAGAAAAAGCAGTTAAAAGACAATCATGTTCCCGCGGATAGACCCAAAGAGCCGGCAAGATTTACTTCTATCCCTGTATAGTTTGCTGAGGCATTTCTCTTGTTTGTAACGGCGCCGTATCAAAACGGACACACGCATCCACCACGTTGCAAGCAACGTACCGGAAAAGAGTGCAAGAAGTGCATCTTACAAACAAGGCATATAGGCAGCAGATTCAGCCATCTCCGCTCCGCGCAAT
>JAEEGL015040320.1_pt1 | contig 10582 bp, 10 predicted proteins | sample 9134231 | NCBI WGS metagenome assembly JAEEGL01 (sample SAMN16246548, study PRJNA631951) | gut metagenome | biome: gut microbiome; feature: rumen; material: fiber-attached | host: Bos | place: Iran: Karaj | collected 2018-10
AGACCCGGTGCGCAAGGGGTGGTGGGGGTACAGGCTGGTTTTTGACAGGATTAACAGGATTGAGGGGCGGCAGAAGGAACGCGGAAGGCGCGGAAATCACGCGGAGAGCGCGGAGGGGAAAGGGAAACTCCGATTGGTGGCAAGGCTACGCTAACGCTCCGCCGAACCATGGTATAAAATCGGGTTGGGACAGAATAAACGTACGCCTCCTCCAAAGAAGGGGTGAGCGTTTACTTTGTCTTATCACCGTTTTGTTCAGTTTTATTCATCGGTTTTTATTGACTAGAGAGTATCTGGTTGTTATAATACAAAAAAATTTTCTCTTTGTCCTTTTCATCATTGGTCCAACCATGAAATACTCGCTGACACTTGCAGTTTCTGCATTTTTTTATTTCGCGTTTGCCTATTTGCCTGTTTTAGCACAAGGACAAGGTGATGGTTTTTTTTCATCCGAAGTGTTTACTGGTGAGGAGACACTTGTTTTTGAAGCAACAAACGATGCGTTTGAACCTTTAGAACAACAGTACATGGAGTTTAAAGAGACCTTACAGAAAATTCGGGCCATAAGCATTGAGCAAAAACGGAAGTTGAGGGATCAGAAGGCTCAACGTCTTGATGCTAATCGCAATGATTATCAGGCGCAAGGCGATCTTACACGGGTCATAGAATTTAAAAAGGCATTTGAGAATCTTGACTCTGAAATTGACACGGATGTTGTTGAACTAAAAGCCGTCTATTCTTGGCATCGTGAGCAAACTTCACTTATCAATTCCAAACGCGATAATGCTATTTACAGAGCAGCAAGTGCTTTTTGGCAAAATTTGGAAAAAATGAAAAAACAACAGACGCAAAAAGGGAATTTAAAGCTTGCGACAGAGGTGGCAGCGTATCAATCAAAGGTCAAGTCGTTTGCCCAACAGTTTTTGCCCCCCGATTTGCGCAAGAAAGGGGATGCCATCGTGTCACGCACAGAGACTTCTGCCAAACAAGAAGCATCCGTGGAGGATACTGTCGCTTATGATGATACGGCTACACTGAAAAAACCGGAGTTTTCAAAACGTGAGCCTAAAATTCCCCCACGTGCTGTCACTGCCAAAAAAGAAAGCTTACGGCTAAGCGGGACACAATTGGAAGAAATCCGCACACTAAGCGACACTTTTAATCCTTATAGGGTTTCCAATCAGTATATCGTACCCAAGAACGCTGAGTTGCGCATTCTGGAAGGAGTGAAAGTGCTTTTTGAAGCAGATGCCGGCATGACTATTGAGGGTAAAATTATAGTCGAAGGAACCTTGAAGCATCCGGTAGTATTCCGGGGAGCATCCACAGGGCGAGCTTTTTGGACTGGCATAAAGTTGTTTGGCTACAACAATTCTATTATTTCTTATGCGCATTTTTCAGGGGCTAAAACGGCAATTGAACTTTCAAATGCAGGGGTCTTCGTTGCGAACTCGACTTTCTTTCGCAATGAGCAAGCCATAGCAACCCAGGGGCATTATGGGAAGGCCTCGAATTTTGAGAATTGTATGATTTCAGATAATAATGGAGGAGTTCACTTTCATTTTGCAGCTGTGAATTTTATAAACTGTACTATTACAGGAAATTTGAAATATGGCATCGTTGGTTCATATTATGGAGACTTGACATGCCAAAACTGCATCATAACCAAAAATGGGAAAGGCGTTCAAGATGGCGGCTATGAAGGTTCGGCAGTTGCCCATGGTTGCATTATTGAGGACAACAAGGAATTCGACGTTGAGTGCCGGTCAAGCAAAGCGGGAGATTTCACCGAAAACTGGTGGGGGCGCTCCGCTACGGCAAAGTTACTTGCAAAAGGAGATGGAGTTAAACTCGCAAATATAAAAGGAAATTTCGTTAACATCGCTCATTTTTTGCGTGAACCGCCTAAAGATTGCGGAGCCAAGGACGCTCCTCCATTGGCAACAAAATAAAACTACTTTGCTTTTCCAGTGCCTTTATTTCAATCTTTTGAAATCAAAATTTGAATAGTCCGCAGACATTGCACTATCTTTGTTGCGCTTTGTGTTCTTTGCGGCTAAGTTCTCCCGCCCTCCTAAACTCCGACACTCCCAGAAGCGGAAGCAACCTAGCAGCCCCAAAAGCGGCGCGATGGACGGTGTCGAAATTTGAAGTGCGTCATTGTCTGTCATGGTTTTCTCCCCTCGGCCCATGCGGACGGGTGCCGCATGGGCCGCCAGCGCTCAGAACGGCGGTTCGCCGTCGGTGAGGACGTCCGAGCCGTCGACCGGCGCGGTGGCGGTCTCCTGAACGTCGGGGCGGAAGGCGCCGCCCCCCTCCGACGGGAAGCCGAAGGTCATCGGGAAGAGCGCCTGCTCGAAGAGGATCCGCAGGCCCAGCGCCTCGGCGGGTGAGAGGCAGAAGCGCAGACGGCAGGGGCAGCCCCCTGTCTTCATCTTGCGCGAGAGGCTGAGCGCGAAGGAGCCGGGCCGCTCCTTGCTCTTGGCGAAGTAGATTACTGTCGTGGCGTCCCTTGAATCGTGGAGCAATTTGCGGCCATTGCCGACTTCCGAGGCTTCGCCCCGAAGAACCGCCAGCAAATTGCAGACATCCGAGAAGCCGAGCTTGACGCAGATCTTGCGCCCCGACCAGTCGAAGGAGGCTACCTTGCGTGCGCTTCCCGGCCGCGTCTGCAGAGCCTCCTTCTGCGGCACGAGCGTCACGAAGACATAGCCGTCGATCCGGCGGCAGGCCGGATGGAGCTCGAACTCGACCGCGGCCCCGGCCTGCAGGTTGGCGGAGGCGTGGTAGAGGCGGAGGGAGTTCGGGTAGAAAAGCCGCGGACCGGCATCGGGCCGGATGGGTTCGCGGGTGGTGTTTTCCTGATTCGTGTCCATGGTTTTCTCCTTTTCGTTTGCCTTTGCTGCATGGGTTGGACGGCTCAAAACCTTCCCTCTATATAAAGCCTTTTTTTTCGCAAATTTCCGCGACTTTTTTCCGCGAACAGCGGCTCCCAGGCTTTCCATTTTACGCTGAACATTATACGGCAAAATTCAAGGAAGGGGGGAATATTTTTTGCGAAGGCTTGTCCAAGAGGTTCTTTGGCCGTATCCAGGCCGTTTCTGCGCTTCCGTTTGACTTTGCCGCGAGATTTGCGATAATAGTCGGCATGGTACAATAGGAGCCCGCATGGACTACGTTGAACTCGCGAGAATGATAGACCACACCTTTCTGAAGGCCTTCGGCACACCGGAGGACATTGAAAGGATTTGCGCGGAGGCCCGGGAATGGCAGTTCGGCGCCGTCTGCGTCCATCCCTGCAACATCGAGCGCTGCGTTGACCTGCTAGCCGAATCGTCCGTTCGCATCTGCACCGTCGCGGGCTTCCCCCTCGGGCAGATGAGTTCGACATCCAAGGCCTTTGAAATTCGCGACAGCCTTGACCGCGGCGCACAGGAGGTCGATCTTGTCATCAATGTCCGCGCCGTCCAGGCCGGCGACGCGGAGCTCGTCCGTGCCGAACTCAGCAACCTCGCCGAGGCCTGTGCCGATGCAGGCGCTACGAGCAAGGTGATTCTGGAGAACTGCTACCTTACCGACGATCAGAAGCGTTGGGCCTGCAAGATCGCCGTCGAGTCAGGGGTCGACTTCGTCAAGACATCCACCGGCTTCGGAATGGGCGGCGCCACCGTTGCGGACGTGCGCCTCATGAAGGAGACCGTAGGCGACGAGGCCGAGGTCAAGGCGGCGGGCGGCATCCGTTCCTACGAGGACGCCATCGCTATGATTGAGGCTGGTGCCACGCGCATCGGAGCGTCCGGCGGCGTGGCCATCGTACGTCGCGCCATTGAAATCGAGCAGGGAAAATGAATTTCGTCCGCATGACGCCCGACAACCGGGCCGAGACGATTGCCACGGCCGCCCGCATTCTGACACAGGGCGGCGTTGTGATTCTTCCGACCGACACCGTTTACGGCATTGCCTGCCATCCGGCCTTCCCCGATGCGCTTCGGCGCATCTACCGCATCAAGGCGCGCGACGCCGGAAAGCCCGTCGCCTTTCTTGCCTCCGGTACCGAACCACCTGCCCGCTACGGCGCCCGTTTCTCTCAGGCGGCACAGGCCTTCGCCGCGCGCTTCTGGCCCGGCGCTCTCACCATCGTCGCCGACTGCGGAGGCGCGACAGAGGCCTTCCGCGTCCCCGGCGGCAATCTCGCGCGCGAGATCATCGAAGCCTGCGGCGGTCTCCTGCGCGTCACGAGCGCGAATCCCTCCGGTGCCCCCGCTGCCGTATCGGCGCAGGACGCCTCCGTCCTCGCCATCGCGGATCAGTGCGATCTCGTGATCGACGACGGACCCGCCGAAGCCGGAATCGCCAGCACCGTTGTGCGTGACGGTCCGGACGGCTGGAAGATTCTGCGTCAGGGCGGCATCACCGCCGACATGCTGGCGGCCGCCTTGCGCGGCGGCCGCCAGCATGTTTGGACGGCCAGCTAGTGTGCTGATTCTTAAATTATTAGCCCTTGCCTGACTCGTCTTCCCCATGCGTCGTTGTCGTCGTTTGCCGAAATTATTACGCCTTCACGCCGCCGCCCAGCCAGGGAAAAACGATTCGGCGCAATGGCTGACTTATTTGCGAATCAGTACACGAGTGTGGCGACCCGCCCTAATCCCGGTGGCGAGGCCGTGTCCTGGGTCGTGTACAGTCGGTTAGGTTGGCAGAGCCTCTTATGGGATGCGTTTGCCAGCGGCGGCCCAGTGGGATCCACCCGGGATTCAAAGCGCGCATGTGTCCGCGACCGCCCAGGTCGAGGCCGTCTTCGGCCGCGTGAACGCGATTGCGCCCCGCTTCCGCCGCGACGGCGGCGAACGGCTGCCGCTGCCCGTCGGCTAGTTCTCCTCGAAGTATCGGCGCACGGACTCGGACACGGGCGGGACGTTCAGCGGGATGTTGCCGCTGCGGGCCGAACGGTGGCCGAGGACGCCGACGGCGACCGCGTTGCGCGCGGCGATGGGGGAGACGGCCGGTTTTACGCCGTGCGCGACATATTCGAAGAAGGCGCGGAGTATCTTCGGATCCGCGCCGCCGTGCGAACCGGCGGGCGGGCGCACGGGGTAGACGATGTCCGGGTCGCGGCGCGGCCCCCGCCGCGTCCACACATGGATCTGGCTGTTGCCGAAGTCGCCGATGTTCTCGACGCGGCCGCAGTCGCCGATGAAGGTGTAGTTTCGCTCGGCGTCGGGTGCGTACATGCAGTGCTCGTAGGAGCATTGAACGCCGTTGTCGAGCTGGAAGAGGATCATGTTGTGGTCCTCGACGTCGATGTCGCGGCGGAGGCCGTCGATTGCGAGGGGTGGCCAGCAGGCGTCGTCGAAGGAGGCTTGGCGGTCGGCCGCATCGCCGGCGCCGTAGTCGATGCGGCGGCCCGTGTTGCGGTTGTAGACCGAGAGGCGGCCCATGCCGACGACGCGCGTTCCGTAGCCGCCGGCAAGCCAGTGGACGATGTCGATGTCGTGCGCGCCCTTCTGGAGGAGGAGCCCGTTGCAGGTCGCCTGCCGGCCGCACCAGTGGCGGAAGTAGCAGCTGCCGTAGTTCACGAAGTGGCGCACCCAGACGCTCTGGATCCGTCCGATCATGCCCGCGTCGATGACCTCCTTCATCTTGAGGATCGAATCGACGTAGCGCATGTTGTGGCCGACGAAGATGCGCCCCTTGTTCCGCACGGCCGCGTCGAGGATGCGGTCGCACTCTTCGATGGAAAGGGCCATCGGCTTTTCCAGGTAGACGGCCTTGCCGGCCTCGAGTGCGGCGACGGCCATCTCCTCGTGGTACTGGTCGCGCACCATTACGAAGACGGCGTCGACATCGTCCATGGCGAGAATCTCGTCGAAGGAGCGCACCAGGCGGACGTCGGGGTAGTTGGCGCCGTAGTCCTTCCGGAACTTGTCGAGCATGGCCGGGTTCCTGTCGCAAAGGGCGGCGAGTTCGCCCAGGTCCTTCGGATACCACATGGCCATCAGCGCCCGGAGCGAGAAGTCGGCGCCGATGATCGCGAAGCGGACTTTTCCGTTGTGCATGGCGCGTGGGGCGCTAGAGCGCGTACTTGCCCGAGAAGGTGTCGCGGCCGCGGGTCATCCACTTGCCATTTGTGAAGTCGGGATAGGCGACGGGCATGGAGCCGAGGGCGATTGACTGCTCGGAGAGCGTCGTCGTGGCCATCCAGGCGGCGACGTCATAGACGTCGATCGGCGTCGGACGTCCCTCGCGGATCGCCGTGGCGAAGGCGGAGAGGACGAGTCCGTCCATGCCGCCGTGGCCACCGACAACCCCGTTTTTGAGATACTCCTTCCAGATCGGGTGGTCGTACTTCTTGTAGAACTTGTCGACCGGGTCCCAGTAATGAACTTCGTAGGGGTTGCCCGCGATGTCGAGCGGCCAGGCCTTCCGGCTGACGCCCTCGATGTAGATGCCGTTGCAGTCCTCGCTCCAGATGCCGCGCGAGCCCTGGACGCGGGCGTGGCGCGAGTAGGGGCGCGGAAGCGAGACGCAGTGCGTGAGGGTGATGTTCTCGCCGCGGGCGCACTTGATGACGGTCGTCACGACGTCGCCCTGCGCGAAGCGCGCGTCGCCCCACTTGCCGTCGTGGCCGTACTTCTCCACCGCTCTGGCGTTGAAGCCGACCTGCTTGGTCGCGGATGAGGTGAGCGAAAGGAAGCGGTTGCCGCGGTTGATGTCGAAAGTCTTGGCGATCGGGCCGAGCTGGTGCGTCGGGTAAAGGTCGCCGCAGCGGAAGAAGTTGTGCACGGCGCGCTCGTGGCCGGCCTCCACCGTGCCGCCCATGCTGCTGAGGTCGTGCTCGTAGCCGCCCTCGGCGTAGACAAGCTCCCCGAAGAGGCCCTGGCGGACCATGTTCATCACCATGAGCTCGGTGCGGCCGTAGCAGCAGTTCTCCAGCATCATGCAGCTGGCGCCCGTCTTCTCGGCGGCGTGGACGAGCTCCCAGAGCTCGTCGAGCGACGACGCCCCGCCGACCTCGATGCCGGCGTACTTGCCCGCGGCCATCGCCTCCGCGGCGATGGCGAGGTGGGAGTTCCACGAGGTGGGGATGAGAACACCCTCGACCTCGGGGTCGGCGATGAGCGCGCGGTAGTCCGTGTAGGTTCGCGGGAGTTCCTTGCCGTTCTTCTTGAAAATGCCGAGCATCTTCTCGATGAGCGCGGGCTTGAGGTCGCAGATCGCCGCGATCGAGATGTCCTCGATGTCGCGGAGCGCGGCCACGAGCGTCTCGCCGCGCGGACCGAGGCCGATGAGCCCGAGCTTTACGACGCGCAGCGGCCTGCGCCGAACGACGGTTTTTCTGCCGCTGCTTTTCGCCGCGGCCATGGGGTCCTTGCAGACGGGGCCGCTCTTTGTGGTCTTGGCCATGTGGGAATGCTACCTTTCCTTGTAAATGTCCGTCACTTCGTCGCGCGTACCGTAGGGCGGGGGGGAGATGACGACGGAGTCGTCGCCAGGCGTCCCGTATCCGCCGAAGCCGTAGCGGCCTTCGCGGCGGACAGCCTCGTATTCGGCGCGGGAGGAGACGAAGACGAAGTAGGCAATGAGAAGCAGGATGAAGTCGCCCCCCCTCACAATGGCCCAGACGGCCATGCAGCCCGCCAGCAGTTGCGCGACGCGGTAGGCGATGAGCGTGGCGCGGCGCCGGCCCAGGCGGCTTTCGAGGAGCGCACGGAAGATGCGGCCGCCATCCATCGGGAAGGCTGGCGCGAGATTGAAGACAAGAAGCGTGAAGTTGACGTACGAGAGATACCAGCAGAGGGAAAAAGGCAGGGTCCTCGTTGGCGCCAGAGGCATGAGCAGGTAGCCTGCCACGCCGAGCAACAGGCTCACGAGCGGTCCGGCCGCCGCCATCCACGCCTCGCGCCAGGGGCCGCGCGGCATGTCGACGAGCGTCGCCCGTCCGCCGAGGAGGAGGAGGGTGATGTCGCGGACGCGGCACCCGTAGGAGAGGGCGACAGCCGTGTGGCCGAGTTCGTGGAGGAGGACGCTGAGGAGCAGGATGACTACCGACACGAGCCCCACGACGAGGCTGCGAGCCCGAACGACAAAGACAAGCGCCATCAGGATGAGCGAGATGTCCAGTCGGATGGGGACACCCCAGACCCGGGCGATTTCGAATTGTCCGTTGTCGAAAAGCATGCCAACCATTATACCGCATCCCGTCGGCGGCGGCTTTGCGGAAGCCCGCACGAATGTTCCGTCGAAACTTTTCCGGCAGGATCAACAGGTTTTCGTGCAGGCTGGCGAGGCTCCGCTACTGGGCGGCGTCAATGGCTGCCAGCAGGTCGGTTGCGCGCGTGAGGCCACTGAACTCCTTCACGATCTGGCCGTCCTTGAAAAGGAAGAGGGCGGGGATGCTCTGCACGCGGAACCGGACGGCGAGCGACTGGTTGTCGTCGACGTTCACCTTGCCGATGCGGGCCTTGTCTCCCAGTTCGGGGGCGAGCTTGTCAAGCACGGCGCCCTGCATGCGGCAGGGACTGCACCACGTGGCCCAGAAATCGACGAGGATGACGCCCGAGGCAACGGCGTCGTTGAAATTGGCTTCGGTGAGTTCAAGAATGTCGGCCATGGTGTCTTTCCTTTTGGGTATGGGGAAGAATTGTAGCAAAGTTTTCCGCACCTGTGCGACTTTTCGCACTAGTGGAAAAACGAAGGCGGGCGAGACCGCGGCCTCGCCCGCCTTTTTCGCCGGAGGCGGTCAACGGACTAGTTGAACTTCTTGTAGCCGTAGACGGCGGTGACGCCAAGCTCTTCCTCGATGCGGATGAGCTGGTTGTACTTTGCCATGCGGTCGGTGCGGCTGAGGGAGCCGGTCTTGATCTGGCCCGCGTTCGTCGCGACGGCTATGTCGGAGATCGTGGTGTCCTCGGTTTCGCCCGAGCGATGGGAGGTGACGGAGGTGTAGCCGGCGCGGTGGGCCATCTCGATGGCCTCGAGCGTCTCGGTGAGGGATCCGATCTGGTTGACTTTGATGAGAATCGAATTGGCGGCACCGAGCTTGATGCCCTTCTCGAGGTACTTCGTGTTGGTGACGAAGAGGTCGTCGCCTACGAGCTGGACCTTCTTGGCGCCCGTTCCGATGGCCTTGGTCAGCGCGACCCAGCCGTCCCAGTCGCTCTCGGCCATGCCGTCCTCGATTGAGTCGATCGGGTATTTCTTGACGAGCTTCTGGAGGTACTTGACCTGCTCGGCGGAAGAGAGCTTCTTGCCCTTCTTGCCTTCCTTCCAGGTGTAGTCGTAGACGCCGTTCTTGTAGAACTCGGAGGAGGCGCAGTCCATCGCGATCGTGACATCCTTGCCGGGCTTGTAGCCGGCAGCCTCGATGGCCTTGATGATGCAGTCAAGCGCGTCCTCGATTGAATCGAGGTTGGGTGCGAAGCCGCCTTCGTCGCCGACGGCGGTCGAGAGGCCGCGGGCCTTGAGGACCTTCTTGAGGTTGTGGAAGACTTCGGCGCCGATGCGGATGGCTTCGCGGACGTTCTTGGCGCCGACCGGGCGGATCATGAACTCCTGGAAGGCGATCGGGGCGTCGGAGTGGGCGCCGCCGTTGATGATGTTCATCATCGGGACGGGGAGCGTATAGGCGCTGGCGCCGCCTATGTAGCGGTAGAGTGGGACGCCGAGGTAGTTGGCGGCGGCCTTGGCGACGGCGAGGGATACGCCGAGGATGGCATTTGCGCCGAGCCGGGACTTTGTCGCAGTGCCGTCAAGCTTGATCATCGTGTAGTCGATTTTGCGCTGGTCGAAGGCGTCCATGCCGAGGAGCTTGGGGGCGATGACCTTGTTGACATTGTCAACGGCCTTGAGAACGCCCTTCCCAAGATAGCGCTTCTTGTCGCCGTCACGAAGCTCAAGGGCTTCGTTCTCGCCCGTGGAGGCGCCCGATGGAACCGCGGCGCGGCCGAGGGTGCCGTCTTCGAGGGTGACGTCGACTTCAACGGTGGGGTTGCCACGCGAATCGAGAATCTCGCGGGCCTTGATGTCAATAATGTCCATGATTGCCTTTCGTAACTGCGCGACATGCGCTGGAAGATGCCAATATTCTAGCAAAAGAGCGCAGCGGGGCGCAAGCGACTCGCCGTCGCGGGCTTTCGCCCCCGGTTAGGGACGGAAAAGCCGGTCGCCGGCCAGAGGCGGGGTGTGCGCCGCGCACAACCAGTCTGATGTCCCGTCCGAAAAGTCCCGACCTCTTCGCCAGTCCTGATTCCGCCAAGCTTCGTCCTCGTCGTTCAACGCGGAAACATGCGCTTGGCGCCTTCTCTTCGCCTGGCGAAACCAAGCCTGCGCAACGAGGTCGGAATTCATCGGACGAGACCCGCGTGTGCTGATTCGCAAATAAGTCAGCCATTGCGCCGAATCGTTTCTCCCAGGCTGGGCGTCGTCGTGAAGGCGTAATAATTAGTGTCTGCCCATCAAAGGATTGATTTTGCCGAGGGTGCAGACTGTGTGCCGCCATGGCGCGGGATGTGCTCGCGTCTGGAGTTCTACGCGGCATCGCCCTGCACCTCCACGAGATCGAACGACGCTACACCATCCGGCG
>JAEEGL017339803.1_pt1 | contig 10582 bp, 5 predicted proteins | sample 9134231 | NCBI WGS metagenome assembly JAEEGL01 (sample SAMN16246548, study PRJNA631951) | gut metagenome | biome: gut microbiome; feature: rumen; material: fiber-attached | host: Bos | place: Iran: Karaj | collected 2018-10
ATTTGTAGGTTTGTCAAACATATTGGACAGTGAAGGATTTCAAGGTATCCATGGGAGAAGCCCAATGGAGGGGGCGCATCGGGAGAGAGTTGCTTCTTCTTTGGTGAACAGCTAGCTGTTCACCAAAGTCGGCGAGGGAGAAAAAGGAATGGGTGTCATAGAAGCGCTTCTGGTCTTCACGGTGACTGCGTTCCACCTTGCCATTGTGGCGTGGTGTATAAGGACGGATCAGCTTGTGCTGAATGCCCTGGAATTCCAGAGCTTCTTCAAACAGGGTTTTGCGTTTGCTGCCACTGCCATGGGCAAATCGGTTCGTGAATTCGATGCCGTTATCTGTCTGGACACACTCCACCCGGACCCCTTTTCTCTTGAACTCAGCGATTACTCTGCATAGGAACAGATAAGAGGAATAGGTGCATTGTTCCGGGTAAGCGCCCAGGATCCTGTAACGGGAATACTCATCAATGGCAGTGTACTGAAACAAGCGTAGTTCAGGATTTGCAATACACTTGCGAGGAACGACTTTCACATCGATCTGGATCCTTTCTCCGGGGTGAGTCATCTGGTGATAGGGCTTTGGTTTATAGGAGTCTTTCTTCTTCTCTGCGATGAGCCCTTCGCGCTTCAGTACCCGGTAGAGTGATTCAATCGTTCTTGAGTACCCCCGATTGCGCAGTTTGCACCAGAACTCAACCATTCCGAGCCTTGGGTTTCGCCGTCTTATATCATGGATGAGCTTCAGTTCGGCCTGAGTATGCTGATTGGGATGATAGTGCGGCCGACGCGATTCGGGTCTTAGTGATTCAACACTGCCATCCCAGCGGTTCAGCCAGAAGTAAATGTATGACCTGGCTCTGTTATACTTTCGGCTGGCTTTACTCACGCCGTAAGTATTCGCATATTTCATTAGGGATTGCCTATACTTCATATCCTGTGTTATAGTTGCCACGCAAGGTAAGCTCCTTTCTTACAGTTTTGTGTAGCAACTCAACTATAACCGATTGGCGCTTGCCTTGCATTCTTTTTTTCCCTTATTGTCCAAGATGTATTGTAATCCTACACCGGTAAACTGTATTTCTCGTGTATTCCGTTTGACTTGCATAATCACGATGTTTTATGATACCTGTAATTGAATATGGGTCGGGGGAAGCGTGCAGGAAAAGGCTCAATGAGGGGCCGCCGAAGGAGTAACACTCTCAGGTCACCAGACTGTACACGGACGACATTCCGGAGAATCCGCCGTTCCGGCGGTGCCGAAGGTGCAATGGCCGCACTGCGGTCAAATCTCTCAGGCAAAAGGACGGAAAAGCAATGGACGTTATGCGGAATGGCTTTTCCATTCCGCATTTTTCCTGTCCCGTATCGAAAAGGAGGATATCGTGATGGATAATCTGCTCACAACAGTCGCGGATGTGAACGGCGCAGTCAACGGCGTGGTATGGGGTGTACCGGCCCTGGCGCTCCTGGCCTTTGTCGGCGTGCTGATGACCGTCCTGACCAAGGTTTTCCAGGTGTCCCATTTCGGCCACTGGATGAAAAAAACCATCGGCGCGGTATTCAAAGACAAGCATGTCACCTCCCACACGAAGGACAAAAGCATTTCCCAGTTCCAGAGCCTGTGCACTGCCCTGGCCGCCACCGTCGGAACCGGCAATATCGTCGGCGTATCCGGCGCTATTCTCATGGGCGGCCCCGGAGCGGTCTTCTGGATGTGGGTCATGGCCTTCCTGGGCATGATGACCAACTACTCCGAGAATGTGCTTGGAATTTTTTACCGCCGCAAAAACTCCAACGGAGAATGGTCCGGCGGCGCGATGTACTACCTGCGGGACGGCCTGGGCGCGAAAAAAGGCTGCAAAACCATCGGCAAAGTCCTGGCGGTGCTGTTCTCCCTGTTCTGCCTGATCGCTTCCTTCGGCATCGGCAACATGACCCAGGTGAATGCCATCTCCGGCAATATGCTGAATGTATTCGGCCTGCCGACGTGGGTTACCGGAGCTGTGATCATGATCCTTGTCGGCCTGGTGGTTGTCGGGGGGCTGAAGCGGATCGCCGCCGTCACCGAAAAGATTGTTCCCTTCATGGTCATCCTGTATATGATCGGAACGGTAACCATCTTCTTCCTGCATATTGATCAGTTCGCCGCCGTTTTCAAGTCCATTTTCAAAAGTGCGTTCGGAATGCAGGCGGCTGCCGGCGGCGTCGTGGGCTACGGAATCAAGCTGGCCATCGAATGGGGCATGAAGCGCGGCGTCTTCTCCAATGAAGCCGGCCTCGGTTCTTCCGTCATGGTCCATTCCAATTCCAATGTCAAAGAGCCGGTCAAGCAGGGGATGTGGGGCATCTTTGAAGTCTTTGCCGACACGATTGTGGTATGCACCCTGACCGCTTTCGCGATCCTGTCCTCCGGGCTGATCGACCTGAATACCGGCAAGCTGGCGGAAGCCTTCAGCGCCCTGACGAAGAACGACCTGGTGGCGACCGTCTTCGAACAGAAGTTCGGCGTTGTCGGCTCCGGATTCATTGCCATCTCCATTGCGCTGTTTGCCTTCTCCACAGTTCTGGGCTGGAGCCATTACGGCACCAAAGCCTGTGAATACCTGCTGGGCGAAAAGCGGACCATCCCCTATCGGATTCTTTTCGTGCTGCTGGTGTTCGGCGGCGCGGTCATGGGCGATAACCTGGCCTGGGATCTTGCGGATACCTTCAACGGTCTGATGATGATCCCCAACCTGATCGGCGTCATCGCACTCTCCGGCGTCGTCATGCGGATCACGAAGAATTATGTGGACCGCAACCTCCGGGGAAAGAAAGACGTCAAGCCCATGCTGAGCGCTTTCCCGGATATCCAGGAGGAACAGGAAGCCGCCCTGAACCAGGCGGATGACGATTAATTTTCACTTACGTGAAAGCAGCTCCCGCGTGCCTGCGGGAGCTGCTTTTTTACAGGTTTATGCTTTTCCGGATGAATGATCCGGCAGCGGGTTATTTTTTCAGAACCCCGGCTTCATGCAGAACCCGGCAGATCAGTTCGGCCCGGTGCATGATCATGTTCGCGAGGGTTTCTGCCGCCACGGCGGGTTTGCCCGGATACATGGATGCGAGGGATTCGCGCCGTGCGCTGACCAGTTCGTCAAACGCCGTTCTGTCCGCCGCGATCAGCGGCCGCTGCGCGGGCTTTGCGGAAAGATACCAGGTATCATACATGCTGTCCAGTTCCGCCAGCCAGTTGCCCTGGGCCTGAAGCCATGCCGTTTCGCGGTCGTCATCATTCTCCGCGGCTTCCAGCTGCGTCCGCGTCAGTTCGGAAAGCTGCATATGGTATTCGCACTGGCGGTCATCCAGGACGGCAATTCCTCCCTCTGTAAAGCTGACCTCACGGCGGCACTTGACAGACGCTTTCGCTTTCTTCAGCCCGTCCTGTGTTCCGTTCAGGCTGTCATACCGGTCCGCCGGCGCTGTATGCAGTTCAAAGCACAGCTCGGCGCATTTTTCCATCCTTTCTTCCGCCGCAATCGCCTGCGCTTCCTTTTCAGAGCGCACCAGCCGCAGGGAGGCTTCCAGCGCCGCCAGCTGATGCGTAAAGGCGGCCTGCTCGTTTTCGGCGATTCTTCCGGCTTCGCCTCCCGCGCTCCTCTCCCACTCCAGGTACAGGTTGCTGATCTCAGCGTCCCAGAGCAGGGAAGCGTTTGCGTACGCTTCTTCCGCGGCAAGCCTTCCGCTTCCTGCGCGGTCGCGGCATGGGCAGCGCACCTGGTCAGTTCGCGCAGTGCCGTTCCTTCGCCGATCGCGGTCAGGGCCGGTCTGCAGGCCTCTCCCGCAAGGCTTCTCATCCCGGGCGTCTGCGAAGATACCGACGGCGCCGTCGCCACAGTTACCGTTTCGGAACAGGTTTCGGTCGTTTCGTCCTTTCCGGAAGCCCACTTTACGCTTGCCCGGCTGGTAACCTTCGTATTCGCAACGTCTTCCCCCGTTACATAGTAGCTGAATTCAACCGTACAGGTTTCGCCGGCTCTCAGGGTTTCGCTGCTCCGGAGGGTTCTGTAGCCGTTGCTGTCCATGTCAGCCAGCGTATTCCGGATCTCCGCGCCGGTAATATTCCTGCCCGTGTTGTTGGCGATTTCGATCCGGTAGCGGATTTCCTCTCCTTCCGTGAAGAAATCCCCGTCGTCCGGTGTGCTGACGACCTTTTCCGTCACGACGATGCTTTCCTGCCCCTCAATTCCGCATGGCACCGTGCAGTCGTTGGACCGGGAAACCATCGGTTTCCGGTCCGGGTCTTTATACCTCACCAGCACATAATTAGTGAGTTTCCCCGTTTTCCCCTGGTATTCCGTCACCTTGGTTTTGAATGTATAGGTTACGGTTTTCCCGGGCTTCAGCTGGCCTTCCTTCTTGTAGGCCTTCACCCGGCTGTAGAGCCGGTCGTAAATTTCCGGAGCCCGGAAGGTGTCATCCGTTGTGGGATTGGTCACCCGGATCTCGAACTCGACCGTTTCGCCGGGGACAAAGAACCGGCCGTTTTTCGGAACCGACGTGCAGGTGTTGAAAACATGCAGTCCGTACGTGTTCGTTCCGGTCTTTGCCCTTGCTTCCCCCGCGGCTGTTCCGGCTTCCCTGTTCTGCGTGCAGGAAACTTTCGCGGCGCTGACAACCTCGCCCGCGATCGCGTCCCGGGCTGTAACGGTGTATTCCGCGTCGACAGTCCGGCTTTCGCCGCCGGCCAGGGTGCCGATTGTTTCTTTCCATCCGTCCCCGAACAGCGAGTCCGTGACGACGATGTCGTTAACGTCGCCGGTGGTCTTGTTTCTGACTTCAATCCTGAACCGGATCGTTTCACCCTTCACGAAGAAGAACTTGTTTTCCGGTTCGTTGTCTGCCGTCACGGTAACCGACAGGATTCCCGTGCCCGGCAGGGTCCATCCGCCCTTTCCGCCGGCTCCCGCAAGCGAAAAATGCATGAACAGGCACGGATTGGAGGATGCCTTCCCGCCGATATTTCCCCGGCTGATCAGGCCGTGGCGGATTTTCCCGCTTGCCTCGTCCTCCTTTGTCACCGTGTAGATGTAAAGGCCTGTATTGGACTCTCCGGGTTTCAGGTTTCCGGCGTTCCCGATTTCCGTCTCTGCCCTTTTGTTTCCTTTGCTGTCGGTTTCGTAATGATAGATCTTCGCCTTCCTGCAGACGGCGTTCGAAGTGTTCTTCAGCGTCCATTCGTAGGTAATCTCATCGCCGGCTTCATAGTAATCCTTCCGGGAAGAAACCCGCTTCACGGAAAGCTGCATCTTGTATTTGGAGGGGTCCGGGCCGATGCTTTCGTCGCCGTCTGCGGTGACGCCTCCTTCCGGTCCGAGAAGGAGTTTGCGCAATCCCGGCCAGCAGATTCCGTCCTGCTTCAGTCCAAGCCCCTTCTCAGCTTTATTGATTGCTTCAACCGTCGCCTTGTCATATTTTCCGTTAGGCTCCCTGTTGTACAGTCCGAGCGCTTTCAGCTCCGTCTGCAGCGCTTTCATCTCGTCCGGGTCATTCTCCAGCTCCTTCGCCAGCGTACCGGCCGGATAAAACTCCTCCGTCTTCTTCCGCTTGCAGAAGCGGCAGACAGACTCCCGTTTTCCCTTTGAAAAGTCGGTAGCCGGCTCAAGGATTTCCCATTCGTCAAAGCCATGGTCCACTTTGTTCAGCTTTTTGGTCAGCGCCTTTCCGCATCGGATGCAGGTGCCTTCCTTTTCCCCGGTCTTCTGGCATGTGGGTTCCTTTGTCACGGTCCACTCTTCCGCATCATGGCCGAGCGCCTTGATTTTTTTGTTTTCCGTTCCGCCGCAGCGGCTGCAGGTACGCCTTTTGTTCCCGCTTTCGGTGCAGGTCGGCTCCTTGGTTATCTCCCACCCGCTCCAGCTGTGTTCGTTTTTCGGAATGCCCTCGTTTTCCGTCCGGCCGCATACGGAGCAGGTCCTGGATTTCAGGCCGCTTGCCAGGCAGGTTGCTTCTATGGTAATTTTCCAGTCTCCCCAGGCATGGTTGTCTGTTTTGGGAATAACTCCCTGGTCCTCTTTTCCGCAGACGGTGCACGTATGGGTCTGGATTCCTTCTGTTGCGCAGGTCGCTTCCCGGATAATCCTCCATTCGCCCCATGAATGGCCCGAGGCGCAGGGATCACTGGGTACGTCGATAACGGGCGGGACGTCCTCCGCCAGTGCGGGCAGTGCGATGCACACGACCAGGATCCACAGGATTGCCGCGAACAGTTTTCTCTTCATTTTCTCTCTCCTCGGTTTCTCGTCTGTCAAACAGGAAGCTCTCCGTTATGCCATAGATCTGCAGCCGGCGGTCAGTCCAGCGTGGTAAACGGAATATACTCAAACTTGTTGAACATTTCGTTGAGGGTGAAATAGCGGGGATGCTCCCGCCAGCCTCCTTCCGTGGGGCTCGAAACGGCATTGATCCTGCACTCCGGCAGCGCTTCCTGCAGCCTGGCCACCTCATCCTCCGGCACAGGCATATAGTCGGACCAGCTGTCAGCCATCCACAGCCGGCGCAGGTTCTTCAGCCCCAGGAGCGGGGAATAATCAGTAATCCGGTTAAAGGCGATATTCAGGTCCGTCAGGTGTTCCAGCCCGGCAAGGCAGGAGATGTCGTGGATGTCATCATGGAAAATCTCCAGGTATTCAAGGTCCTTCAGGCTGCCAATGGGCGTAATGTCGTTCAGGTACTGGTTGTTGATGGCCACAATCAGTACCTTCAGGTTCGGCAGGTCATACAGGAAGGACAGGTCGCTGACCCGGTTATGGCCGATATCCAGCGCAAGCAGGTTCCTGCAGTATTTAAGGACTGAAAAATCCTCTTCGGTATGGCCGTGGCAGTATTTGTTGTGCAGGGTGGAAAAGGCGGTGGTATCCGTCCGGATTTTGTGGAGGTCCCGCTCCGGATGGGTATAGTTCGTGCAGTTGATCACCATGGTCCAGCCGAATTCGATCTCCGGAAAAAGCTCCGCGAGATGTTCAATCCGTCTGCGCGGAATATTCGTGGAAAACATGTCCAGCTTCTTCAGGTTCGGAAGGGCGGAGATGAAATCGTCCAGCATCTGGTATTCATCGTCGCGGTTGCGGAGCGAGACTTCCCCCAGGTCCGCGTATTCCGAAGACACGGGGACTGTCACGCTTTTATTGCGTACGGTGATCGTAACCGTTTCTTCCTCAGCCAGTACGCAGCCGGACAGAAGAACGAGAAAAGCAGTCAGCAGAAACAGAACGGTTTTCTTCATGCAGGAAAGATCCTTTCAAAGCATTACCGCATACGGATCGGGTTTTCATATTACCGGAGTATTTTACCATTTTTCTCCGTTTTCATCAAATATGGTACTGTAAATCCCGCTGATGTGTTATTCAGACAGGTTCGTTCCGGTATCTCCCTGTCAGATTATATCCGGTATCGCTTCAGCCCGATTGGGTCAGTCAGATCGGATTCGGTTTTGATCATTATATGAACAGGATTTCACCGGACAGAAACAAAACCCGGGATGCTAAGCACAATTTTTTTCAACTATTGGATTGAAAGAACATGAAGTGTAAAAAGGCTGTCACTGTTTTCTAAAATATGATTCTATTCTCTTTCCAGACTTATTATGTTTACAAGCCCATATCCAATCTCCATGGAAAAGATACAGGAATTATCGTGCTAATTGCCACTAAAGACTTCAATAGTATCCTGGATGGCTTTTTCCATCCATTCAGCATCCGGATCGGCCAGGTATTCTTTTTGTGCGCGGATTGTACTGATAGGCTCTTCAAAACCGGAATAATCGCAGATATCCACAAAGTTTGCCAGGGTATCGATGTTCTTCTCTGCAATAATCAGATCATAATTTTTTCTGTTGTCTTCTGAAGGATCCAGATTCTTCAGATCTTCGGCCATAGCCCAGAAATAATCCATAATGGAATAAGTTGCTGTAGCGTATTCTTCTGCATCGATACATGATGTCCAGATACTTGCCTTTCCCTCCGGGATAAATTCAAGCTGTTCAATCTTCTGTTTTGCTGCTGAAGGATTCACTCCTATATTTTCATCCAAAACTTCAAGAATTTCATATACAGAACTCATCCTTTTCCATTGTTCACTTGCTTCACGGTTTCGTCCGAAGTATTTTCCTTCTGTATAATTAGCGTCGAAATACGTGACTTTTTTGGTGTGTGTATCGTAGAGAGAAATAAAAGAACAGGAGTCAAACACGGGATAGTATGACTGGGAAATAATTTCTCGTTGATGTGTACGTAAATATTCTTCCATTTCTTCGATCGTATCAAACACAGGAGGTGTCTCATCAATGTCATTTTTAAAATTTGAAACGATAAGGGTTCCTCCCCAGATATACATGGTTTCCGCCACAAGCAGATAAGTTGCATCTTTCAGGGAAGTCGCCCGAAAATATTCCGGAATCCTGTTCATCAGGTCTGTCCGAAGCCATATTCTGCTGGTGCCGATGTCAACTCCAGTGAAGTCATCACCGAAACCGTCTGAACCGCTGAAGGGTGGATAGACTGTCTTCTCTGTAAATTCCTTCTCGGGGCCTTCCCGTTCCAGAAAAAGAATCTTTATATCATAATCAATATTTTCGAAACCATCATTCATTGGAGAATAGGCATCCAGGTTATCACTTACTTCGATCTTCTTCCCGACAATCCCGGAAGATAGTATTTCGTCAATCTTAGGCAGCATTCTGGTATCCGCGCTTGCCATGGCAGCAGTTGCAAATAAAAGAATGAATGCAGTGATGAAGCTGAAAATCTTTTTCATGATCGTATACCTCATTCATTTAATTTTCCTGATGCAGGCAGAAAATCGTCAAACATTTTTTTCCCCAATTTTGTAGCCTTATTCTATCATAGTATGTAAAGAACGGCAAGAAAAAAGGAATGGTTTTTAACCGGTTTACCATATCTGAATGCTGTCCAGAATAGCCTCAAATTCAGGAATATAGTCTTCCAATGTATCCAGTGACATCATGGTAAAAGTTGCAATATATCCATTGTTGACAAAATAGGCGAGTAAAACTTTAAGGGAATCTTTTTCCTCTCCCATTGCAGCACGAATAAAGAAAACATCATTGTCATTATAGCTTTTCAGTTTAATTTCATCAATTGTGTAATCATCCAGATAGTATCTGACAATCTCTTCGTCCATCAGGAAAGAGTCGATATCTCTTCTCTCTTCGCTGGTGAAGATTTCTTTCATTTCAGGATTATCCATCAACTGCGTCCATAAATCATTGCTGCTATACTCAATCACCGTTAAAACCTTATGTGTGGAAAACAGCATCATGTCCTTGGATTCTTTTGTATCAGTAAAGATCTGCTCTTCCCATTCGTCCGGATACATAAACAGAATTTTCGCATCATTATCAGAATAGAAATGTGCTGTCTCGGTTTCTTCATAATCGCCGGCAGTCTGAGCAGGTTCAGGTTCCGCCTGATGATTCACCGTATCCCACGATTCATCCGTACCCAACCTGAAAGTGCTTGACTTGTCCCATTGTTCATACAGCTCTTTTGCTGCCCGGATTGAGATTGCAAAATTGAGATTCTGCCCTTCAATCAAACCAGCACTGGTAATCCCGATTACATTTCCGTTATTATCAAACAATGCTCCCCCGCTGCTTCCATGGGAGATGGACGCGGAAAACTGAATCAGTTTGATCCCATTTTCTTCCCGGATCGCACTGATATCGCCCTTTGTCACAGTATTCTGCAGACTCTCGGGACTTCCGATCGCCACAACAGACTGGCCTCTTCTGAAGTCTTCCCTGCTGTTTATTTTCAGAGGATGATATTTTTTTCCCTCCGGAAAAAACAGTAATGCAATGTCCTGTTGTTTATCCGAAATCGCAATTTCATCCACAACAAAACTGTTATTATCTTCGTCATATAAAACCAGCCAGGCTGCCCCATCAATCACATGCTGATTCGTGACAATCAGATGCTCATCAAATGCAACAAAAGCGCTCGCAGTGCCAATGATGTCCAGATTCTTATCAAAAATCTCAACATAAAAAACTGATTTTGCAGCCTCATTGATTCCGTCAACATCATCCCGGAAAGAATAGGACGTGTCTTTTTTTTCCTTTGGAGTTTTATTCTGCTCCGGCGGCAGATATCTGTTACTCCTGAAATATTCGCTGTCTGTTGCTGCATACAGATGAGCCCCGAAAATCCACTCGAACATCTCATAAAGATAATCATTCTTTGCTGAATTCATTTCCACCGCCGTTGTTGTCCCGTTTACGGTTATGTCTGCACGCACGCTGTCAAGTTGTAAGAGTTCAAACAACTCCGTCGGCCAAAGCATAATTGTCCAGTAGTTATAATCTTCGTGATAATTATCTGTTACAGGTACAATTTTTTCGTTGTTGCTGCCATAGATCGTAATATTATCCAGATTTGTTGTCAGATGATCGTCAATAATCGTAATGAAATAACACACTTGTTCAGGAATAAACATAACTGTTATGCTGGCTGTTGATGGAAGAATTCCTGAAGGGTAATTAACCGCGAAATGGTCCTCGTTATAAACCATATAATACGCATCGATA
>JAEEGL017446169.1_pt1 | contig 10582 bp, 7 predicted proteins | sample 9134231 | NCBI WGS metagenome assembly JAEEGL01 (sample SAMN16246548, study PRJNA631951) | gut metagenome | biome: gut microbiome; feature: rumen; material: fiber-attached | host: Bos | place: Iran: Karaj | collected 2018-10
GGTAAATGCAATGAATGCTGCTATATACCAGCTTGCAAACGGACAGTTCGGAATTATTACAAGGGGGGCAAAACAGTGAAAACAAAAGAACAGGCACCTTGGGTAGATTATCTTGATATAGACGAAGAAACGCTTGAATCAGTTTTGAGATATGATACTCCAGAAGATATAAAAAAGAAATATTATGAGAAGTTAGAATATGAGGAAAAAATGATTAAAGAGGGGAAATTTATTCCCAGATAAAATCATCTAGCCGCCGACAAGGCGGTTTTTTTGTTGCTCAAAAATAGATCGTATTTTACAGCCTATAACAAGGCTGTTTTTTATGCTTTTTTTGACCGCCTTGACTTTTCGGATCAAAAAGCATTATAATGTTTTGACCATAAAATCGACTTTTCCTTTTAAAAACAAAAAATTCGCAAGAATGGAAAAGAATTTTTTTCTTCTGTTGCTTATACTAAAAGAGAAAGGAGGAAGGATATGAGTTATCGAGAATTGATGGATTCCTGCATCGAGTATATTGAATCTCATTTGACGGATGAGGATCTGACTCCGCAGTTTTTAGCGTCTTATTTCGGCTATTCCTTTTATCATTTTTGTCATGTATTCAAAATATGCCAAAATATCCCTGTGGGAGAATATATCCGAAAAAGAAGAATGGAAAAGGCAAGTCAAGCGCTCCATCAAAATCAATCCGTAACCGAGATCGCCTATGAATACGGTTTTGAGACACCTTCCGGCTTTCACAAAGCATTTAAAAAAGAATTTGGGGTCACGCCAAAAGAATATGCAAAGCAAGGTGCACTGCCCCATCTCAAAGGAGGAAAAAATATGAGTTGTAAATTTGTAAAATTTGTTGAAAAAGACGCTTTTTCCGCTGCAGGCTACACACTTCATCCTGAAGATGACAGCCGGGTAGACATCAAAGAAGACGCTGCATATTGGGTCAACAGCACAAAAGAAGATTATGCTAAAGTAAGTGCGGAAGACTATGCCGCTTTTGCCGGCGACAAAGATCAGATCGGTGTTTGGCTGCATGATATCGGCACTATGGGAGATTTCTTCTATTTCTTAGGCGTAGAAGCAAAAGAAGGCGAAACTGTTCCCGAAGGCTTAAAAGTGGTTGATATCCCGAAAGCATGCTATGCTGTTTTTTCCACACCGCCTCATGATCTGGGAAAAGACCCTAAAGGATTTTCCGAAGTCATCAAACAGACTTGGAGAGATATTTTCCTGACCTGGTTTGAAACGGCAGACTATGTTTACGATCAAAACGGATGCGCTTTCGAATGCTATTCCAGCGAAAACGGAGACTGCGACAGCCCTGATGCTACAGCGGAAATCTATATCCCCGTAAAGAAAAAATAACCGCGTCTGAAATAGATAGGACAATACAACAAAAACCACCTTTTTGATTTCTCAAAAGGTGGTTTTTTTCTGTCATCATGTTATTTTTCCTTTTCAGCTTGCTTTTGCCCTTATTATTTTTTCCTATAGATCGAAGGCGATAAAGCGATGATCAGCGGGAAGATTTCCAGTCTGCCAAACAGCATGGTAAAAGACAAAAGGCATTTGGAAAACCAAGAAAAAGCGGCAAAATTTCCCATAGGCCCTACCATACCGAATCCCGGGCCGATATTGCCGATACAAGCCGTTACCGCGCTGAGCGTCGTTTCAAAGTCAAATCCGTCAAAAGAGATCAAGAAAGTCATGATAAAGATCACAAAAATATAGATGATAAAAGTCCCATTCGCGTGTTTTACCGTTTCTTCCTCCACCTTTTTCCCGTCCATGTGCACCAATTTCACCGATCTGGGATGGATCATTTTAAAAATATCCCGCCAAACGGATTTTACAACGATCATGACGCGGGATACTTTTAAACCCCCGCCGGTAGAACCGCCGCTGGCGCCCACTATCATCAATAAAAACAGCGTTACTTTGGATAAAGTAGGCCAAAGATTAAAATCCGCCGTAGCAAAGCCGGTCGTCGTCATGATTGAGCTGACTTGGAAAGAGGCTTGCCGAAAAGCAGTTCCCATAGAGCGCACCATCGGTAAAATATTCAAAGTGACCAGGATGGTGGAAACGGCAAAAATACTGAAATAACAAATCAATTCTTCACTTTTGAAAGCATTTTTCACTTCTCGTATGACCAAGAAAAAGTATAAATTGAAATTGACCCCAAATAGCAGCATAAATACAGTGACCACGCCGTCTATATAAGCGCTGTTATAGGCGGCTATGCTCAAGCTTTTACAAGAAAAGCCCCCGGTGCCCGCTGTACCGAAAGTAGTGACCAAAGCATCAAAAAAGGGCATTTTCCCAAGGAGCAAAAAAAGCACTTCAATGATGGATAAAAAGAGATAAATGGTATATAGCATCTTTGCGGTGCTTCTTGCTTTTGGCAGCAGTTTTCCCACAGAAGGGCCCGGTACTTCGGCTCGCATCACGTGCATAGACCGCTCATTGTTTAGAGGCAAAAGCGCCATCATCAGCACCAAAACCCCCATGCCGCCGATCCAATGGGTAAAACTTCTCCAAAGCAAAAGTGCCTTCGGCATAGCTTCTATGTCATTTAAGATACTGGCTCCCGTAGTCGTAAAACCGGATACCGTCTCAAAGAAACAATCGATAAAAGAAGGAACCGCTCCGCTAATATAAAACGGAATCGCTCCAAAAAAAGATACCAAGATCCAGGCAAAAGTTACGATAACAAATCCTTCCTTGGCATACATATTGTTATTTCTTTTTTTGATACGGATAAACAAAAGCGCTACAATTGCCAGAATGAATATCGTGATCAAAATAGGAAGGGCTGAACTTTCTTTGTATAACAGCGCGGTAAAAAGCGGTAGCATCATGCATGCTGCTTCCAAACCCAAAACATACCCTAAGGTATTGATAATCAGTCTGTAATTCAACCAAATTCACCCTCTTAATCTATAATATCATTCAACTCTTCCAATCCGGTCAGCGTTGTTACCACAATAACATTATCATTTGCTTTAATACAATCGTTCCCATTTGGGAAGAATATCTTTCCTCCGCGGATAATGCAGGCAACCAGTATATTCTTTTTGATCTTTAAGTCTTTTAACAGCACATTTCTGCCTTCAAAATTTTCTCTGGCGCGAAATTCCAACGCTTCCACCTGGTTGTTTACGATTTTTGTCATAGATTGGATATTGCTGCCCAAGGTGTTTTGCATTGCTCTGACATAAAGAGCGATCTGATTGGTGGATATCAAATGCGGTGTGATCACGCAGTCGATCCCTGCTTTTTCCAGGATCTCGCCAAAAGAAATATGATTGATCTTCGTAATGACTTTCGGAATCTTTTTGGAAACACCGAACATGGAGATCACGACATTTTCTTCATCTAAGCCCGTTAAAGTTACAAGAGCGTCCATTTTTTCAATGTTTTCTTCTTCCAAAGTTTCCTGATCCGACCCGTCTCCATGGATCACCAATGCTTTCGGCAGCAGTTCCGCCAAATTTTTGCATTTTTCTTCATTCATTTCAATGATCTTGACCTGGATCCCCATTTCCAAAAGCTGTTTTGCCAAATAATAACTGATCCTGCCGCCGCCTACGACCATGACATTTCTGATCTTTTCCGTATCCATCCCCAAGACTTTAAAAAAGGAAGATACTTCTTTTGAAGAACCGGTCACGCTGATTTTGTCGTCTGCTTCCAGAACAAAATCCCCACGCGGAATGATCACTTCTTTTCCCCGCTGTATCGCGCATACCAAGACCCCCACCTTTAGCCTTGACCGCAAACTGCTCAAAGAAAGGCCGACCAAAGGACTGTTTTCTTTGATCTTGATCTCTACCATTTCCACTCTTCCCTTTGCAAAAACATCCGCTTTCAGCGCGGAAGGAAAATACAGGATACGGTTGATCTCTCTGGCGGCAGCCATTTCCGGATTGATAGACATACTCAGTCCCAGTTCATCTCTCAAAAAGATCAGATCCTGCGTATATTCCGGATCTCTTACCCTTGCGATGGTATTTTTGGCACCCAGCCTTTTTGCTACCAAACAGCAGATGATATTGATTTCATCGCTGGAAGTTACAGCAAGCAGAAGATCTGCGTAAGGCACCCCTGCTTCGATCTGCACGGTACTGGAAATACCGTTTCCATATACACAGGTAACGTCCTGCGTATTGATGGAACGCTGCAGTACCATTTGATTGTTGTCAATAATGACAATATCATGTCCTTCTGCCGAAAGCTGTCTGGACAGGGAAAACCCCATTTTACCTCCGCCAACAATGACAATATTCATTCTAAGACCCCTACTCTAATATGTATTTTTATAACTTTAACTATTTTACTACAGAAAATGACACTTCTCAACCTTATCTTTAAAATATTCTAAGATCAGCCGTTTTCACTCATGATATACCCATCATATCTTAATTTTGCAATAAAATCAAATACCTTCTTCGATCTCTGCTCCCGTTTCTTTTTTTCTGTTTTAAAAGTGATTTTTCGCTTCCCTTTTCATCAAAAAAAGAATCCTTTTTTCAAAGAATTCTTTTTATCATGGTTCGATCAAACCGTATTTCTCTTTGATCCTATCCAATTTTTCTATCATAGGATTGGTAATAAAGTATAAGAAAATCGCCGTAGCCACCGCATGGATCAGATCAAAAGGGATCCCCATGACATAGGCAAGAGCGAACATTTCCCAAGTGGGCGCGATCGGCCTTGTCAAAACAGAAGCCGGATTCATGATACCGCCGTATATGAAAAAGACTGCAAGCGCGCCAAAAACGCAAAGAGAGATTTTGTTTCTTTTGATAAGTCCCTTTTTATACAAGACCCCCGCCAAGAATCCAACGATCCCAAACGCGAACATCTGCCAGGGTGTATTGGGGCTTTGTCCAAAGTAAAAGTTGGATACAAACCCGGTTACCGCGCCTACCAAAAAACCGGTCTCTCCGCCAAAACAAACCCCCGCAATGATCACGATCGCCGCAACCGGCTTGAACTGGGGCAGCCAGAAAAAGGCAATCCGCCCTGCCACGCCCAAAGCGCAAAGCACCGCAATGACCAAAAGCTCTCTTGCCTGAGGCTTCCTGTCTTCAAAAATCATTACAAAGGGCAACATGATCTCCAAAATCATCAAAAGACTGATAAAATAATACTTTCTGTCAGCCAAATAGTAGATCCCGAACCAAATCGTCAGCGGGATCAGCAAAAGGATCATAAACATTGCTGTAAGCGTCCTTTTGGACAATTTTCTGTTTTCTTTTTCCACCACTTCTTTGGACGGTTCGGAAACCTTTATTTTTGTTTGTATCCTAGCTGCGTTTTTTTTTATTTGATTGTCTTTCTCTTCCAGTAAAATATCCTCGGTTTTATCCACCTTTCCGCCCAAAGCTAAGATCACATCTTCCGCTGTGACTGCCTTTGGCAAAAGATGCCTTGCCATTCGATTGGCCTGGGTCGTATAAAAACTGTTGCCGGAAAAGAAAGATTTCGGTTCTCCTTCCGATACGATGCTCCCATCAAAAAACATGGCGCAGCGATCCGCATACCGGGCGGAAAATTCAACATCATGAGATACCATGATGATGGTCGTGCCCATGTTTTGCAGTTTTCTTAAGATCGCGGCGAATTTTTTCTTGAAATAACCGTCCAATCCCTTTGTCGGCTCATCCAAGATCAAAATAGCCGGTTCCAGCAAAAGAACCTTTGCCAGCGCCGCCCGCTGTTGCTCTCCGCCGGATAGATCATAAGGATGAAAAGACAGCAAATCCCCGATTTCACACAGAGAGACCACTTCCCTGATCTTTTCCTCCTGCTCTTCTTTCGGGATCTTTCGGCCTTGGAACATTTCATATAGATCCAGTTCCACTGTCTTTTTTACAAAAAGCGACTGCGGATTTTGAGGTAAAATACCGAACAATCCTTCAAATTTGTCTTTGTCCGCTATTTTTTCCAAAGGCACACCGTCTATTAAGATCTTGCCTCGATACGGTTTATAGATACCGGACAGCAAAGACAAGGTCGTCGTTTTGCCGGTGCCATTTCCTCCTACGATCGTATAGAGCTCACCGGGATAGATCTTCAAAGAAAGACCTTTTACAATGTCTTCCCCTTCTTTTTCATACTTAAACCAAAGATCTTTTCCTTCTATAATGGGTTTTTCTTCTTTTTGTCCTTCTTTTTCAATAAGAGAAGGTTCTTGTACTATGGGATGTTCTTTTACATAGCGGTCCAGCCAGTAGCGGCCTTCTCTGATCGTAATGGGACACGAAAGCGTATTTTCTATGGCGGCATAGATCCGCATAGGCGCCGGCATAGCCAAAAACATTTCATGGCCTTCCGCTTTTAATTTTTCTCCCACTGTTTTCGGTGCGTCATCCGCTATGATCTTCCCGTTTTCCATCACCAAAAGACGATCCGCAAAAGGCAGTACTTCTTCCAGACGATGTTCGCTGATGATGATCGTTGTGCCCAATTCCCGATTGATCTTTCCGATCGTGGCCAAAAAGTCCGAAGCGGCAATAGGATCCAGCTGGCTGGTGGGTTCATCCAAAATCAACACACTGGGTTCCATCGCCATGATAGAAGCCAGATTCAAAAGCTGCTTCTGCCCGCCGGAAAGCTCCGTCACGCTCTTATGGAACCAGTTCTGTATCCCGAAAAAACTGGCCATTTCCGCTACTTTTCGCCGGATGGTCGGTGTTTCATAGCCCAAGCTTTCCAACCCGAAAGCCAGCTCATGCCACACTTTATCCGTTACGATCTGATTTTCCGGCGACTGCAGTACATAGCCGATTTTCTGCGCTTGTATCCTCTGGTCGATCGTTTCCAATAATTCTCCCTCAAAGAAGATCTTTCCTTCTCGTTTTCCATGAGGAGATAATACCGTTTTCAACTGCCGCAGCAAAGTAGATTTGCCTGAGCCGGACTTGCCGCATAGCGCAACAAACTGTCCTTCCTGAATAGAAAAGGACAGATCATAAAGCGCCCATTCCGATCGGTTCGGATAGGCAAAATTTAATTTTTCGATTGTAAACGTTTCCATTTCCTATCCTCCCAAAGATTCAACGCCATAGGCAATAGGCACATACATGCGTAAACGATAAAAATACTGATGCTGTAAGGACCGATCTGAACCCCTTTTAGCGTAGGATAATACCGATAAGAGAAAAAGCCGCGGTAAGCTCCCACAAGAACATACAGACCGTATAAGGCTAATGCCGTCAACAGCATTTTATCCCGATGATCAAATCGAAAAATAGAAAAAGCGGTCCTTCCCTTTAATCCGTATCCCCTGCTTTTCATGGAATCCGCTGTTTCAATGGCATTTTCCAGCGCCCAAGTGATCATGATGGACATGATCCTGACCCCATGCTTTGCCCTCTCTAACATATTGCCGTTGGAAACATCTCTGCCGATACATTTTTGAGCATTGGATACCGTCTGCATCTGCGCTTTGAATTTCGGCACGAACCGCAGCACCATGGAAAAGATCAAAGACAAAGCAGGAATGACTCGTCCAAATAAATAAATAAATTTATCGGAAGTCATCACCTTGTTATAGCAAGAAAACCACGTAATGATGGATACCAGCATCACCGCCGCAGCGGCGCCGTATACAATGGACTCCAGCGTCAAAGGATTCCCCGAACGCAGATAAACCAATATGGTAGCGCCTTCATGATGAAAAGCCGGGTTAATGAGCGCAGTGATCAATAAAACCGGCAGCATATAAAGGAGATTGAATTTCCATGCTTTCCCCCTGTTTAGATAAACAGAGTAAAAAAAGGCAGAACAATAGGAAATGCCCAAGCAAACAGGGTGCATAAAAAACATGGAAAACAAAAGCACCAATACAAAATACGTAAATAGAATCACAGGATGACAGGAAGAAAATTCATCTCTCACTTTTGCGAACCACCCTCATAGTTGCCGACATCTCGGCCTAGATCGCAGGTATAGACCCATTCCACCTTGTCTCCATCCTGCAGCTGATAACGGCTGCACCCGTAATTGGGGAACCAGCCGTTCACTTTATACATCCATCCGGAAAGCTCTCCGCAGTCAAATTCATATAAATTATGGATCCCTTCAATATAAGCGGAGTTATAGACCGGTGTATTGACAAATTCCATGTGGATCTTATTTTTTTTCATTTCTCTCTGCAGCACATTAAAGACAGATTCTCCCTCATAAAAAGTCACTTTCTGCGCAGGGAAAATGATTCCGTCCTCCGGCACCAGCTCTTTCTTTTCTGGATTTAAATAATCCATATTATTTAATATCGTATTACAGGTAACAGAAAGTGTGCAGGTCAATTTTGTGCCGGTCACATCCTGCTCCTGCGGTTCCACCGGAACAGGCTTTCCTTCCGGTACCGGTGTCGTCTTATACTTGTCTTTTCCGGTTTTCGGATTGATCTCCTGTTTCTTTTCTTCTTTTTTGTCCGTTTTTTTGGCGGAATCTTCTTCTTTCTTTTCCGCTTCTTTTTGTTCTTCTTCTTTTGTTTCTTCGGCGGTTTCTCCCGCTTCGTCCTTCTGCTTTTCTATTTCTTCTTCCGACAAAGTTTGGGTATCATCAGGCCCTGTCTGCCCCGCTATTTGACTAAAGACCACACCTGCCCCTTTGGCTGTTTCTTCCAAAGTACTGGACGATGCGTTTTTGTTGAAATTACCGCCCCAGAAAAAAGCCACCGCCAAAACCGCTACAATGACCACAGCGGCAATGATTTTATTTTTATGCTGTTTCATACTCCCACATCCTATATCTGTTTTCTTATTTGACTAATTTTGCTCTGGATAACATCTGATACAAAATTTCAGCGATCTCACACCGTTTGATCTTCACTTTCGGCTGGATTTGGATCTCGTCCTGAGACAAAATATTTTCTTTATAGCAAAAAGCAATGGAATCCTGCGCCCAGGAAGAGCAGGTCCTATAATCCTCAAACTGCGCCAGCATATCTTTTACTTCCTGCGCCGTCAGATCCGTATTCATACCGCACAGCTTTGCCGCTCTGGCGATCATCACCAAAGCTTCTTCTCTGGTAATGGTGTTTTCCGGCGCGAAAACCGTTGCGGAAAGCCCTTTTACGATCCCATAAGCGTAAGCCGTATCAATATAAGAAGCATACCATTTATTCTTTTCGATATCCTTAAAAATCCCTTTATAATTGGGCGTGAATCCCAGCCCTCTGGTAATGATCGTCGCAAATTCCGCTCTTGTCATGGTTTTATCCGGCTGGAAAGTCCTTTCCGTCATTCCGTTGATAATACCTCTTTCCGCCAAAGCTTCAATTGCGGCCCGGTTCTTATGCCCTTTGATATCGTCAAAAGTCTTGCCAACATATTTTATCGGCATCACAGAAACATCTTTATGTTTTCCCGGAAGACCCGTAGTATTCTCTCCCGGCGTATCGTCCCCGGTTTTTGCCACGTCTGACATATCATAAAACGTCGTTTTTCCCTCTTGATAACGAGCGTAATTGACCAAAGCATAAAAGGCCTGCTCTGTTGCCATCGCGTTTCCGCTTGCTGCGTCGTCGGTATGCTTAAAGCCGTTGTCTTTGATATAATAATCCAGCAAAGCATCCAGAATCGTTCTTCCGTCGCTTCTTACAAATCGAGCCTCTTTCAGATCGATTCTAAGTTCCATAAGCCCCATCAAAACCTGTGAAACGCTTTCGGAAGTAGGTGTGCCTACCGTCGCAAAAGTGCCCTCTTCTTTCCAGATTTTAGAAATGCAGTTCAGGGCTTTTTCTGTCGCGTCCTTTACTTTTTTCTGATTCTGATACTTTGCCAAAGCCTGCAGCGCCATTCCCGTAATATCCGGATCCGCTTTGGTGCCCGATAAAGCAAAACCGCCGTCTGAAAGCTGTTTTGATAAAATATCATCTACATACATCTGTCTGGTCGCCTGCGTTGTCGCACCTTTAGCGGTCGGCACATCATATTTGCCGCTGTCCAATGCCAAAAGAGCAAAAATGGAGCCGTTGATCCCTTGCCATATCACTTTATCATAATCGCCCAGCTTTTCTAATAGATTATATCCCCCTACATTTGTCGGGTCTTTCCCTATGGCAGTCAATGCCAGAACAACACGGGAATAGGTCGTATATTTTCTTTCTTCCAAAATCCCTTTTTTGTCCTGCACCGTCTTTACCAAATTTTGATAATATGTGTCAAAATATCCCTTAGGGATATTGTTATCTGTCATATCGAGCCTTGCCAATGCCATCACGGCCCATTCTCCGCCAATGAAATCCACCTGCGGATTTTTGACTGTTTTCAATAAATAATCCCTGGTATTGAAAAGAGCGTCGCTTGCGCTTTTTTCCATTGCCGCAAAAACAGTCATGCCCTGAAGCAGGATCAGCATGCAAATAAGCAGCACCGCCAATCCTTTTTTTACGCATCTCATTCTACTCCTCTCCTTTTCCTCAAAGAATAAAAAAACCTCTATCGGGACATAGAGGAACCTTTTGATTTCTTCTTCCATCTCCCGCCCAAAATGGAATTGATCCGATACAGCAGGTTTCCTGACTTATACTTCATCCGCAAAACGCCTTCTCATCCTCAGA
>JAEEGL010026097.1_pt1 | contig 10581 bp, 5 predicted proteins | sample 9134231 | NCBI WGS metagenome assembly JAEEGL01 (sample SAMN16246548, study PRJNA631951) | gut metagenome | biome: gut microbiome; feature: rumen; material: fiber-attached | host: Bos | place: Iran: Karaj | collected 2018-10
GACAGGTCCATCCGTTTCTCGCCGGTCTCGTCCTCCTGCGCCACGGTGACGCCGAGGGCGGTGTAGATGTTGCGGATTTCCTCGCTCTCGAAGGCACGGGCCTCGATGGCTTTCTCCACGTTGAGGATTTTACCCCTCAGCGGAAGGATCGCCTGGATGCGGCGGTCGCGGCCCTGCTTGGCGGTACCGCCTGCGGAATCTCCCTCGACGAGGACGAGCTCGCATTTCTCGGGATCGCGCTCGGAGCAGTCGGCGAGTTTGCCGGGCATTCCGACACCGGACATCACGGTCTTACGCTGGACCATCTCGCGGGCCTTGCGGGCGGCGGCACGGGCCGTCGCGGCGAGGACAATCTTCTCGATGATGAGCTTGGCCTCCTTGGGATTCTCCTCCAGGTAGATGTCCAGGGCGGCACCGGTCGCCTGGGAGACGGCGGCGGTCACCTCGGGATTGCCGAGCTTGGTCTTGGTCTGGCCTTCGAACTGCGGCTCCGCCACTTTGACGGAAATCACGGCCGTGAGGCCTTCGCGGAAGTCTTCCGGAGAAAGTTCGGCCTTGAGTTTTGCGAGGAGATTGTTCTTCTCGGCATAGTTCTTTAGGGTACGGGAAAGACCCATCTTGAAGCCCTGGAGGTGGGTACCGCCTTCGATCGTGTGGATGTTGTTGACGTAGGAGTAAATTTTCTCGCTATAGCCGGTGTTGTACTGGAGGGCGATGTCGATGGGGATGATCTTGTCGGAGGTGACGCAAATCGGAGCCGCCGTCAGGTGCGCGACACCCGCGTCCAGATATTCGATGAACTGGCTGAGGCCCTCCTCCGAGAAGAATTCATCGTGACGGAAGACCAGTTTGCCGGTCGCCTTGCGGTCGCCGCTGGTCTCGTCGGTCACCATCTCGTCGACCAGTTCACGCTGGTCGGTGAGGGAGATACGGATGCCTTTGTTGAGGTAAGCCAACTCGCGAAGGCGCCCTGCGAGCGTATCGTACTTGTAGACAATCGTCTGCTGGAAGATCGTCGAATCCGGGTGGAAGGTGATGATGGTACCGGTATCCTCGGAAGTGCCGGTGACGCGGACGTCGCCGAGGGGTTTGCCCCGGGAATAATCCTGCTCGAAGACCTTTCCTTCGCGGTGAACCTCCGCGTGCAGGTGGTCGGAGAGCGCATTGACGCAACTCACGCCGACGCCGTGCAGACCGCCGGACACCTTGTAGCTCGACTTGTCGAACTTGCCGCCCGCGTGGAGGACCGTCAGGACGACCTCAAGCGCACTGCGATGCTCCTTCTCGTGCATTCCCGTCGGAATACCGCGGCCGTTGTCCCGGACGCGAATGGAATTGTCTTCCAGAATCGTAACCTGGACGTCGTTGCAGTATCCGGCCATCGCCTCGTCGATACAGTTGTCGACGACTTCGTAAACCAAATGATGCAGACCCCGCTCACCGACATCACCGATATACATCGACGGACGTTTGCGGACTGCCTCGAGACCTTCCAGAACCTGGATACTATTGGCAGAATACTGCTCTTCCGCCAGTTTCATCTCTTCGTTTTCAATCATATTTTTTCTCTTAATTTTAATATCCTATAAATCGTACAAAAATACGAAAAAATTGTCAAAAAGTCAATACTATTCCGGCGGTAAAATAGATGCCGCTGGCGGTGTAGAGCGGGATCGCCTGATTGGTCGAATGCAGCAGGTTGCCACCCTTGAGCCAGACACCGATCAGCTTGTTGATCTGATACTCGGCGAAGATGCCAAGGTCGGCATAACCGGGGATCTTGTACCAGTGATCCGCGGCGAACGGAGACTTGCGGCTGGTGGAGAAATCCACGGAAGCCCCCACCGTAAGGACCTTGTTCCAAATATAGCCTCCCTTGACCGAGCCGGTCAACAGGGCCGGCAGGAAGAACGGGGCCGTACCGGATCCGCCGTGGGATTTGAGCGGGAAGGCACCGTCAATTTTAAAATGGGCGTCCGCCTTGACGTGATCGGAAATCCAGTTGCAGTCCAGGTCGGCGAAAGCGACGTGGAAGGAGGCATAACCCGTAGCGGGCATCGGACCGGCGAAGGGATTGCCGAGCGGATCTTCCAGGACCATCGCATCCAGCAGGCCATTGCCGACGAGGGCATATCCGCCCCTGAGGTGATAGTGGAAGCGGTGTGAAATATTGCCGCGGAGGCCGAGCATTGCCCGGACCCGGTCGACGCTGTTGTCCAGCAGCCGGCTGCCTGCGACGACGTAATGATTCATATTGAATACGTGGGTCGCAGCAACGACGTCGCCATAGGCATTGAGCCGGCTTCCGCCGGTGGCGGAGGCATAGACCGTCATATCGATGGACGGAATGTTGTAGCTCACAAAAACGGCGGGATAAACGTGCTGCACTTTGAAGCGCTCCCGATCCCCCACGAAACCATCGACCTTGACGCCCAGGTCAAAGAACCAGTTTCCTTTGCCAAAACGGTAGCCGGGGGTGGCCGAAAGGATCATTCCCGTCTCATTCAGGCCCTGCTTCAGGGATTCCAGCGAGAAATCCACTTTGGTGTAAAGCTCGCCGAGAGAGAGCGGAAAAGCGACATCACCCTTGATGTCGAGCCGATTCTCGACAACGTGATAATGATTCGTTTCTTCATTGAAACGGCCCCAGTCGCTGCCGTAACGCCAGAGGACGGAGGCGGCATAACGGACTTTTTCCGTGCCGATGCTGCGAACCGTCGCGCCGATGCGGGCGCCGTTGAGCGACCGGGTGATCATATAATCCTTGCCGGAGAGGTTGGTATAGGCGGCCGTCGCCGTCACTTCTCCCTTTTTCCAGGCCCAGGAGGCCTTCGCGCCGACATCCGTCAGGGCATCATAGCCGAAAGAGAGGGACTTGTCCCAGATCATCCGGGTGACGTCCCGTTTGCCGTCAAAGGCTGTCACCCCCTTCAGACCGCGATAGTTGCCAAAGAATGACTGGTGACGTGCAAAAGCGTCCAGCCGGACCCCATATTTGAATTCCGGGGACCAGACAGCCTCGAATTCAGGATGGAGGGAGTAGCCGATTCCGGCGCGCAGATAGAACTGCTGCCGGTCAAGATCCTTCACGGCCGGACCGTCTGCCGTGGAATACGGCGTGAATTCATATGCGCCCTTATAGGGACTGTCGAAGACAGAATAATCCAGCTTCAGGTTGAAGGTCGTCACCGAATCGGGAACGGCCATCTCCTGCACGGGTTTGCCGATATCCTTCGCGCTGGAAGAATAGACATTGGTCACCTCGACGGTCGGATTGAGGTTCTGGGCGGAAAGGATCACCGCCGCAAAGAGTGCGGGAATCGCTGCTGCGTATCTTTTCATAATCTTTCCAATCTGATTTTGACCTGGTCCAGGACATCGTCTTCCGTCCCTTCCCGGGGCGTGTAACCGGAACGGATGCTCTCGAACGTGGTGCGGGCCTGTTCCCGGTTGCCAAGTTCGACGAAACTGTCACCAAGGGTGATGTATGCCTTGGCGAGCCAGTAATTCTGCCCGGCCGCCTTACCGGCGAATTCATACACCTTGTCGCTGACAGAGGAGAATTCTCCCCGGTCGTAGAGATCCTGAATGACGAGATACATCGCCTCGGCGCCGTCGCTGTCGGAAGGATTGGCGGAGAGTTCCTTCAGGAGCGGCATCGCTTCGCTGCGGCGGCTCGTGGCCAGATAAGACTTCGCCAGGATGTATTTCGCTTCGCGGGTATCCAGTTGGGACGCCGCCTTGATCGCGTCCGTGTAATGCCTTCCGCGGAAGGCCGAACGCATCATACCCTCCATCGCGGCCGTCCGGTTTTCCTGCATCCCGGTCTTCTCGGAAAGGGTCCGGAAGCCCTTGTAAGCATCGTCGTAATGACCGAGGGAGTAGGACAGTAGCGACCAGCGGAGAATCGCGCTCTCCTGAAAGGCCTTACCCTCCCCTTCCTCGATGGCGAGGGAATAGTAGTCGCAGGCCTTCTCGCCGCGGCTCAGCATACGGCAGCATTCACCCAGATAGAACAGGGCCTCGCCCCGGTGCGCACCGTCCGGATATTTCTGCATATAGGCTTCAAAGCCGGAAAGGGCCTTCTCGTAAGAACCGCCGAGATACATCTGCTCGACAGTATTGAAGTAGACGTCCTCCTTGCGGGCCTCGCCGCCGCCATAGCCGCTCCCCAGAGCGTTGACGTAGGCAAGATAGCCGTCGGGATCCTCCTTCTTCCGGTAGATGTTCTCGATGGCCAGAAGGGCGCTTTCCGCGTAATCGGAACCCGGCATCGAAGAGACAACCTGATGATAGTAGGAAAGAGCGTTGTCGTCATTGCCGTTGTTGCCCTCGATCATACCGAGCTCAATCAGCGAGCGGGCCACATAGGTGGGATCGTTCGTACCGCCCTTAAGTGTCTTAAAGGTGCGCGTGGCTGCGATGTCGTCCCCGGAAGCCACGTATGCCCGGCCCAGTTCGTACATCGCCTCGTCCCAGTATTTCACGCCGGGAGCAGCCGTCTGCACCCGCTCGAGGAAGGCGATCTTCTGCTTGTTGTTGCCCAGGAGGCCGCTGGCGACGGAAGCCCTGTAAGCCGGATAAATATCGTCCGGATCGGGATAGTCGGCCATCTTGCGCTCGTATGCTGCAATGGCACTGCGATAATCGCGCGAATAGAAGTAGCAGTCACCGATCCGCGTTTCGGCATCGGCGCCGAAGGTATCCGTATCAGCCTGCAGGTACTTGTTGAACCAGCGAAGGGCATCGTCGTATTTCTCTTCCTTGAAATAGTTGTAGGCCATATTGTAGGCGATCAGGTCTCCCTCCGTCTGGCCATCCAGCGCCGACAGATTGTAGAGGTCCGTCAGTACTTCGCGGGCGTCGCCATAGCGCTCGTCCCTGTAGAAGGACTCCGCCAACCAGTAGCGAGACATCTGGTTGAAGGGATTCTCCTTCGGGCTGTAGTAGGCCGCCACTTTCAGCAGTGGAATGGCGTCTCGGTACGATCCCTTGGAGATAAGCTGGGCAGCCCGAAGGTAGTAGGCCTTCATATAGTTGCTCTTCATATCCTCATCCAGGAAGTCGATCTCGTCGTAGGCGCGGACCGCCGCCTCATAGTCGTGCTCGTACAGGGCGGCCATCGCCATATAGCTGTAGATCTGGTCACTCTTCTCCCGGCTGGGGTATTGCTTCATATAGGAATTGAAGACGGAGCCATCCTTGTTGATGTCGAAGGCAAGCTTGGCCCAGTTGAACCAGGCGTCCTCCTGGATGGCCTTGTCGTAACTTTGACCGGCCGCATCGCGGAAGGCGCCAAGGGCAGAAACTTTGTCCTTGAGCTGGACCTGGCTGAATCCGAGGTGGTAATTGGCGATCTGGCCGATCGAATCGGTACGCTCCTCCATCATGGAATAATTCTCGACGGCGCCCTTATAATTCTTAAGCGCATACAAGAGAGAACCGGCGTAGAAATAGTCTGAGCGATTCTTCGGCTCCTTGCCGGAGAGGTCCTGCTCATAATAGCGGTTTGCCCCCTCCACATCGCCGAGGATGAGATAGGATTCGGAAAGGATACGTCCCAGCCGCGGCTTCCGCTCGTCGGGTGTATCGGGATAGATTTTGGCGCCCTGCTTGACGACGTAGGCGTAATCCTTCTGCATAAAATGGCATTCCAGCAGATAATAGGCCGCATTGTCGGCGTAGCGGGCATCCTTAGCCGCCTCCTCCAGATGCGGGACAGCCCCGGCGAAATCGCCCTTCTCGTAGGCGATGAGACCCAGGGCGTACTCCGCGGACGCCTTGACATCCGCTTCTCCAGCCGAAGAGGCCTTCTCAAATCCGGTCACCGCCTCATCCGTCCGACCGAGCGCATACTGGCACCAGGCCTTCCGATAGTGAAACTCCGGCCGCTCCCGCTTGTAAAGCGACGTCACCGGGACAAGATTGTACGCCACGAGCGCATCTCCGTAATCGCCCTCCTCGAACAGGAGGTCACCCCGGGCCTGCTGGGCCCGCGGAGCCAAGATGGATTCGGGATATGCGGCGAGATAGCCCTCAAGACGGGCCAGGCTGCCTTCTTCCTTCAGCGCCGCTGCGCAAAGAGCCGCATAACCGTCCGCAAGCGCATCGCCCTTCATCCCGTCAAACAAGTTCTTCGCCTCACTGTAAAATCCTCTCTGATAAAGACTTACAGCGTGCCTCATCCCAGCGGGAGACGCTGCGGAAACGGACTCCGCCGCTGCCGTCATCAGCAGCGCCAGGAAGGCCGTAAAAAGCAAGGATTTAAATCTCATTACTGCTATATATAAATATCTTTCAAATATAGCAATATTTCTTGAACTATACAAGATAAATACAATAATAGGAGGTTCCTTTGATTATAGCGGCGGATTGACGCAAAGAACAGGGTTTGAAAACCGTGGCCGCCCGTGGCCTCGTGAACGGGAGGGGCCCGCAAGTCGCAGACTTGTGGGAGGGATGGAGGTGCGAAGCACCGGAAGTTTCTCAAACCCTGTTCTTGGAGTCAATCTGACGCTCCGTCACCAGCAGAAGATTTTGTCCGGCCACGTCGCAGCGCACTCCCCAGAGGTGTACAGAAGGTGCGCCATCCTGAATCTTCCCCGAGTCGGAGCGCCCCTTCCCGGCCTTTTTCATACGGGCCGCAAGGTCCTCGGAGCTGAGGGGAACGCCGCGGGCGGAGACGTCCGCGCCGGGATATTTAGCCCCGGCCTCCGCGATGCCCCGCTTGTCAAGCGGCAGCACTTCCATAACCCGGAACCACTTTCCTGCCCCCAAAGCGCCAGAAGTGTCGATACCCCTCCGAACGTCTGGAGGGTTGTCGACGTTTTCGGCCATTTTCGTCGATAACCGTCCCTCCTCATGGAGGGTTGTCGACGCTTTGCAGTACAGATGCGTATTCCGGCTTAACTTCCGGAGAGCGAACCGCTCCGAAATCAGATTGAAACACCCCGCCTTCGACAACGCCTTCCCAGGCTCAAACAGCAAATCCCCTACGCCCGGCACACCAAACTCCGGCACCGCTGCCGCTTCCTCCGCCCTCCGGAAACGGAAAGACACGCCATCACGCCCCTCCCGCTCCGGAATCTCTGCCGCGACAATCTCCGCCTCTCCCGCAAAGCCCCTCTCCAGCAGAAGGAGGAGTTCTTTGCACTCCCCCTCCGTGGCGACAACGTGCACCTCCCGGACGTACGGGAGGCGTCCGAGGAGCATCGTAATGTCCGCCATCGGGGAGAGTTTCAAAAGCACATAAGGCGCCGCAGCAAAAAGATCCGGGAGCAAGGTCGTCACGTCCGGCGAACAATCCTCCAGCAGGAAAACCTTGCGCCCGCCCGCACCCCTTCGGGCCGGATCCAGAAAGATCACATCCGGATGGAAATCCCCCAGCAAGTCGGAAACCGTAACGGTATCCTCCCCCGCCGCAGAACTGGAAGCAATTCGCTGGCAACAAACACGAATATTGTCAGCACCGAGCACCGCGAAATTCCGCTTCGCCGCCTCTACCAACTCCGGAAGCATCTCATTATAAAGTACTTCCTCAAAAAGTTCGCTGAACGCCCAGCTATCGACACCAAGCCCTCCGGTTAAATCCGCCAGCCTCCCCTTTCGGTGAGGGCTGGGGGTAAAAGATGGGGTCCCACCCGGGAAAGAATAAGTGTTGGAGCGGGTAGGAACAGAGGCAGAGGCTAAAGGCGGAGCAGGTGCAGGAGCAGGTGCAGGTGCAAAGGCGGGAGAGGACGGCTGGAGGTGAGAGGCGGCGAGGCGGGCTTTGTAGCGGGCCGTGGCGGAGGAACTGCACTGCTCGGCGGAGAGGCGCAGCGGGAATACCAGCTCCGGACGGGCATACCACTCCGGAACCTTGAGGCGAAGCCGACGCCGACACTCGATGGTCGTCGCCGCCAGGGCGACGTCCACCTCCGGATACCGGTCCCGCGCAAGCACCAGCCGCGCCAGGTCATCCCCCTCGTGCTGCAATATGAAGTCCTTCCATTCCATATTGCAAATTTACGAAGATTTCCAATCAAAAGGAGAGGCTAGTAACATTTTGGGCCGTTTTTGTGACTTGCCTCCGAATGATTAATGGAAAAAAATACTTAAATTTGCGAATGGACTAAAACCAATAAACGATATGGACTTCAACGAGAACGTACAGAAATGGCTTGGCGGGAGCTTCGATCCCGAGACCAAAACCCAGATCATCCAGCTCCGCAACGCCGATCCGGCTGCCCTGGAGGATGCCTTCTACAAGAACCTCGAATTCGGCACCGGCGGCCTCCGCGGCATTATGGGGCCCGGCACCAATCGGATGAACCGGTACACCGTCGGGATGGCGACGCAAGGGCTCGCCAACTACATCAATGCCCACGTCGAGGGCGACAAGAGCGTCTGCATCAGCTTCGACAGCCGCAACAACAGCAAGCTCTTCGCCAAAATTTCCGCTGATGTCCTCTCCAACAACGGCATCCGCGTCTGGCTGTTCGACAACATCCGTCCGACCCCCGAACTCAGCTATGCCATCCGCCTCAAGAAAGCGACGGCCGGCATTATGATCACCGCCAGCCACAACCCCAAGGAATACAACGGCTACAAAGTCTTCTGGTCGGACGGCGGGCAGATCACCGCTCCCGTCGACAAGGAAATCGTCGAAGAAGTCGGAAAAATCACCGACCCGGGTGAAGTGCGTTTCGAGCCGGACGGCCCCATCGGCGGCATCGACATTATGGGACGGGACGTCGACGAAGCCTATCTCCGAGACATCCTCTCCCTAATGCTCTCTCCGGAATCCCGCGTGCGCAACGCCGACAAAATCAAGATCGTCTACACCCCGCTCCACGGCTGCGGCGTCCGCCTGATGCCCGAAGCCCTGCAGCGGATCGGGTTCCAGCACATCTTCCACGTCCCGGAGCAGGACGTCTCCGACGGCAACTTCCCCACCGTGGAATCCCCCAACCCGGAAGAGCCCTCCGCCCTCAAGATGGCCCTCGAGAAGGCTGACAAAGTGGGCGCAGACCTTGTGATGGCCACGGATCCCGACGCCGACCGCCTCGGCATCGCCATCCGTGACGCCGAAGGCAAAATGCTTCGCCTGACCGGCAACCAGACCGCCTCCATCCTCACTTATTATATCCTCACCCGCTGGAAAGAGCTCGGCAAACTGGACGGCACAAAATACTGCGTCAAAACGATCGTCACCACCGAACTCATCGCCGACATCTGCAAAGCCTTTGACGTCCCGTGCTACAACGTCCTCACCGGTTTCAAATACATCGCCGAGGTCGTCAAGAAGCACGAATCCGACGGAGAATTCATCTGCGGCGGAGAGGAGAGCTACGGCTTCAACGCCGGGCAGTTCGTCCGCGACAAGTGCGCGCAGGTCAGCGGCTGCCTCGTTGCCGAGTGCGCCGCCTGGGCCGCCGACCGGGGACAGACCCTGTATGACATCCTGCAGGAAGTTTACCAAAAATTCGGCTTCCGCCTCGAGGAGATGGTCTACATCGTCCGCAAAGGCAAATCCGGCGCCGAAGAAATCGCCCGGATTATGTCCGACTACCGGTTCTCACCGCCGGAGACCATTGCCGGCATTCCGGTCACGAAGGTCGTCGATTATATGCACCCCGAGAAGACCGGTCTGCCCAAGTCCAACGTCCTCCAGTTCTTCAACCAGGACGGAGATGTCGTTACGGTGCGGCCTTCCGGCACCGAGCCCAAGATCAAGTTCTATTTCGGAGCGAAGGGAGAAGGTGCGGCCCGCAAGATCGCCCTTCTCAAGGAAGAGTTTATATCGTAAAGTCGAGGTCGATTGCCTCGTCTTCCTTCTCTTCGTAACACGATTCATCGCGGCAGACCATCACTCTGCCGCGATATTTTTCAAAGATACGGCGGTTGTGGGTCACGATGACGACGGCGGTCTTCTCCTCGGCATTGATCCGGCACAGGAGTTCCATAATGCCGTCCGCCGTCTCGGCGTCCAGATTGCCGGTAGGCTCGTCCGCCAGGATAACCTCCGGACTGTTCAGCAGGGCACGGGCAATGGCAATGCGCTGCTGCTCGCCACCGGAGAGCTGCCAGGGCATCTTGTGGGCCTTGTTCTGCATCCCGACGGCTTCCAGCACCTCGTCAATCCTTTTCTCGCGGTCCAGCAGTTTCTTCCAGCCCGTCGCCTGAAGCACAAATTCAAGATTGGAAAATACGGTCCGGTCCATCAGCAACTGGAAATCCTGGAACACGACGCCCAGTTTGCGCCGCAGATACGGAATATCGCGCTTACGGAGCTTCTCCAGATGGTATCCGCAGACGACGCCCTCCCCCTTCTTGAGCGGATTCTCGGCCGTCATTGTCCGGATGATTGAGGTCTTCCCCGTCCCAACCTTGCCGACAATATAAACAAAATCGCCCGGGTTGATATCCATATTGAGGTCGTAGACTACGACGCTTTCGCCGTTGAGGATGTCGGCGTGCATGAAGGAAATGAGAGGTTCGCTCATAGCTGGGTATTTTTGAGGATGAATTCGCGGCACCAGTCCGTGAGGGGGCATTCGGTGCATTTGGGGTTGCGGGCGGTGCAGGTATAGCGCCCGTGGA
>JAEEGL011558570.1_pt1 | contig 10581 bp, 2 predicted proteins | sample 9134231 | NCBI WGS metagenome assembly JAEEGL01 (sample SAMN16246548, study PRJNA631951) | gut metagenome | biome: gut microbiome; feature: rumen; material: fiber-attached | host: Bos | place: Iran: Karaj | collected 2018-10
AACAGCCAACTGTTACATTGCCAGTGACGAACACAAATTATACAATCTTTCATATAATATCAACACATATCCTGTGAACCCGACAAACTTGACACAGGGTGAAAGTACTGGTTATATTGTCAAAAACGGTAACTATCACGGGCAGTCAGGTGTGGTATGGAACACCGTAGCGCTGCTCCCTAACTCTGACAATAGCGGCTATGTGTTTATGGGTACCAGAACTGTGGATGCCAATGGTGCAATCAACAATACACTTTATTACCTGAAAGAAAAGGACAGCTATAACAATCTGACCTTAAGTAGCGGAAACTCTACGAACAACCTGTCTATAGAGGGTCTCTATCCCATCGAAAAGGTTACCTTTAAGGTTGTGACACCATTCGGAAACACCGTTTCCGTAGGGGATCAGGTCAGCAAATATACGGTGGACAATGAACCAATCGAGGCCAAATACCTTCCTGCTGCGCTGAAGCGTAAATATTGTAACTTCAATGGTAAGTTCTACAGCGATGCAGCATGCACTGTGGAGATTAAAAATTTCTCTGAGGCTACTAAGCATGCAACTGAGGGTTATCAGGTCTATGTGGGTTATGATGTAAAGAATGCTCCTTTCACAGCCATCAAACCAGCAGACAGCTATACCACAGCCACCTGGTACGAACTGACAGACGAAAGTAGTGTACAAGAATCTGGTAGAAAAATCAAGAATAACAGTGGTACCTATAAGAACAATGGCGCCAATGGTGAGTTTGAAAAGGAGAGCGAATTTGCTTTCGTGGGTGACCCATACGAGTTGAAAGTGCTTTATCGTAAAGATGCGAATTACGTAACTCTAAGTGACCATAGCGCGTGGGATATTCCTGACGATGAAACATCAGGCAGTTTCCTGTTGCGTAAGTTTAACGACACAGGCTATTGGAGTTGGGATGCAGGACAAACGAGCGTAGACGTTGCTTACGGCTCTTCTAGTACCACCAGCGTTGATAAGAATGCTCATACCGTCACAATCAACCTCAGCGGACTGAATACTAGTAAGTATTACAAGATTACTACAGGCGGAGCGGGTGTTAGTCAGATAGTTTCTGTCTCCCCAAGTGCTAATACTGTCAGAAAGGTGCCAGGTACAACGATGACTATTGTGGTGAAGATTGCCGAGAATACGAGTGGTGCAGACAAGACGATGACTCTTACCTTCCAGCAATATGATAATGCAGAAGGTAGTAAGCCATCAGAAAGCCCTGCTAATCCTTCGGTCATCACCATCACTCAGGGCACAGCGTCTTCGGAATTTGCAGGAAACGAAGTTACATATAGCACTTCAAGTTCTACCCGAGTGAAGGTGCTTACCCTTCCAACCCGTACCTACACCTACAAGATAGTAGATAAGTCGGGGCGCATCGCCGTAAAGGCTTCTGCCAATCAGCCCATCTACTCCAAACTGTCGCTTGCCAGCATTCCTAGCATTATCGTCAGTCCATTCATTCTGAACGAGGATGTGGCGTTCTATGACACATATACAAATGGCAGCGGACGAGGAACCTTAGTGAGTCACGAAATTACAGAAACAAAGGATGTTAATCACGATATTTTCGTGACTTATAAGACAGAGCACCTTAACGATAAGCCTATCAATCTGAGTGAGGATCAGGAGTTCAACGTAGTGTTGAATGGCGAGTATATCTACTATGATGGTGGCGCCATCAAGAGTAATAAAACTCCTACTTCTTCAGAAAAGACTTCAGGTGCCTATCTCTGGAAACTGAGAAACCACGACCCATACCATATGCTTATCGACAACATGGGAGCGAGAACGGCTATGAGCGTTTCGGGTGATGAGGATGTCACTGTATATAATGATGATGGTAGCACTGTTACACCTACTCCTAAAAGACAAAAAGGTGCTTGGGTGAAATTGAAAGCCTCCTTAGACAATGATGTTGCACTCGAGTTCACAACGACTAGGACAGGAGTGGGTGGTGCCCAACAATTTATCGCCAAGAGCGGCCTTCAGGGGGGTGTCTATGAGGTAATGGTGGCAGCAGGCGATGATGGAACTGATGCTACTGATGCCAGTAAAAATTATTATAACATCGGACGTACATCAGCAACTGATATCAAGATATACAAAAATACTACATATGCCCACGGCAACAGCGTGCTGATGTTTCAATTGGAACAGACTGTTGACTACAAATATCACCTAATTGACAAGTATAATCACGAGTTGCTGAGTCAGACTAGCCAGAGCCCTGACCTTGTGCTTCCCGCAGAATATCAGAGTCCGCTAGTGGGAACTTATCACTATTACGACATACGACAATTCGACATCGATGATGATGTTTACACATTGAGGGATAATCCTACTGCACTTACCCAGATGTCTGATTTGGATGCCACCTTTACCAAGACCCCCTGGGATTATTACAATGAGCAGCAATGGGAATCTACGGGGAGTTTAACTGCAACTTCTGAAGATGATGTAGTTGCCAAGGCGAAGAAATTAACCTCTACAGGTCATTTCTATTATAAAGTAGGTGAAAGTGATTATTATGACGTCAATGTCACCAAGGCTTTCTACAAAGACATCTACGTTACCTACGACATTAACGATCGCGTGAAGTTCAACGATAAGGCGAGTCCTTATATGCTGAAGTTCCTACAGCCTCATTCTTACAAACTAGAGGATGGTAACGATAAGCTGACGACAGATGAGATTGAGGCTGTTTATCCTTACTGTAACGGTGACGGTAGCCTGAACATCTATGGCGAGGAGATGCAGAAAGAGCAGTTTGGAGGTGGTGCTGCTACCCGTCCACGTTGGATATGGTTCTTCGAGAGCGAAAATAAAGACCCATACCACGTAATGATACACTCAAGTAATACGATATCATTCAATGGCGTCGGTCATCCTACCTATCTGCAGACATTCGCTGTGGATTTCGTTCAAGGTGCTACCACTCCAAAACACATCGTTACCTGTGGCACCCTGCCAACAATTGCTTCTGAAGAGATTACTGAGTATATGGTACTGGGTACAGACGGGCAGTTCAGGCTGAGAACCACCAACACTATATATGACGGCACGAGCACTATACGTCGTGATGTAACGTCGTTGGAACAATACTGGAAAACCTATAATATGGCAAAGCTGCATGTGCTGGGAGTAAACAAGAATACGGATGCCTACAGTGACGATGAATCAACGTGGGTGGTACCGACCGTTGATAATCCTAGTACAGGAGGCGTAGATGAAAGTACCTATCGTTTGACGTTGGCTGCCAAGGACTGGCACAGCTACGCCATCTATGCTAATGCTACCCGCTGGAACGGATATAACGATAAGACAGATGGTCATGAGAAGAAGGTAGTAGAGAAACTGGAACACTGGTTCCAGACCTTCGATATGGGTAATGGTACCTTCGACATCGAGAGCACCAGCATTCCTCCTGTGCTTGTGCTGCTCGACCTTCACGGATGGGAAATTATGCGTCAGCCACTGCCAGACATCTCTACCTACCCCGAGGGTAAAGCATTGGATGCACTGCGTGCATACGACAGTCCGATGGTGGATAAATATTATTTCTACTCAAATGCAACGAAGGCTTCAGGTTGCCATAAGTATTCGATGAGATTGGATGATAAAACAAAGGCAGAGCGCGACCAGATTAAAAGGCCCAATGGAGAACACTACGCATCAGAATCTCTTGGCGACTTGCCAGATATTGATTATACAGGTGTGAAGAGCAACGGTGTGCTGAATGACCAATATGTCATATATACTGTGAAAGAAGAGTATGCGAAAAGCTATGATTATACCTTCACAGATAATGGTGATAATACCTATACCGAATCAGGAAATGCCTCCAAGTTCCTTATTCTGCTAGGTTCCCGATTCCTCAGGTATGTTGAAGGAGCATCAAATCCTAGTTATTTCAGTAAGCCAATCTATGAGGCAAGCAATCCTGTTAATGGTAATGTGTACGAGATGATTCTCAGTCCACAAACAACAACGACCTCAGGTGTCTCTACACAAGTTGACTCAAATGGTGATGGAAAAATCGATGACATCAATCTATGGTATGTTCAACCTAACCTGTATATTGACAAGGAGATGGGTATTAAATATGCAGCTGAAGCAGGAGGCACAGGAGAACCTTGGACGGAGTTCGAGACAAAGAAGTATTATTATGAAAAAGGTAAATCAGGCTTCGACCCCTATAACATTCAGTTGAAAAATGCTGCTAATGATAAGTTCGTGACCTCTCACCAGACTTCCACAAGATTAAGCGATGGTATCTTGATTGGTAATTATACTGGTACGGGAGGCACAACAGATATAACCTTGGAAAACGGATACAGTTATGCGGGATGGAATGCAAATACTAATACTGGCAGTGAGGGTTACGACCACACGAATCTGACCATATCCAATCAGACCTTCATGGCCGTTTCCGACGCCAATAATAATTTGCAATTGATGCCACGATTTGATCACACCAAACGTGTCAATCTTGTCAATAACGCTGCAGATAGTTTTACTACATTACAAGACCCTGTAGACCACGATAAAGCATCAGCCAGCGACAATACCTCGATGGGTACACAGACTGCATTCTTCGTTCGTTCGCAGATTTTTGAATATCAAATCATCAATAACAGCGGCACTGAGTCGCTAAGATACAAGAGAGGTGGTGACTACTACCCAACCATCACCGACCATTTCAAGAGTCCGCTGGCTAAGGACTTTACGTACTATAAGGGTGCAGAGTATAATGTAGAAAATAGCACTTCTAGTGAGTATTCTGGTGCTGCTGTTTCATTACAGAGGACTGCTACCAGTGAGGAAGACATGAAAGCCCAGGCTGGTCTGTTTGCGACTAAAGATGCTACTTATTATTTTAATATTAATAGTGGCTCTTATAAGAAGGTTACTGTGACCAAAGCATACCCGGGTGATGAAATAACAGGTTCTTTTGCTGATGCAGGACTCAATGGTGATGACTGTCATGTTTATGTTCGCTATAGCTACGATGCAAATGCTGACCACGATGGTGACAGAATACTGGAAGGCAAGTGGTTCACCGTCAAGTTGGCCAATAAGGATGTGGTGGCAAGTGGAAAGATAGACTTCTTCCAAAAGACGGTAGCTGATGATGCTGCATATACTAGCGCAGTAGCAACTCTTTCAGTAGATGGAGAATATTACTTCAAGATAGTAGCTAGTAGTACCTACAGCCCCTACATGAAAGTTACAATAAGCGGAGGGGCGAAAAATGGAGAAGAGACTTCTAATGAAACAGCATGGAAAAACGCATTAGACGGAACAGGAGTATCGCTCTTACAGGCTTCCACCAGTAAGCCTGACCCAGTAGATGCTGATGATAAGGTCTGGCAGTGGAAATTCTTGGTAGCTCCCATGGACCCCGAATCGGAATATTACATAGCCCCCGATCCATATGATATACAGATATTTAATCGTTCAGCTAACTATACAACAGATCTGACACTTGATCCTAACCCGATGAGTGTGGGTATCAAAATAAATGGTGCTGATCACTTTGCCCTGCTGTCTCACACAAGTGGCTATGCGCTGGCTGTAGCTGGTACAGGGGACTACACCTATGATTTTGTAAATGGTGTTAGCATGGACACTGATGACGCTGCTACGACAGCGACGGAAGCCAGCTTCACACAGAAGACGGGCATTTTTGACGGAGTTAAATCTCAACTTCTCGTGAGCGATGATGTAGAGCACACTTTCACCTATAAGGTAATCAACAATGGTGGTGGAACTTACGCTATTGATAATCCTGGCTATCTTGCAGTTGAGGCTACACAAAACAATGCAACGGCATCATTAAATGGTTATGTGCCATATCTGCCTGAATCAGCTCAGACACCATTGCTGAATGCTAAGAAAGATGAGGAGAAAGAGGAAGACTACCTGTATTATGGTAGTGCAACCCTAAGTGAGGGTAATAAATATACAGTTGTTACCGATACCAAACTGTTCACGTTGTATGGTCTTTACGATGACGTGGTTTATGTGCGCTACAAAGAATACGACATGGACAAGACACCATTCAAAGTGCCAAATAAGCGAAATGCTACATCAGAGACAACTGTTGCCCGAGCAGACGACTCTCAAGATGCATCCATGAATATTAATGGAGGACTGCCATATAACATCATTTGGTATGATGACAATATGATGTCTACAGATGAAGCAGATACAGAGATTGCTCCAGCAGCTGATCATGCACTTGACGGTAATCATAAATTCATCTGGTACTTTACAGGCAGCGACCCGTATGCCCTTAAGATTAAGCATAAGTTAACAGGTAATTATGTCAATGGAACAACCACTCTGACAGATGAAGCAGGTGCCAAGCAATTCATGTTGCTGAAGAAGGATGGGTACGACTATGGCATTCTGCAGGTAACAGGTACTACGGGCGGTGATGCTGGCAAGAAACTCACTGGCAATGGCGGCTCGTTAACAACAGATGCCAGCACAGCTCCCACAAAGTTTATCATCTTCGGCCTTTCTGTGCATGATCTGATTTATCGTCTGATCATTGCAAGAACATGTACAGATAGTGAGAAGGCTTTACCTAAGGCAGACCAATATGTGGACATTCCTTGTCAGGGTGAGACAGACAATACCAAGAGAATCTATGGTACTAGCCAACGTGATCTGAAATCTAAGAAAGATGATAATCCAGCAAACCCCGAAGGCAGCAAATATCAATTGGGAGAAACCATCAATGTCTATGATGAAAGCACAACAACACCCTATAATTATTGTGTTGATGCAGGAGCCATAAGTATTGGTGACCTGCTGCAAGTGCCTAATGAATTCAATCGCCCTAACTGTACCTATGAATTCTATATTGATGGTATTTGGGATAATTATGATTCTGGAACAAAGACCATTAGTAAAGCGAATGATGGACTTAATACACGATATAAGGGTGAGAGACTAAATGTAGAATCACCACGCTTGATGTCAGATGCAAATCTCATAAATAAGGTTGTCAGAGTAAATATCGTCTATAAGTTCAACGAGAATCTGGCAACGAATAGTGGTTTGGACTTTGTGAAGAGCACAGGCCAGAATCTGTGGTACACGATGGAAACAAAAGAGGCTGCAGTGCCTCAGTTGGCTCGATATACTAAGACACAAGGTCTGACAGCTATAGCGGGACGTGAAACACACTATACTAATGACTATCTCTTTACCCCTGTAGGCGATGTCTATGGCTTTAAGATGTATAATAGATACACGGTAAAGAATGGTAATGAGTCAAATGATGATGACCAAACTAAAGTGATGACCTCTACTGAATTAAGTAATAATATATCAGTGGTGATTGATGAACCTTCTACATCAGAGAAGTCGACAGCCTATCCTGCAGGCAATGAAATCTACGAGCTGATTACAGGTGATGTTGATGGTTATTTCCGTGTTCACCCTGTGGCAAATAATAGTGGTAGTATGGTATATCTCAAGAAAGTTGGTGATGTTTTGAAACTTAGTACCACACCACAAGACTGGACATTCGGACTGGATATAGCTATGTTGCAGCCATACTATCTCGGAGCAGGCAATGTGGGTGGACTGAATGCTAAAGGTAAAGACGCATACGAGGCTGAGATTGCTAAGGGAGAGGGTGAAGATGGATATAAGATTACTGATCTGCAGAATATAGTATATGACGATGAAAACATCGTTCACTTTACTCCTGGCTACTATCGTCTGCACTCCCAACCTGGAGTAACTGGCGTTAGTCCTGTACGCTATGCCAGCGGCTATCTGCACGACATAGAGCAGACCGCTGGAACAAGCAGTACGCCAATCCCGATGCACTTCTATAGCAAGGAGGGTGTAACTGGTACGTTTGATGGAGCCACAAACCCACTGGCATCCGATCTCACTAAAGGTTACACGGAAACTCCTGCCACCCGAGGTGATATCCCGGTGCCTGCCACAGAAAACGATCCGTCTACGATATTCTATGTTACTGGTACTAATCTGACAAGTAATAAAACCATCAGTAATGTAACTATGAGTACGCAGGGACTTAACGTCATAGACAACAGGATGGGAGCAGGTGATGCTACCTCATATAAAATGATGGATATCGGTGGAGGCGTGGTGCTCCTTTACACGGAGGTGGGTGCACCTACAACAACTACTTATCTTACCTACGACCAATCTTCAGATAAATATGATTTGAAATATCAATCTACTGGTTTCCAAATCGATAAATTGAAATGGTGTGTAGAACCAGCAAACACTATGGGACTGGAGGTTGCAACAAACAATGGTGGTGATGGTTACTACTACTCTACGTTCTGCGCGCCCTACGATGTGCTGTTACCAGAGAATGATGGTACGAAGACTTACTACGCATACATCTGTGACAAGTGGAATAACACTAACTTGCATCCCCAAAAGGTGCCTGAGGTAACAGGAACGACGTCATACGATGAAGGTAAGTTCGTACCAGCTGGCACACCTGTCATCCTTAGAGTTAAGGATGAAAGCGGAAGTATGAAGTTGACATTGCCCAACAATGCACCAACGACAATTTCAGACCCAACAAATCCATTGACAAAGAATATCTTCTCAGGAAAATATCTGGAGCAAATGCTACCATTAGATGCAGGGGGTCAGTGGTTGCATGACGTCTATACCCTCGGTTTGCCATTTATTAGTGATGTACATAAAGACGACTCCGATTATTCTACGACAGGTGATATCACTGCTCCTAAGCCAGAACAGGCTTCCTCTGGTTTAGGATTCTATATCAATGCTACAGCTAACAAGGAGAACAATGCATCAAAGGCAAGATGGGATAAGAACAACCGCTACGTGCTCCACAACAAGATATATTATCGTTCTGGCGCGACTCCAGGAGCTTCCGCCCCCCAACAGAAAGGTCCCCAATTCGTTCCCGTTATCTTCGACGATGAGGAGGGTGATGAGGAGATCAGCAACAAGACAGAGCAGGTGTTTGACGGTCGAGTGTATAACCTGCAGGGACGCTGCGTGGCTACGGAGGAGCAGGTGAAGGACGGCACGTGGAGAGATGGGCTGGCACCGGGCATCTACATCGTGAACGGAAAGAAACTGGTGATTACAAGAAAATAAATAAAAACGAAATAATGACACAAGAAGAAAAGACGAAACTGGAAGAACGCATCGTAGACGTGCTGAAGACTGTCTACGACCCTGAGATTCCTGTGAACATCTACGATCTGGGCATGATCTACAAGATTGACGTGCAGGAGGATGGTAGTGTGGAGATGGACATGACTTTCACAGCACCGAATTGTCCGGCAGCGGACTTTATCCTGGAGGATGTGCGCACGAAGGTGGAGTCGGTAGAGGGTATCACGACAGCGAATGTGAACTTGGTGTTCGAGCCGGCGTGGGACCAGAGTATGATGAGTGAAGAAGCACGCGTAGAACTAGGATTCGACTAGATGAGAGATGAGAGATGAGAAGTGAGAGATATGATTACTTTATAGGCGGAGGGAATCACGGATGATGAAGAAAGAACCCAATATATTATTGGAGAAGTCTGAAGCTTTTGCTGCCAGAATAGTCAAGATGTATCAATATCTCATCACTCAAAAGAATGAACTTGTCATGTCAAAGCAGGTGTTTCGAAGCGGTACAAGTATCGGTGCTAATATCGCCGAAAGTAGAAATGCGCAAAGCACTGCTGACTATATTAACAAACAAAATATAGCTTTAAAAGAAGCTGATGAAACAGCTTTTTGGTTAAAGAACTTATATAAAGGAGATTATCTGAATGACAAAGAATATCAATCGATTTCAAAAGACTGTGATGAGCTTATCAAAATGCTCGTCAGTTCCATTAAAACTCTCAAGCAGAAGACGGGCAAATCGTCCTTTTAAGTCTAATCATATCTCTCATCTCTCACTTCTCATCTCTCATCTATGAAAAATGTCTATTTTTTATCGGATGCTCATTTGGGGTCACTGGCGATTCCGCATCAAAGGATGCAGGAGAGGAGACTGGTGAGGTTCCTCGACTCGATTAAGGAGAAGGCGGGGGCTATCTACCTGTTGGGCGATATGTTCGACTTCTGGTACGAATATAAATATGTGGTGCCGAAGGGGTTCACACGATTCCTGGGGAAGTTGTCGGAGCTGACGGATATGGGCGTTGAGGTGCACTACTTCACAGGCAACCACGATATCTGGGCGTATGAGTATCTGGAGAAGGAGTGTGGCGTGATACTGCATAAGAAGCCGGAGACGACGGAGATATACGGTCACGAGTTCTTCCTGGCGCATGGTGACGGGATGGGCGACCCGAACAAGTCGTTCAAGCTGATCAGGGCCATCTTCCACAACAAGCTATGCCAATGGGCGTTCTCGAATCTGCATCCCCGATGGGGCATCGGATTCGGACTGACTTGGGCAAAGCACAGCTACATCAAACATAAGGAGACGGACGAGCCGGTATACCTGGGGGAGGACCGCGAGCATCTGGTGCTGTTCGCCAAGGAGTATATCAAGACGCATCCGAACATCGACTTCTT
>JAEEGL011981583.1_pt1 | contig 10581 bp, 7 predicted proteins | sample 9134231 | NCBI WGS metagenome assembly JAEEGL01 (sample SAMN16246548, study PRJNA631951) | gut metagenome | biome: gut microbiome; feature: rumen; material: fiber-attached | host: Bos | place: Iran: Karaj | collected 2018-10
CCTCCTCATGAGCTCCGAGAACACCAGCATGATGTAGAAGACAAGCATGATCTCCACGATCACGAACACGGAACCGGAGAGGTTCATCATCATGACATCGTTGGGGGAGATGCCGTCGTTTATCAGGAAGGCGCAGAGGTCCTTCTGGTCCTCGGTGACCTGGCATTCGACGCTGACATAGTAGTAGTTTCCAGCATCCATCGGCGGTGCCGCGGTGTACTTGCCGTCGGCATAGGCGAACGTGAATTCCACCGCTGTACTCTCTTCCGGCTGGAGCGGGACACCGAATGCCATGGCGGTCATCTTGTAGATCTTACCGTTCACGGTGAGCGACGGGTTGTCGCATACGATTATGATCACGCCGTCCTCGACCGAGACCTCCTTGAGCTCGGTGTTGTTCTTCGAGACCGCGGACACGTCCCTCGCCGCATCCGCGTATGCGAACGCCGCTATCATCAGCAGGGCGACTATGAACACCGCTCCGATTATGGATTTGATCTTGGGAGAGGTGACACCCATCATGTGGGGCAGCATGTACAGCAATACGGCAATAATCAGGAAACCCAGCATCGACATCGCGAATCCGACGACCGTCAGCATGATGCTGGTTGCGAACGCGACTATTATCGCGATCAGCTGCTTCGGTGTCAGCGCTTTGAACTCCTGGGCAAGTGTGAGCTTGGCCTCGGCGGTCTCTGTCATCGTCGGGTGTTATCTGTCACGCGCTAATAAGCCTATCCTTTATTATGTGCGCGCGCCTACGGAGGCCTATGACCATACTGCTTACGGCATGTCCGTTCTGCGGATCGAACTTCATGGTGCTCAACACCGACACGTCGAAGGGGCTCTGTTCCGTCTGTTCCAAGGAGAGGAACTTCACGAAGGAGGAGATCTCCGAGGCCGAGGCCGTCCGCGACCGTCTGTCCGAGCAGTACATGGGACGTCTCCAGGAAGCATTCGATTCGAAGGATCACAAGGCCATGAAGGCCATGGTGGAGGAGGTCGCCAACGCAGGAGTATCTTCGTGGTACGCATGGTTCTGCATAGGATGGTCCGATCTCCACGAGGGCAACGCGGAGACCGCGTTCCAGGACCTGAGCATGGCCGTCATGTTCCTCGACGAGGAGAACTTCGACGAGTTCTACGAGCTTACGATGGAGGCCGTGATAGAATCACTGCTCGATTCCACGAGGAACGAGAAGGAGTGGTACACGCCGGACGTCACCATGACGGATTTCACCGGCTCCCTCTACGAGCGCTTCGGGCACCTGTGCGAGAACGGCGATTTCATGACCGACCTGATGATCAGGCTCTCCACGGTATCGGACGAGATCGGATCCGCACTGATGGGCGACGACCTGATCAGGGAGATCCTGATGATGATCACCGACTACATCATGGGCGACACGTTCATCCCGGACCAGCAGGATTTCCTCAACAACGCCAGGCTAGCGGTGGAGGAGATCGATTCCGAGGTCCAGAAGAGGTTGCAGGACGGTTCCGTCGAACCCAACCTGGCGAAGATCTGGGGTCCCGGACTCATGGAGTTCATCGACATCAACATCGCGATGCTGGACCGTATCTCCGTGGACCGCACCGAGGAGGACTTCTTCGACCTCTGCGACTACTGGAACGAGAACGACTACGAGGGTGTGTTCACGCTCTGGCAGAACGCGCTGGAGTATCACACCGGTTACATCACATCCAACAAGCACAACAAGGGCATCCTCAAGAAGAGGGACAAGGCCCTCCAGGATTACGAGGCCGCACTCATCAGGCCGTTGGTAGAAGGATTGGTGAGCAAGGATGACGGGGACAGGACCTTCGACAGGGTCTGCCCGGACTGCGGGAAGTACCTCAAGGCGGACGACAACGGCGTCCTGAAGTGCGAATGCGGGTTCAAGACCAGGATCGTGACGGACGACGTCGACGACCTCCCGAAGGACGCCGTCAGGCTGACGGCCATGGGGGAGAAGGCGCTGGCGGACCGTGACGCCATGATGCTGAACAACATAGGCGAGAGGCTGCTGGAGTTCGACCAGGACAATTGGTTCGGCTTTGCGCTTCTTGCGGAATCGTGCCTCATCGACGGTGAGTTCGCCGAGGCGATAATGCTCATGGTGCAGGCCGCGGAGAACCTCCCCAAGGAGGGCAGGAAGCAGTACCGCGATATGACCTTGGAGATACTGTGCCAGATATTCTCCGGAACGGACGATCAGGACCAGCAGATGGCCGCACTGTTCCTCCCCGCTCTGCTCGAGGCCATACACACCTCCCAGGCGAAGGACTGCAACATACCCGTCGCGTTCCTTGAGAGGCTGATCGCAGCGGACTACGACGATTCGGCGAAGGGATACATGGCAACGATGGCCCTCGGACCGGTCATGGCCCACGAGTTCATGCACAGCACCAGCCTGAACCACCAGAAGAGGATCTGCGTCCTTCTTTTGGACCTCATGGTGAAGGTCGAGAAGGGCATGGATTCGATCAGGAAGGACCAGTCCGGCCTGAGGAACGAGGCGCTCAACTACGCAAGGACTTCGATAGACCTGCTCAGGTACTTGATAACCGGAATCGATTCCCTCTCCGAGGGCAAGGACGCCGAGAAGGTCGGCTACATGGCAGGATACTGGGGCGCCAACACGGAGAGGTACAAGGAGATGGTGGTCCAGGTCATCGGGGCGTTCCATTTCGACGAGGACATGGTGTACAAGGCGGACTCCAACACGGTGCAGAAATCGAGGCACGAACTGGACCGCTACCTGCAGCAGTACATGGAAGCGGGAAAGGAATGATGAAATACGGGAGACACATCCCAGCGGGCAGACAATGGCTACGATCGAGGAGCAGATCAAGGAATTGGAGGAGCAGATCTCCAAGACGAAATACAACAAGGCTACCGAAGGTCACATTGGAAAGCTCAAGGCGAAGATCGCACGTCTCAACGAGGAAGAGGAGAAGAGGCGTGCGTCCAAGGGCGGCAACACGAAGGGATTCTACGTCAAGAAGGCCGGTAACGCCACGGTGGCGCTGGTCGGATTCCCTTCGGTGGGAAAATCTACTCTCCTCAACCAGCTGACTGGCGCGAAGTCCGAGGTCGGCGCATACCACTTCACGACCCTGGACGTCGTCCCGGGAGTCATGATCTACAACCATGCCAAGATCCAGATCCTGGATATGCCCGGACTGATCAAGGACGCGTCCCGCGGAAAGGGAAGGGGAAGGGAGGTCATCGCCGCGGCAAGGTCTGCGGACGTCATCCTCCTGGTCGTGGACATCTTCAATCCGAACATGAACGTCCTGTTCAAGGAGCTGTACAACGCGGCAATCCGTCTGAACCAGACGAAGCCGGACGTGGTCATCACACGTTCGGACCAGGGAGGGATCCTGGTCAAGCCCACCGTAAAGCTGACGAAGATCACGCCCGAGATCATCAAGGACATGACCGCCGCCTACGGCCACATCAACGCCACAGTCGTCGTCCGTGAGGACATCGATGTCGAGCAGATGCTGGACGTCCTGTCGGGGAACAGGGTCTACATCAAGGCCATCATGGCTATCAACAAGGTCGATCTGGCCAAGCCCGGACAGCTGGAGGCGGTGCTGGAGATGCACAAGAACTTCCGCTGCGTCCCCGTATCGGCGGCGACCGGTTACGGCATGGAGGAGCTGAAGCAGGCCATGTACGACACCATCGACATGATCCGCATCTATCTCAAGCCCCAGGGTCAGGAGGCCGATCTGGATGTGCCTCTGATCGTCAAGCGCGGAAACACCGTCGGTGACGTCTGCGAGCTGATCCACAGGGATTTCAAGAACAACTTCAGATACGCCATGATCTGGGGGGACAGCGCCAAGTTCCCCGGACAGACCGTCGGTCTCGACCACAAGGTCATGGACAAGGACATCCTCTGCATCATCGTCAAGAGGACCTGATCACGATCGGAACGCTGGGCCGTCCCATTCTTTCTCCATATCACCGATGAAACCTGCCGCGAACAGAGGATAGTGCTCGATCCCATCCTCAGTTACGAAGATGTCCGTCCTTTCCAAGGATATCCTACGTTTCACGTCGGGGATCCTATTTGCCTTGGATATCGACGGAGCTTCACGGTCCTTTCCGGATTTCACTTCGATGACGGCTATCTCGGCTGCCAATTCTATTACGAAGTCCAGTTCCATCATCATCGGGCCGTTGTTCTTACGATAATACCTCGGTATGTGACCGGATTTCATCAGGCATTCCGCTATGACATTCTCGATGACCGCACCTTTGTTGTAGGATATGTCATCGGAATACAGGCGTTGCTTGGCCGCACTTCCGTACATCTCCATCAGCATCCCGGTATCGGAGAAATAGACCTTGAACTGGTCCCTGACCTCTTTTCCCCTCAGCGGGACGGATATCGATGTCAGCGACCTTACCATATTGCCGTATCCGGCACCCTCTATCCAGAACAGGTTCCCTTTGTATTTGACGGCCGAGTTACGGGATTTCCCGTCGTCGACCCTGGAATAGGTGAACTTCTTGTTGGATTGTGACAGCTGGGAAGGGATACTTTCGAAGCATTCTAGCGTCTTTATGCGATCTATCCCGGTGTTGTAACGGTTTATGTCCTTCCTGCAGGATTCTATGAGATCGTTTTGTATCTTTCCAACAGCGGCATAGTCCCCGGTGTCTACGAACGTCTGGACGGATTCCGGCATCCCCCCGACCAGCATGAAGTCCCTGAACAGTGAGTTGAACCTCTCCATATACGCGGGGCCGAGGGGGATCTTCTTGCTGATACAGTCCTTGACGTGCGACAACTGTTCCTCCCCGATATTGTTGGCCCAACAGAACTCCTCGAAGTCTAATGCATACATGGTGATATGTTCCAGATATCCGGAGGGTTCCAGGGGTTCCATCTCATTCCCCTTCCATGAACCTTCGTCATCCTTATCGTGCGGAACGGAGACGCCCAGCATCGATCCGGAGGCGATGACGTCATATCTTCCGTCCTTGCTGAACGATTTAAGCGCCTCCTTGGCACGCGGGTATTCCTGGATCTCGTCTATGAATATCAGTGTGGAGCCCGGCCTTATGTCCACATCGGGGCTGAAGAGTCTCATTGCTGATATGAGCGAATCGACATCCAGGTCACCGTCGAATATACGTCTAGACGATTTGTCGGTGCTGAGATTGTATTCGACGTAATTGTCGTAGTTCTCCTTGGCGAACTGTTCGATGGAGTACGTCTTACCGACCTGCCTCTGTCCTTTCACCAGCAGGCACTTGTGCTTGCGGTTCTTCCATTCGGACAGACTACAGGATATCTTTCTTCTCAGCATGATTGTAACACGACCATCATTCTATAAAGATTTATCAGCTGATTTTTCGTATTCTATAAAGTAAAGTTAGCTAATTTTTCGTATTTCATAAAGAAAAAACAGTCAAACTATGACAGCAAATATGGATCTGGCACATTGATGTACCAGAGAATCATCGTAAATTGTGAAAGAAGGAAGAGGTTTGGAAGGGGTTTGATGCCGTCGGAATCAGAGTTCCGACAGCTTGATGAGCTTGTTCCATCTCCTGTCGACCTCGGCCTGCATCTTCTCGACAACAGGCTCCCACTTGTCGACCAGCAGGTGCTTGTACCTGCCCTGTGAGGAGAGCCAGTCCAGGACGGGCTTCTTCTCGACCTTTCCGTCGGCGATCCTTGCGCTCTCTCCGGTGAGTTCGTACTGACCGTCGACGACCTCGAACAGAGGCCATACGCAGGTCTCGACTCCCAGCTTCGCCATCGCGATGGTCTGGTCCGATGCGAACCTCCATCCCCTGGGGCAGGGCGACAGCGCGTTGATGAACGCGGGTCCGCCGCACTTGAACGCCTTCTGGGCCTTGGTCACGGTGTCCCTCCAGTTGTGCGGGGAGACCTGTGCGACGTAGGGGATGTTGTGGGCGACCATGATCTGGGTCAGGTCCTTGGAGAACTCCTTCTTTCCGGAGGACACGGATCCCGGCCATGACGTGGTGGTCTGCGCTCCCATGGTGGTGGCGGAGGACCTCTGGATTCCGGTGTTCATGTATGCCTCGTTGTTGAGACAGCAGAAGACCATCCTGTGGCCCCTCTCCATCGCTCCGGACAGTGCCTGGAGACCGATGTCGTATGTCGCTCCGTCTCCGGCGAAGTTGATGAAGTTGATGTTGTTCTCGATCTTTCCCTTCCTCTTCAGGGCGTTGTACGCGGACTCCACTCCGGCACAGGTGGCCGCTCCGTTTCCGAATGCGGTGTGCACGTAGGGGACGTTCCATGAGGTGTACGGGAACACGGTGGTCGAGACTTCGAAGCATCCGGTGGACAGGGATACGACGACGTCGTCCTCGGATCCCATCAGGATCTGCTTGGCGATGATCGATTCTCCGCATCCAGCGCAGAGCCTGTGTCCGCTGGTGAGCCTGACGGGCAGCTGCTGCAGGTCCTTGAGTGCGAGGTTGGTCACAGCCTCACCCCCAGATAGTGGATCTTCTCGGCACTTCCGTCGACCACTGCCTTGAAGGACTTCTCGAATCCGCTGACCGTTGCGTCAGCACCTCCGAGTCCGTAGATGACGTTGTACATCTTGGGCAGCTTCTCGAGGTCGGATGCCGCTGCGACGACCTCGGGGAACATGGGTCCGTAGGATCCGATGCTGAGGTGCTTGTCGTAGACGACGACTCCCTTCTTCCCGGCCATCAGCTTGGCGAGGGCCTCCATGGGCCAGGGCCTGTAGACACGGGGCATGGCGCAGCCGACCTTGAGTCCCTGCTCCCTGAGCAGGTCCACGGTGGCCTTCATGGTCCCGAAGGACGATCCGAGGATGACGGCGATGTATTCCGCGTCGTCGCACCTGTACTCCTCCACGAGGTGGTACTCCCTTCCGGAGATCCTCTTGAAGTCCGCGAAGACGGCCTCGCTGACCTCCAGCGCCTTCTGCATCGCAAGTACGGACTGGTACTTGTGGGGGTAGTAGAAGTCGGGTCCGTCCATGTTTCCGTGCGAGACGGGGTGCTTGGTGTCAAGGAGGGGGTACAGGGGCTTGTGCTCTCCGACGAAGTCCTTGACTACCTGTGTGTCGACCGTGGTCATCCTCTCGATGGCGTGCGTGAGGACGAATCCGTCCAGGTTCACCATGCAGGGCAGCTGGACCTCGTGGTGCTCAGCGATCCTGGGTGCGATGATGGACATGTCGTATGCCTCCTGGACGTTCTCGGAGAACAGCATGAGCCATCCGCAGTCGCGGGCGGCCATGGCATCTCCGTGGTCGTTGTTGATGTTGATCGGTCCGCTCACGGCCCTGTTGGCTACGGCCATGATGAGGGGCACCCTCATTGCCGCGGTGATGGGGAGCATCTCCCACATGTACGCGAGTCCCTGGGATGCAGTCGCGGTGAACGTCCTCGCACCGGCGGATGCCGATGAGGTACAGAGGGTGAGTGCGGAGTGCTCCGACTCGACACAGACGAACTCTGTGGATACCTCTCCGTTCGCGACGTACTCCGCGAACTTCTCCACGATGATCGTCTGGGGTGTGATCGGGTATGCTGCGCACACGTCCGGGTCGATCTGCTTCCATGCGAGTGCGATGGCGTTGTCTCCGTTGATTGCGATATCCTGTGCCATCCTCACTCCTCCTTCATGACGATCGCGTTCCTGGGGCAGACCTTGGAGCAGATACCGCATCCCTTGCAGTGGGTCATCTTGAATCCGCTCATGTGTCCCTCCCTGAACACGACGCTGTTGTCGGGACAGTAGATCCAGCACTGACCGCAGTCGATGCACTTGTCCTGGTCCACGACGGGGACGTATGTTCTCCAGTCTCCGGTGTTGAACTGTTCGGAGTTGCCGGGCTTTATGATGCGACCGCCGACAACGAGGTCGCTGATGCTTGCCATTACCATTCACTGCACCTCCTGGTATCCTCTCTTGAGGGCCGAGAGGTTCTTGAGAATGACCTTGTCCGGGAGCTTCCCGGTGAACTTGGTCGTGATCTGGTCCTCCAGGTGGTCGTATCCGACCAGCGGGGAGCATTTGATGAGTGCCCCGAGCATGACCGTGTTGACCATGGGCTTGCCGATCTCCTCGATGGCGACCCTCTGGGCGTCCAGTGTGTGACACTCGATGTCGGTCATGAGGGCGTCCTGCAGCTCCTTGGGGGAGCCTGCGTAGTTGGCCACTATGATCGTGTCCTTCTTCGCTCCTCTGGTGACGTCGACTTTTCCGACAAGGGATCCGTCCATGATGACGACGATGTCGGGCTCGTATACCTGGCTGTGTATTCTTATTGGATTCTCGGAGATCCTGGTGAAAGCCCTGATAGGTGCTCCCATCCTCTCCGGACCGAACTCGGGGAAGGCCTTAACGTACTTCCCTGCGAGGATCGCGGTCTCGGCAAGGATCTCGTTAGCAGTGACGACACCCTGTCCGCCCCTGCCGTGCCAACATATTTCGATATCCATTGGTAACCACTGAACGGCCCTATGAAATGTAATACATTTAAAGTCTTTGAAAATAGGAAAAACGAATTACAATCCCGAAAATTGCTTCTTGCTGGTATAATCGTTGAAAATCCTACGATATTCGTATAAAATCATACGATAGTATGCAAAAACTGGTCAATAATTCGTAATCAACGTCTGACTATGTAAATAACTTTCCCAGATGCATCCAGCCGACGTGTCCCCAGCGCTCCCGAACGGTGTACGAACCGACATATTATAATTGAGAGTAAGGTTATGGTCAAGTGAGGACGGCAGAGTCCGTCGAAAACTTCCAAACTGCGTAACACAGCGGGGATTCCCAATGGATAAGAAAATTGTCGATGTAAACGAACTGCATGTCGAAGACGTGCCCTTCGTAGGGGGCAAGGGTGCCAACCTCGGAGAGCTCACAAACGCCGGATTCCCCGTGCCCGAGGCATTCGTCCTCACCACGGTGGCATACGATTACTTCCTCTCCAAGAGCAAGATCTTCTCCAAGATCACCAAGGAGCTCGAGGGTATCGACAGGAACTCGGACGACTCCCTCGTCGCCGCATCCGACAGGATCAGGGCGCTCTTCGACGAGTGCGAGATCCCCGCGGACCTGAAGAAGGAGATCGTCTCGAAATACAAGATGCTCTTCCCCAAGGGAAAGATCGGTTTCGTCGCAGTCAGGTCCAGCGCGACCGCCGAGGACCTTCCCGACGCGAGTTTCGCCGGACAGCAGGAGACCTACCTCAACGTCAAGGACGAGGCGGATCTCTTCGACAAGATCAGGAAGTGCTGGTCATCCCTGTTCACCGCAAGGGCGATCGCATACCGTGAGAAGCAGGGATACGCGCACGAGGACGTCAAGCTCGCCGTCGTCGTGCAGAGGATGGTCAACTCTGAATTTTCGGGAATCATGTTCACTGTCGACCCCAACAGCGGTGCCAAGCAGATCATCATCGAGGGCGGATACGGTCTCGGAGAGGCCATCGTCGGCGGGGAGGTCACCCCCGACACGTACGTCATCGACAAGCAGAAGATGGAGATCCTGAAGAAGAGGATATCCACACAGACATGGAAGTACGTCCGCGGAAAGAACGGCGGTGTCGAGAAGAAGGACATGCCCAAGAACATGCACAAGGCGCAGAAGATCGCCAACGAGCGTGTCCTGGAGATCGCCGAGATCGGACGCCAGATCGAGATCCACTACAACAAGCCCATGGACATGGAGTGGTGCATCGAGGACAACAAGGCCTACATCGTGCAGGCGAGGCCCATCACCGCCACCGGTAACTCGGTCACCAACGAGACCGTGGGCGATTCAGTATCCAGCGACGCCATCGTCGCGACCGGTCTGGGAGCCAGTCCCGGACTCGCTACCGGAAAGGTCATCATCTACGACACGTCGATGAGTCTCGACGTGATCAAGGAGGGAGACGTGCTGGTCACCAAGATGACCATGCCCGACATGGTCCCCGCCATGAGCAGGGCCGCGGGAATCATCACCGACGAGGGAGGAATGACCTGCCACGCGGCGATCATCTCCAGGGAACTGGGGACGCCCTGCGTCGTCGGAACCGGGAACGCCACCGAGTGCCTCTCCAACGGAATGGAGGTCACGGTCGACGGTACTACCGGAAACGTCTACAAGGGAATCATCGCCAAGAAGGGCGATTCATCCGCATCAGCAGAGAGCACGGGTACCAACACCTGTGCCGAGTTCGTCCCCATCACCGGGACCAAGGTCATGGTCAACATGTCCATGCCCGCCAAGGCGGACGAGATCTCGAAGCTCCCCTGCGACGGAGTCGGACTCATGAGGATCGAGTTCCTCTTCACCAACTACGTCGGAGAGCACCCCTGCGCGTTCCTCGCCGAGGGCAGGGAGCAGGAGCTCATCGACAAGCTCGCCGACGGTATCTCCAAGGTCGCCAGGGCGTTCTACCCCAGGTCGGTCGTCCTCAGGACATCCGACTTCAAGACCAACGAGTACCACGACATGAAGGGCGGCGCCGACTACGAGCCCAACGAGGACAACCCCATGATCGGATGGAGGGGATGCTCCAGGTACGTCTCGGACAACTACCGCG
>JAEEGL012275992.1_pt1 | contig 10581 bp, 9 predicted proteins | sample 9134231 | NCBI WGS metagenome assembly JAEEGL01 (sample SAMN16246548, study PRJNA631951) | gut metagenome | biome: gut microbiome; feature: rumen; material: fiber-attached | host: Bos | place: Iran: Karaj | collected 2018-10
ACAAGTCGCAGGCAGCCATCACCACCTTCGAGACGGCCATCCGCGAGCGTATGGCGCCGTTTGTCGATTTCCCCATCATCTTCGCTTCTGCTCTGACCAAGCAGCGCATCTTCAAGGTGCTGGAGACGGCCAAGAACGTCTATCTCAACCGCAAGGTGAAGATCGGTACTTCGAAGCTCAACGAGGTGATGCTCCCCATCGTCGAGGCCACGCCGCCGCCCTCCATCAAGGGTAAGTACATCAAGATCAAGTATGTCTCTCAGGTGCCCGACACACAGATTCCCACCTTCATCTTCTACGCTAATCTGCCGCAGTATGTGAAGGAGTCTTATCGTCGCTTCCTGGAGAACAAGATCCGTGAGAACTGGACGCTGACGGGCTCGCCCATCAATGTGTTCATTCGTCAGAAGTAAAAAAGGAGAGAGACTCTATGCGTAACAAATTGTTCTATCTCTGCCTGATGCTGCTCTTCGTGGCCTGTGCCAAGGAGCTCACGCCCGAAGAGCAGGCACTCAAGGCGGCTCAGGAGTCGGCCAAGACCAGCTATGACCACCTCTTGGCTGGCCGTTACGACCAGTGGGTGAAGGGTCGTGCGGGCTTGGACTCCATCTCCGACGAGTATCGCCAGCAGCTGGAGGCCTCGGCTGCCCAGTTCATGGCTCAGCAGCGCAAGGCTCATCATGGTGTGACGGGTTTTGACGTGCTTCGTTCACAGCGCGACTCGTCGCTCCACATCATTCAAGTATTCTTTCAAGTCAATTATGCTGACTCCACCAGCGAGGAAATTGTAGTGCCGATGGTGGAGGTAAAAGATGGTATTTGGAAAATAAAATAAGAAATATTTGGAAATTTCACAAATGTTTCTTATCTTTGCGGCCACGATTCGTTCATATTAACCCTAAGACGACATGGCTATAATTGACTGCGCGAGCTGGAAGCCGCAAAGCGGTGAGTTCGTTTTGGCTTATCGCTATCCTGTAACCAATCTGAGCACCTATACTCAGTTGATAGTATATGAATCCCAAGAGGCACTGCTGTTCAGCAAGGGCCAATTGATGGGGCAGTTTGGTGCCGGCAAGCATACGCTGGACACCGAGAACCTTCCTGTGTTGAGAACACTCTTCGGCATACCTTTTGGTGGTAAAAACCCGTTTACTGCCGAAGTGTGGATCGTCAATAAGCTTTATCCTGCAAACCTTGGATGGGAGGTGAACAGCATGGCCGTTCATGATGCGGATTATCAGACGATGCTCCCTCTTCAGGCCAATGGCCAATATGGTTTGCAGGTCACCGATTCGGCTAAGTTCCTGATTAAGATGGTGGGCACGAAAGATGTGTTCACTGAGTCCGACTTGCGGTCGCAGGCCTATGGCGAGTTTTCGACCAAGGCGAAAAGCGCTATTGTGCAGTTCATGACCAGCCAGCGGGTAGGCTTCAAGACCATCTCGGCCCATCTGGATGCCCTGTCGGCCTATATCAAGACGGCTTTGATGCCTTTCTGGGAGGAATATGGCATCACCATGACCAAGTTCTATGTGAACGACATCTCCATCGACACCAGTACGGCTGAAGGCAGGAAGGTTGCCGAGGCACTCGCCAGCCAGGCTTCGATGTCTATTACGGGCCATTCGTGGCAGCAAGAGCAGATGTTTGACATGGCCAATAATGCCGTGGAGCAGATTGGTAATGCTGCCGGTGGCAATGGTCTGATTGCCGGTCTGATGGCCATGAACATGATGGGTGGCGGAGGCATGGGCGGTGCCATGTCGGCAGGCCTGATGAATGTGCATAACGGCCAGCCCACCTTCTCTGGTCAGCAGAACGGCTCGCAGCCGGCACCTGTCGGTCAACCGGCAGTAAAGGAAATCTATTGTGCAAACTGCTCGAAGAAGCATCTGACCACTGAGCGCTTCTGTCCTCATTGCGGCAGTGAGTATAACCCTTGTCCGAAGTGTGGCTCCGATAATCCGAAAAAGGCACGCCGTTGCGTCAGCTGTGGCGCTCCTTTGATGGCTGCTAGTGGCGAGAGCACTTGCAAGTCGTGTGGTGCACCCTTGATGCCAGGGGCTGCTTTCTGTGCCCAGTGTGGAGCGCCTCAGACCGTCAGTTCCCTCGATACGGTTTGCAAGCGGTGCGGTGCTGTCGTTCCGCCATCGTCAAAGTTCTGTCCGAAGTGTGGGCAGAAAGTTTAACTAATACCTTATTCTATTATGAGCGAGAAGCATGTTTATTTGTTGCTGGCCTGCCTGCTTGGCTATGGCCTGATCATCTGGGGCTTCATCACTTTTGGCGCCTCTCTCGAACGGAGTGTCAGAATCCTGGACATCGTTGTCTCCTGTCTCATCTTCACCCAGTTCATTCAGCTGACCTTGACGCCGATGATTCGTCTCGACGAGCCTGCCCATCGTGAGGTAGGGATGCTGGGCATTCATTGGTTCTTCGTCAGCGTGTCCACGTTGTTGGCCATTGGCCTGATGGTCTGTGGCGCAGCCTATTCATGGTCGTTCAACGTCCAGTTGTTGGGTCAGCTCCTTTTCCTGATGGTTGCCTTCCTTGGGCGTTATGCGGCGCTGGTGGCAGGTGAGAAGGTGGAGCAACGCTACAAGGCAGAACAGGAAATCCTGTCAAAACGGAAATAATACTAATTCACATAATCTATAAACTATGGCTACTACAGGTAAAATTTTTAACGATTCAAGCAACATCTATCAAGATCAGGCTCGATTGTTATTCAACTTCTATGAACAGGCGGCTGAGCGCATTGTTCAACAAGAAGAGCAAATTGAAGGCGAGATTCGCGACTTGGAACAAAGGCGCGCCGAAGTGGAAACACAAAAAAGTGAGATTTGGGTTTGGTGGGCTTATCTGCTCTGTATTTTCTTCATTCCCTACTTATACTTTCGGAAGCGTGAGAAGGAATGTGACGAGCAGATAGACGCACTCAACGATGAGATTGCGAAGAAGCAGGAGGAACATAAGCAGATCTTCCGAGACTATAAGGTGACGAAGATGGGCGTGGCCTATGTGCCTGTGGCCCAGCAGATTGCTTATGAAGATAAGTGCTTCGTGGTGGACTATACGGGCAATGTGCCTAACTCGCGTGTGAGCCTGCAGATGTCTCGTCAGAACGATCTGCTCGTGGAGACGATGACGCAGATGGAGCAGTTGACCAAGGAGGCACCTGTCGTGGAGAGTTCGAATGAGGTGGAGCATATCGATACCGATGAGTATTCGCTCTCTATTCAAGAAATTAACCAAAGCGACTATGTCGGCAAGTTAGACCGTTCGCTGCGCACCATTTCTTTCTGTATGAACGATACGGAGACGAAGTCGGTTGACCTGCCTTTGGTGGCTGACAAGAGCGCTTATCTGCAATTCCTGAACGAGTTCTCTACCGACAATCCAGGACAGCATCCCGTCGTGAAGGCCTTTGATGACAAGCGTTACGACAATGAGATTGGCGACTTCTGCAAGCTGAATAAGTTGAAGGACTCTTTGTCCGACGATACTGAGCAGTTTGAAGACGTGCTGAGGCATCTGATGCATACGATGGCCTTGTCTGTTCAGGCTGTTTCTGCTATGAAGCTGGCTTCGACCGACAAAATGGTGGATCAGTCCAACTCGTTGCTGTTCAAGATCCTGAAGGCTCCTTATAATCACTATTCTCCTTTGCTGGAGGCCGACGAGATTCGTCGCATCAAGAATGAGCGTTTTGACTATTCCGACTCCATTCAGGGCTATGAGCCTTTCCAGTTGCGCGAGAGTTCGCGAGTCCGTTACAATCTCTTTGCCGATGAGTGGATGGCCGAGGACAACAGTACGGCCAGTGTGCCGTTCGGCGTTCACCAGATCTATGAGGAAATCGTGGCTCCGATGGTGCAGCGCTTGATGATGGAGAACCGTCTTGAGCGCATCCGTGTGTATGGTCAGATTCACGATCAGAAGCTCAGCTATCTGAACAAGTGGCACCAGGATGTCGATGCCTTCTACAGGTCGAACCATCAGGAGAGTGCCGATATCATCAATAACATGCAGCAGACGCTGAGTGAATATGTGGAGGCCTACAACACGCTGGCCCAGCTTCAGAAGACGCTCGACAGCATGGCTGAGGAAGGCGCTACGCTCGACAGTACGGTTGTCGAGAAGCAGACCAACTCTTCAGAGACGATTGCCGCGTTCGAGATGCAGGCTCAGGAGTTCAAGGCTGTGCAGGATGAGTTCAATGACTATATGGATCGTCTGCAGGAAGATATCGCCCTGAAGGCTGAGCAGTTCGGCCATGTTGAGTTCTACGATGCCCGTCTGCAGGATGGCTATTCTAATCAAGTGGCTGTTGCTGCGAGCGAGGTGCAGGGCATGGACGAGCGTCGCAAGCCGTTGGCTGTTACCAATCCTTTGCTTGCCAAAGAGTCTGTGCTTCTGCCGCAACCCAGCGTCGAGGATGTCACCTACGAACATCTGTCGCTGAACTTGCCGTCGATTGCTGTCAATGCTTTGGATGCGGTGAGCCGCATCGCTGCTGAGGCTGACCAGCCTGAGCCAGAGCCTGTCGCAGCTCCCGTCGCTGAGCAGCCCGAGGAACCTTCCGTTGAACCTTCCGTTGAGGATGAGGCAGAGATGGAGGCTTCTGTCGAAGCAGAAAACGAAGAGAGCGTGGCCGAGGAAGAGCCTGCTGCTGAGGCTACTGTTGAAGAAGAGCCAGCTGCCGAAGAGGAGGAACCTGCTGCTGAGGCCGACGCTGCCGATGCCGAGGAAGAGCCAGCTGAGGAAGAAGAGGAGCCTGCCGAGGATGACGGTATGATTGAGGTTCAGACTTCTGAGGAGGTGTCCGATGCTGATGCTCCTGAGCTTGATGAAGATGAAATCCCCGATATTCCCGAGGATGAGATTCCCGATATCCCTGTTGACGAGGATGAGAAATAAGTCCCTTTGGTTTTATTTGTTGAATCATTTAAGAGCAGAAAACTATGGCAACATTAATTCCATGTTCGGTCGATACCACTCCGATGGCCGACGAACTACAGACTGTTTCCAACCATGTGAAAGGCACTACGCTGGCCGTTGTGACCATGCAGAGTGCTGTGATTGCTGCTGAAAACGATAGTGCCAATAAGGTATGTCGGAATGTAAACAGGGGCTTCCTCACTCTGATGCGTTCTCAGATCTCCCAGAAGATAGCTAACAAGCAGAGCCGTGTGGAAGCATTGCTGATGCACATGGGACAGCAGAAGCGCCAGTTGCTTGGCATCAAAGCCAATATGGAGCGTGAATATGGCCGTATAGCCGAGCGCTATCTGAGAATCTTCACCAGCATCAATAAAGAACTGGAGACACGCATCCGTCAGATAGACCAGCCTGTGTTTGAGTTTGTCAACAAACACATGCTCACCTCTTCAAACCGCATGAACGCCCTGACGAGTTGGGTGTCAACCTCCCAGGCGGAAGGACTTACAAGCGGCCAGCGAATCCTGGTTTCCAAGATGAAGCACAACGCCCGGCAGGCTCTGGAGCAGACCACTGATTTCCTCTCGCAGATAGGTGAACAAAGGGTTTTGACCAGTAAGGTCTTGCTTTCCAATCCGAAAGGCAATGATGATAAGACCTGGCAGATACCCGTCGCCATCCTTGAGTCGGTCAATGATGCGGGCAATATCCCCAGAACGCAGGTGGTGACGCCTGAGCGTCTCTCGGACAGCGGTGCAGTCCAGATCGATAACACCATCCGTAGCGCAGGAACCATCAATTGGAAGCCTGGCGAGAAGCCGTCGGCCGTTACCGACGAGTTCATGCGCATGGTGGATTCATCAGACCATTCTTCCCGTGTCAAGGAATTGATCCAGAAGATGTATGCAGCATCCCATTTCGAAACACTCTAATCAAACGATGAGACCATGAGTTATACCAGATCATTTCGCAGAACAGTCTCTGTGCCCTACTCCGGAACGGTGACGGTGAGCTATCCGGCTTCAAAGTCGGGCGGCTCCACAACCGTGCCCTACAGCGGTACGGTGTATGAAGACGTGGATGTGGATATCCATGTGGATACCACTTCGTTTGATGCCAGCGTGAATAATTGTAATGAGCATGTCAACGGACTGACGGCCAGCGTGGGCGCCATGAACGCAGCCCAGTGTCTGGCCATTGCCAACAATGCCGAGAAGGTGTCGAAGTCCATCATCGACGGCTTCTTCCATACCGTGCGGACAGACCTGTCCACCCAGGGGGCTGAGCTGGAACAGACCATCGAGGCGCGACTGATGTTGTTGCGACAGCAGGCTGCCACCCTTCGCGATAAGAAGAAGACGATGGAGGAGAGCTATGCGCGCACCTCGGCACGCTATCAGAAGATATTCTCTGACCTGAACAACGAGCTGTCCATCCGTATCCATGAGATTGACCAGCCGGTCTTCAATGTGGCAAAGACCATCGACGAACAGAGCGACCGAATGCTGCATACCGACCTGATTCAGACAGCGGTGACGGCAGGAAAGGAGAACAGCGTGCTGCAGGCCCAACTCAATGCCGCAACGATGAAACATCATGCCTTGGAGGCCATGGGGCAGGCACAGAACTTCCTGAATGCGAAGGCACTCTCTGAGCGCACCATTCACAAAGCCTGTGTGGAGGGCTCCGGTCACGACCGCTATTTCATTCCGGTGTGCTACATGCGCACAGAATCAGAAGACCAGAAGACGGAGAGCCTGTGCCGCATCCCTGACTATTACGCTTCAGCCAAGCCTGGCTTGGAGAAAGAGCTGTGCAAGTCGCTTGAGAAGGTGGATTTTGGCACTTGTACCAAGGAGGAGGAAGAGCAGATGAAATCCTATGTACAATCGGAAATCGCCACTCATATCCCTGGTAATGACAGCCATGCCAGCCGTGTTCGAGCCATGATCAATCAATTATTAAATAAACAATCGTAAATATGAGTAACTTAAATGAACTCCGCATCACGGAGACCAATCTCCGTTTGGATAATAATATTGTCAAGGGCGGCATCCTGCCCAATAAGATCTCTGAACTGTCGAGAACGATTAATGTGGTTGGTGAAACGATCGTCGAAGGCCCTGTCTATAGTAGTAAGTTGACCATTGAGGCAGCTCCTTTGGAGATCAAGGGTGCCGTGTTCACACAGCGCGAACTGTATGTGAATAATGATGTTGACGGCAAGGTGATCTTCCGCAAGGCGGTCGGCTCTGCCTCGTCGATCGTGAGCAGGGCATTGAAGTGCGAACTGACGTTCTGCTCTGACGTCAATGCCAAGAGCATCACGCTCTGCAATGCTTTCGTGGCAGGCAGTCTCTATGCTGACGAGATCATACTTGAAAACTGCGTGGTCATCGGCGGCGTGTTTGCCACTCAGTCGCTGACGGTGAAGGATTGCATCGTGGGCACCTTCATCTCACCCTATGTGGAGCTGGATGGAAACGTGAGCCTGCTGTTGCCTTCTGTGTTTAGCGTGGAGAGTGTCAACTATACCAAGTCTGCCCGTCTCTATTCTCTTGTATTGGCTGACCTGGGATCGCTCTATCGCCATCAGGAGGAGAATGCAGAAAGCGGAAAGATAGAGATTAATCTGGCTTCCGACGACCTTCGCACCACGCTCACCGATGGTGAGCAGCAACGCTCGCTGCACAGCTATAGCGTCATTGGCAAGGTGCTGGCTACCGACCTGATTGATACTGATAAGTTCCAGAACCATTTTCTGCTCACGGCTGCGGCACTCGGTCCCCAGATGCTCAAGACCTATGATCTCGGCATCGACAAGGATGGCACACCCGCTGTGCTGACCATTGAGCGCATCCGTACCTTCTTCTTTGAACTCCTTCAGGGTAAGATCAAGGTCAAGGACATCGATGGCTCTTTCAGTATCAAGGACTTTACAAGAACGATGTAATTATAAAAGATGAAGTATTTCTATTTTGTAAACAAAGAGGGCGTTCGTCAAGGCCCCATGCCTTTGGATGAACTCGTCGCTCAGGGAATAACACCCGATACTTTGGTCTGGTGCAAGGGTATGGCTAACTGGCAAAAAGCAAAGACCGTTGACGAAGTCATGGATCTGCTGAAAAGCAATGAACCGGAGCCAGAACCTGTAGTTGTGGCTGAGCCGGAGCCTGAACCGGAACCCGTAGCAGAGCCAGAACCGCAGTCTGAGCCCGAACCAGTTCGTGAGGAGCCGAAGTCTGAACCCGTAGCTGAGACTGAGCCGGAGCCCGAACCGGAACCTGTTCGTGAAGAGCCTAAGTCTGAGCCTTTGGTTGAGCCAGAACCCGAGCCTAAGCCTGTTCGCGAAGAGCCCAAGTCTGAGCCTTTGGTTGAGCCAGAACCCGAGCCTAAGCCTGTTCGCGAAGAGCCTAAGCCAGCACCCGTTCGTGAAGAGCCGAAGCCTGAGTCAGAGCCTAAACCATTGTCAGCGTCTGCGGCTGAAGAGGAGGATGAGGATGAAGTCCCGCATCCTTGGCTATGGTTCCTGTTAGCGATCGTGTTAGGTGGCGCAGCCGGTGGTGCCCTTTATATGCTGTTGAACTAATCTCCCTCATCCCCTTCGTTCATGAGGAAAAGCCAGCCAGCCTGTTTTCCAGGTTTGGTTGGCTTTTTTTCGCCCTCATGAGGCACTGCGATTGCGGTATTGCTTGGCCGTCATGCCGGTGACGCGCTTGAAATAGCGGTAGAAGCATATCAACAAATAAAACCAACATGAACTCTAGCATAAAAAAGTCCTGTACCCGTAGTGAGGTGCAGGACTTTTCTTCAAGTTGTAAGTATTTAATGGTTAGGTTTAATTATTCGTAGTATTCGATGGTGCGAGTCTGCTCACGCTCCTGTCCCATCATCTGCGTCTTACGGCTGATCCAGTTGCCGTGGCTGTCGAACTTGTAATCCGTATAGGGGATCTCCATTTCCTGACCGCCCATGTCCATCACCTGAGCCTTGAGGTAACCCTTCTCGTCATATTTGAACTTCATGACCATGTCGTTCCCCATCACATTCATCGTCTGGCTCACCAGCTTACCGTTCTCCCAGGCATACTTGACGGTCATCTCCTGTCCCTGCATCATCGTCATCTTTGCTGACTGCATGAAACCCTCACTGTCGTATTTGGCATCGCTCATGCCTTCGCGCTGCATCTTTCCTTCTTGGGTGAAGGTCGTGTTCTGCGGACGCCCCATCATCTCAGAAGCGATTGACTTCACAGGTCCCTTGGCGTCGTTCAACTCAACGTCATGAAACTTTGTCTGTGCCTGCATGGCAAACGAAACGGCCAGCATGGCCAACATCATCATAGCTTTTTTCATTGTTTTTTACCGATTAAATTGTTAATGAATTAAGAATTATGTCGCTCATTAGACGTAACTATGCACAAAAAGGTTTAGCGGAGGAAGAAAAAACATCATCTTTTATTCTTTCTTGAACACGAAGTCGTGGAGGGAGCAGAGCGACTGCTCCTTGGTGTCCGACTTGAACTTGAAGAAGATGGCACGCTTGTATTCCAGCTTGCTCAGGTCGGGTAGGGTGGCGCTCAGTTCTGTGGGCTGCTGAGGCATGTCGGCGCGCAGGGCGATGGTGCCCAGCAGCTTGCCCTGCGAGGCCCAGGGACGGTCGGCCCAGATCTCGATGGTGCCGTCGATGCCCAGCGGCGTGAGACGCAGCAGCAGTTGGCCGTTTTCGCCCTTGAACAGAGGAGTACCATAGGCACCATCGGTGAAGTTGAAGTACTTATAGCCCACGATGGAACCGTCGGTATTGTTGATGACGTCGTTGGTGTTGTAGCGCAGGTCATAAGGGTGCTCGTATTTCTCCTTCGGCTCCCAGGTGGCGGCGGCGTTCTTCACGCTGTCGTTCTCAACCTGCGTGGCGTAGCCATAGCCTGCAGCCACATACGAGCCGTAGAACGTGTTGTTAGGCCACTCGTGGGTGGCAGGCTTCGGCCCCGTGTACCAGCAGGCGATGCCGGCAGAGTGGCGCTCCAGCGGATCCAGACCGTTCAGCGCGAAGCCCTCAGAGGTGTATTCGCCCTCAGAGATCTCCACCTTGCCGCCCTTGCCTTCCTCGACCTTGACCTCGATGGGAGCCACCATGGCCTGACGGGCAAACTCGTTGGTGCCCGTCTGACGGTGGTAGAACACGTACCACTTTCCGTTTATCTCGCAGATTGAGCCGTGGGTGTTGCCGTCGGGGGTGGCTGAGGCAATCACGTTGCCCTGCTCGTCCTTCTCACGACCGCGACCGTCGATGATGGTGCCGCCGTAAGTCCAGGGGCCCAGCGGGTTGTCGCTGTAGCAGTAGGCCAGCGTGTAGTTGGAGAGCGGCAGTCCGAACTCGCCTTCCTCGGTGAAACGGCTGTAGATGAACACATACTTATCCTTGATCTTGCGGATGCTGGAGGCCTCGAAGAAGCGGAACTTGCCCTCCTGATTGCGACCGGAGATCATGTCCTCCACAATCTTCGTGCCCGGCTTCACCGTGGCCATCGTCGTGGGGTCGAACTCAGCGGCGTAGGAGCGCTCGAAGCCCCAGTAGCCATAGACGCGGCCGTCGTCATCGACGAAGACAGCAGGGTCGAACTGCAGGACGCCA
>JAEEGL012479009.1_pt1 | contig 10581 bp, 7 predicted proteins | sample 9134231 | NCBI WGS metagenome assembly JAEEGL01 (sample SAMN16246548, study PRJNA631951) | gut metagenome | biome: gut microbiome; feature: rumen; material: fiber-attached | host: Bos | place: Iran: Karaj | collected 2018-10
AATGCCGTCTGCGTTGAAGTCGAAATAGTCCTCGTTCTGGGATACAAGGTTGAGATCGAGGGTTCCGTTTACTACTTTAAGAAGAGTCTTGCGGTCCTTCTTATCAACTTTTCCGTCGTAGTTAAGGTCATAAACAAGAGCTGTGTCATCTGCTGTAAGAGTAACCTCAGGGCTGAGCTTGTGGGACTCACACATGATGAAATAGTTCTGGATAAGTTCCTCTGTCAGGACGCTTGAGTCAAGCTCATAGTACTGAGGCTCATCTGTAAGGTTATATACATCAAATGAGAAGCTGTAAGAGCCGTTCCTTGAAGGGTCGTCTCCAAGAACAACCTTTACCTTACCGTCATTGCCGGCCTTGTCGCCAACAAGAACATAAGCAGGTGATGTTACGGCTTCATGTACATTTGCAAGTCCTGCACCCTGGGATCTGGGTGAGTACTCGGGAGCACTTGCATCATTTCCTGTTGTAAGAGGTGTTGCTGTGCTCATGATAAGTGACTGAGCCAATGTACGAACTGAAAGTCCGGTCTTTGCAGCAAGATCATTCTCTTTAATATACTGCTCAACAAGAGCTGTCTGGCCTGCGATGGAAGGAGCAGACATTGAAGTTCCGCTCATGTTTCCGTAGGTTCCGCCGTCTCTTGTGGAATAGATGTTTCCGCCGGGAGCTGTGATCTCAGGCTTAAGATCAAGAGTCTCGGGAACACCTACAGATGAGAAATCACTCATGGTGTAGCCGTCAGCTGCTTCAAAGTTAGTTGCAGGTGTTGCTACAACTATAAGAGTACCTGCGCACGCCTTCTCACTGATCTGCTCTGTAGCAGTCTCTGCTACTCCAAGACCCTCATCAAGAGTTACAGATACAGCAGGGATAACAGCTGTGCTGCCCTGAAGAGTCATGGAGATTGTTCCGGGCTGATTGTTGTAAATAACTACAGCCTTAGCGCCTGCTGCCTCAGCGTTCATCTGCTTCTCGCCGAAGGTCAGCTCACCACGCTGAACAAATACGATCTTATCCTTTACAAGGCTCTCTCCGTTTTCATCAACAAGTGCTTCGTAATCGGAAGCAGCACCCTTACCGTCAATGAATACGAAAGGATATTCTGTTCCCTTACCGTCAGCAGATACGTCCAGAGTATAGAACTTAGGAGCCAGTGTATCATTACCGTCTGTATAGTAGATATTCTTGCCGTTTGTTGTAGCAAGGTAGTTTCCTGTAAATCCGCTGTTAACAGCGCTGGCAACTGTGAATGCATTGTAGTAGGATCCGGGAGAACCGATGGTATCCATGTTTACATCCCAGCTAAGGTTGGCACCAACAGCTGTGTCATCACCGAATCTTCCTGAGTTACCTGCAGAAATAGAAACAACAGTTCCTGTTCCCTCAAGCTTCTTGAAGATATCATTGATGTAAGCCTCTGCGTCTGATGAATATCCTGCTGCGGATGAACCAAGAGAGAGGTTTACAACGTCAGCTTTAAGAAGAAGGGCATCCTCAATAGCTGCCATGTAGTCATCGGAATATGCTCCGCCGCCTTTTCCGAATACCTTCATGGTGATCAGCTGTGCATCGGGAGCAACACCTACAACACCAAGTTCCTGTCTTGCATATCCTGTCTCGGATGCAGCACTGGGTACATAAGTGTTGGCTGTTGCGATACCTGATACGTGTGTACCGTGGTCACCTACCACGTCATTCACAAGCGTTATATCAAGATCCTTGACTACTTAGGTGAATGCGACGGGGATCTTCTCACTAAGATAGAGATCGGAAGCTGAAATGCCACCGTTTCTCTGGGTTGCATTGAGGTTTGGAAGAACTGCTGCGATCTCGCTCTCATCAAGGAGGCTGTAATCAGCAACGCTCTTTCCTGCCTTTTCTGCCGTCTCCTGAAGGTGAGCATCAAAAGCTCCTCCGTCAAAAGAGGGATGATCTGCATCGATACCCGTATCGATGACAGCAATTCTTGTGCCTGCGCCTGTGTAACCTGTTGTCCAGGCGTCATAGCTTCCAACCATATCACCGGCTGTAATGGTGTTGATCTCTGCATCTGTAGCCTGAGGCTCATACTTCTGAGCTACATATACAGCTTCAACGCCCTCTACCTCTGCGATGCTCTCAATATCCTTAAAGGCAACATCTGCTGATACAGCATTTGTCAGGATTGAGAGATTATAATTTACATCGAGCTCAGCTCCTTCAAGAGCCTGTGCTTCGATCTTTTCTACCTGAACCCCCTGCTCTGCAATGATGTTCTCAGACATATTCATAGCTGCATCATTCTCGGCAAGTGTCTCTGTGTCAAAACCGGCATCAAGTACACTGTCACCCTCCATTACGATGATGACACGGGTCTGCTCGTCAGGATCGGGAGTAGCAACCGAGAAGTCTGCTGCTTCTCCTTCAACCAGATCCTTGGCACCTGAAATCTCAAGTTCTTCCTCAGCAGGGTCAACCTTCTCAAAAACAAGTTCTCCCTCTTTGGCAGCCTCGTCGACTTCGTCCTCTGATTCTTTGGTTTCATCAGCCGCTTCCTTGGCCTCTTCTGAGCCTGCAGCTTCCTCTGATTCTTCCTTGGTCTCTTCCGCAGTTTCCTGATCGGACTCTTTTTCCTCGGAAGTAGCTTCCTCGCCTGCCTCTTCGCCGGCTTCCTTAGTTTCCTCAGCTTCTTTGACTTCTGCTGTCTCCGCAGTCAAAGTCTCGGATGCCGTTGCCGAAGCTGTGATGGCGGGTGAAAAAGCCATTGCCGCACTCAGGATCACAGCCAGTGCCTTTTTAGGGCACACTCTTCTTTTCATACACGTTCCTCCAATAGCTAGTTTTTAGTAGGTCTTGCAGGCATCTCAATCTTGATGCGACTCACAACCGGCAGCTGTTGTATCCCCTCAACGAGCTCCCCGCTGATTCTTGCGACAACAGCATGCCCACTGTTGTCGATTCTGGAGACATCAAGCTTCCCCCCTCCAAGAACCTCACTCTCAACTGCCTTAACACCGTCCTCGATAGCCGTATCTGCCGAAAATACAATGTACGCCCGAACCGGCGCGCTGCCATAATCGATTCTTCTCATGTTCTCACTCCGGTTTCTTTTTACGTCGTGCATTCAACGCATTGTACTTTCAACGCATTGTACCGTTATCGCTTTTAAGCGTTAAAGCAAGTGGTAAATTTAAGTTTAATATTGTGCATGTTAGCGTGTCAATAGAATTATGAACAAAATCTAAAATTTATAAAATAAAAATAAAGAGAGCGCCGTGTTTCCCCGAAAACACAGCGCTCCCTCTATTCTCTTTCCTTTTATAAATCCAAAGGATTACTTGTTGGACTGATATGTGTTGTAAGCATCCTGCTGGATTGCGATGAAGTCATTGTAGCCCATAGCCTCCAGTGTCTGCTTGTAATTATCCCACTGATCGTCGATGCCGCCCTCAGTTACCCATGTAGCCTGGTTAGCTGTTACATAAGCATCAAGATCTGTGAACAGTGTTGCAAGTGTGCTCAGCTGATCGGGAGTGTAACTAACGTTAGGATATGCCTCTTTTGCAAACTTGCTGAGTTCTGTATCAAGGGCAAGCTTGGAAGCATCACCGTTCTCAGCTGCGTATGTAACCTTGCTGTTGAAGCCATCAGCAACGTACTTGGGACCGAAGTCACGAAGCGAGCTGATCCATGCGAAGGTATCTGCAGAATTGCCATCCTTGGGTGCAAGAACTGTGTAAGTACCTGCTGCCTCGTCCTTCTCGATAGCTACGCCGAAGGAACCGTAGAAGTTCTGGATTGATGCATCCTCTGTGTAGAACTTGTCAGCCCATGCAAGAAGGGGACCGGGATTCTCACAGCTTGATGTTACAACGAACTCATATCTGCTGTAGTTCCAGTGCTCAGGGTCAGATGAGATGTACTGCTGTCCATCGGGACCTGCAAGAGCGGGAAGTGCAACGTACTGACCTGAGTTAGCACCGAAGGTTGAATCTGCTGTCCAACCGGGAGCTGCGCCTACGATAGGTGTCTCGCTCATGAGCTTTGCATCACGCATGGAAGAATCTTCTGTGAAGAGCTCAGGATCGATGAGGCCCTTAGCATAGCACTCATTCATCCACTTAAGTCCTTCCTTGTAACCATCTGTTACAGGAAGGTAAACGGGCTGTCCGTTCTGGATTGCCATCATGTAAGTGCCGTCTGCACCGATGGTTGTTCCGAAGGGCAGGCAGAAGAACATAACTGAATCAGCATAGCCCTGTCCGAAAGGAATCTCATCATTAGGGTCGCCGTTTCCGTTGGCATCGTTATCCTTGAATGCCTGAAGAACATCCTCGAACTCCTTGTAGGTTGTGGGAACTGAAAGTCCGAGGTTATCAAGCCACTGCTTGTTGATGAACATCTGGTTTGCAACGATAGGTCTGCAGGGCTTCTTTGAAGGAAGGCCATAGATGTGGCCGTCTGCTGAAGTTGCAAGAGCCTTCATTGTAGGATCGGAATCAATGATAGCCTTGAAATTAGGCATGTACTCGTCAATATAATCATCGATGGCGATGAATGAACCCTGGTTTGTCAGAATGTCAGACTCTGAGAAGCAGATGGATCCCATGAAAGCATCGGGAAGATCGCCGCCTGCAAGAAGAACTGCCTTCTTGTCTGCCCAGTCTGAGTTAAGGATTGTATCCCAGGTTACTGTGATGCCGGCCTCAGCTGCTGCCTGATCCGGGAATCCTGTGTGATAGTCCTCACCCCAGTCTGCCCATCTTACTGTAGCAACTTCGTAGCCTGCAGCACCTGCATCGGCTGTATCTGCCGCGGGTGCTGCTTCTGTGGTTGTTGCTGAGGGTGCTGCCGCATCATTTGAAGCTGCTGGTGCAGTCTCTGCTGCGCTGCCGCATCCCACAAGAGCAACTGTCAGTGCCAATACGCCTGCTGCCAAACTAAACTTTTTCTGCATTTTCTCTCTCCTTTTACATTGATATAATTTTAAACTATTTATCCCTTCACTGCTCCTATCATGACGCCCTGATTGAAATATTTCTGAAGGAAAGGATAGAGCATCATGATCGGCAATGTAGAAATCACAATTGATCCGTACTTCATCATGTCAGAGAGCTGCCTCAGCTCCTGTGCCATGGTTCCTGTGGCTGCACCAAGCAGCGACTCGTTTGCTATAAGAATTCTCCTCAAAAGAAGCTGCAGAGGTATCAGATTCTCGCTCTGCAGATAGATAAGAGCATTGAACCAGGAATTCCAAAGGCCCACCGCCGTCCAGAGGCCAACCACCGCGATGACCGCCTTTGAAAGAGGCACCGCAAACTGAATAAAGTATCTTAAGGTACTGCAGCCGTCAATCTGAGCCGCCTCCCACAGAGACTCCGGAAGGGAGCTCTGGAAGAAGGTTCTGGCCACAATAATGTTGTAAGTGGATACCGCAAAGGGCAGGACCATTACCAGAAAGCTATCCAGGAGGCCAAACTGTTTGACAACGAGATAGGTAGGTATGAGACCTCCGCTGACAAACATGGGGATTACATAGAAAACGTTGATCCATTTTCTACCGGGCAAGTCCTTTCTGGACATGGCGTAGCCGGCTGTTATATTCACAAAAAGAGCAATCGCCGTGCCGACTACTGTATAGATAATGGTATTCAGATAGCTCTTCCAGATCTGTCTCTGCTCAAAAAGCTTCTGATATCCTCTTACATCAAGGGTCTTGGGCCAAATCCAGACCTTACCGCTGGCCACATCCGCCGGATTACTGAAACTGGCGATGATGACAAACCAGAGTGGATATATGACCATGAGGATCATAAGGATGGCAATTATATGAAATATGATGTTTACCACAGTATCCTGGGTAAATTGCAGTTTCTTTTTCCCGTTCATTGGTTTCTCCCGTTAAAACAGACTGTTGTCCGTAAATTTCTTGGCTATGATATTTACTGCAAGAAGCACTATCACGTTGACCACCGTATTGAAAAGACCTATCGCAGTAGAGAGGGAATACTGCATGCTCTGCATACCCATTTTGTATACGTAGGTGGAGATGATCTCGCTGCTCATGATGTTCTGAACGTTCTGGAGAAGGAATACCTTCTCGAAGCCTATGCCTAAGATACTGCCGGCTCTGAGGATCAGGAGCACCACCGCAGTGGGAAGGATCATAGGGATATCGATGAAACGGATTTTCTGCAAAGTGGTGGCTCCGTCCACAGTTGCTGCCTCATAATAGGTAGGATCTATTCCTGCAAGTGCTGCAAGATATATGATGGAGTCCCAGCCCAGATGCTGCCATATGTCGCTCCATACATACACATGCTTGAAGCTTGATGCGCTGGCCATCAGGTTCGGGAAAGTTCCGCCAAAAAGCTTAAAAAGATTTGCGAACAATCCGCTTGAAGGTGAAAGGAAGATCAGGATTAGACCGCACATTACCATGGTGGAGATGAAATGCGGAAGGTAGGTAACCACCTGGAAAACCTTCTTGAACATCTTGGTCTTCATCTGATTGCACATAAGCGCCAGAAGTATGGGAAGGGGAAAGCCCACAAGAATGCTGTAAATGCTCAGAAGAAGTGTATTCTTGATGGTCACCCCAAACTGGTAGGATCTGAAGAACTGTAGGAAATTTGCAAAACCCACAAACTTACTGCCCATAACTCCCAATGCAGGTGAATACTTCTGAAAAGCTATCACTATTCCGAACATGGGAAGATAGGCAAAGCAGAAAAGAAGTATCGCCGAGGGAAGCAGCAGAAGGTACAGCTGATAATGTCGTTTTATATTGGCAAATGCTTTATTTTTCATCTGTGTGCTCCTTATGTTTATGAAATGATAATAAATTTTTCATAAACGAAAAAATAGCACAATTCTGTTTTGCCCCTAGCACTTTTCCGACAATGGTCTCAAAATGTATAGCACACAATTTATCTTTTCTATATAATGAAGGCATGAATAATACAAAGAGATCCCGGTCCTATCCCGTAGTCCAGGTTCTGAGCAAAACCGTGTGGCTGGCCATCCCCATAGTGATCCTTTTCGTGGTGGTGAGCTGGTTTTCCTTTTCCGAGATCAGAAGGCAGAACAACCTGGCACTGGAGAACGCCGTAAATATCTATCAAACTGAATTGGAGCATAAGCTCTCGGCCATAAAGCACTTTGTACAGTGGACCGTGGTCCATGACCCCATCCTGGATTCCTTCAGGTCCACCGGGCACATGGGTGACTTCAGGCAGGCCAGCAATGACCTTCGTCTTCGTGTCAGTGACATGCAGTATTCCACCGGAAGTGAGTACCAGTATTTCTTCTACTGGGATGAAGGTGATATCTTTTTTAACGCCTCCGAGCTCAAACTGGACTACGACACCTACAAGTCCGTGAAGGCGAAGATCACTTCCGATGTGAAAAGAGAAGGCGGCTCCGCGCCTGATTCCTCCTGGGCTCCACTGGAGATCCGCGGTAGAACCTACCTTTACTATCTGATCACCTACAAGCACAGGACCTTTGTAGCCATGGTCTCCATAGAAGACATGCTCTCTCCCCTGTCCTCCCTTAACCTTGGCGAGCACGGAAATATCAGAGTCCAGTCGCCCATCGGCGGCATCTTCTATCAGACCGGAGCGCGTCCTTCAGGTTTTGAGAAGCGCCTCTATGACAGCCTCACCTTCCCCGGGGAGGAATCGGGGCTGCCCTTTACATTATTAATAGATGCCCAGATTCTTGGAAATTACGGAACCTTGTTCATACTGCAGTTTCTGGTATTCCTGGCAGCTCTGATGCTGAGCTTTATCATGGGCGGATATATCCTTCTCACCTACAGAAAAGTCATCCTCCCAATAAAGCTCTTTTCCGAAAGACTAAAGACCATGGCTTCTCTCGAAGAAGACGATGCTGCAGAGCTTGAGCTTACGGATTCCAGGATTCAGGAGCTGAACCAGATCAACGACCAGTTCAAGAATCTTATACATGAGATTACAAGGCTTAGAATCGATGTGTACGAGGCAGAGCTTGATAAGAACAAATTCAGGATCCACTTCCTGCAGCAGCAGATAAAGCCACACTTCTACTTAAACTGCCTCACCACCATCGACAGCATGGTGAGCCTTGGGGATCTTGATGCTGCCCAGAAGATGCTGCAGTTCACCTCAAGGTACTTCAGATATCTTTTCCAGGCGGACAAGGACTTTGTGCCCCTGGGAAATGAGCTGGATCACATCAGTGACTACCTGGCCATACAGAACATGCGCCTTTCCCGCAGCACGGAGTATGACCTGGATGTAGCGGATGAGCTGCTCTCGGCCGACATACCGCCGCTGCTTCTTATCACTTTTATTGAAAACACCATCAAACATGCGTCTCCCGCCCGGGGCGAGGCCCTGCATATAGGCCTTGTCTGCAGCAAAACCGCGGACGGGCGGCTTAGTGTTTGCATCACCGACAACGGACAGGGCTTTCCCACCGACTTCCTTAAAAAGGTCTACAGTGGAGAACAGCTTGAGGACAACGGAGACCACATCGGTATCACCAACTGCATCCGCAGGATGAGGCTTCTTTACGGAGACTCCTTTGCTCTAAGCCTGGAAAACCCGGCGCAAGGCGGAGCATCGGTGATCATACACATTCCATATTCTGTTCAAAAATAAGGGGATTTTTGCAATGAATGTTTTACTGGTAGATGATGACAGATTTGTCATCGCCGCTCTTCAAAAAGGGATAGACTGGGAAAGCCTGGGGATCAAGCAGGTTTTCACCGCCTACGACATACAAAAAGCTCAGGAGATCCTCTCTGAGTCATCCATCGACCTTCTCCTCTCCGACATCGACATGCCCCACGGAAGCGGTCTGGATCTTCTCGGGATCATAAGGGAGCAGGGGAACCGCATTCCCACCATCTTTCTTACCAACTACGCGGATTTTTCCTACGCCAAAAGAGCTCTGGAACTCAGGTCATTCCACTACTTCCTTAAGCCCATCGATTATCCCGAACTCACCCGCATAATAAAAAAGGCTCTTGAGGAATCCAGGCAGGAAACCGGCGACCTCAAAGAGGCCCTTTCCGCACTGTGGTGTGACTACCTTCTTACCAGCAGGATAACGGACAGAGCTTTCATTCAGGACATCACCAAGCTACTGCCCTCTTTGGACAAAAACACTTCCTACATTTCCGCCCTCATCCAGATCTACGGCAACACCGACAGATGGGAGGCCACCGGTCGCATAGGTAGGATTCTGGAGTCGGTCCTTGGAGCAGATTACGCGGAATTTGGAGCTCTTTTGCCCTATCAGTCCGGAGAGTTCCTGCTTCTTGCGCTGATTCCGGTTCGTGACAGCAAGGACGGCCAGCAGCTTATCCGCCCTGTTATAAGCGAGGCGCTTTCCATGATTCGGAAGGAAATTGCGCTTCCTGTGAGAATTCTTTTGTCCGGAGAAAAGAAAATTCAGGAGCTGCGGGAGGCTGTGGAGAGCTTCGAGAGCCTTCTTGCCATGCCCTACGAAGAAGCCAGAGGGATTGTCTACGTGGACGAGGAGGCCTCCACCAACCTTATCCAGTACGTTGATGCTCACTTCACCGAGGATATGAGCCGGGAACACCTGTCGGAGCTGTTCTATTTTGACCAGGATTACATAACCAGGCTTTTCAAAAAAGAGACGGGAATGAGCTTCAAGAACTATGTTATAGAAAAGAGACTGCGCCTTGCCAAGGATCTTCTCCTTGATACTGACGAGCCCATAAATATGATTTCCCAGAAGGTTGGGTACGACAATTATTCCTACTTTACAAGGCTGTTCAAAAAAAGCTTTGGCGTCACCCCCGTGGAATTCAGGGGCGATGGCCAAAGCTCTTGATTCAAAACTTATGTTATTGATAACGCTTGTGTTTTAATCGGATCAGAACTGCTGGGGCTCTGCTTCTGCAGGAGTACCAAAGCCGTTGGCAGCCTTGATGGACTCATAGAGAGCGGCATCTGCGTTCATCTTGTAAGGGTTAACATACAGAAGACCTGCGATGTTAAGAGTTATAAGTGATACAAAGAACCATCCGATGAAGGAAAGGTCATATACAAATGATGCCCACTTGTGGCCTTTCATCATAGCTCTTGATTTCTTGAGAGCATCTGTTGCACTGATTGTAGGCTCCTCTGCAAGGATGTAGGGAACAAGTCTGTATGAGAAACCAAGGATGATACCGGGGATGATAAACAGAAATGTTGCCAGTCCGATGAGCAGGTTTCTAAGGAACAGTGCAAGAACTGCTGTAAGGTAGTTGTTTCTGAAAGCGTGAGCAACTTCACCAACCTCAGCGTTTACATGCTGGTTTACAACGAAGAATCTGCTGCAGCCAACCTCAAGGGGCTTGAACAGGAAAATATCAACAAGCTTGAGTACCAGAAGAACAGTGCTGAGTGCTCCGAATATAACCATAAGGTACATCATTGCATCAGGATCCTCAAGGATACTCTGAAATGCCTGTGATGCCTCTTCACTGCTGACGCTGTTTCTTGATGCTACAGTTGTTGAAACTGTGAACAGACCTGCGATGAATGCTACAAGCACAGATTTCCAGTAATTCTTCTTAAAATTAACTTTGCCTCGTG
>JAEEGL012722124.1_pt1 | contig 10581 bp, 8 predicted proteins | sample 9134231 | NCBI WGS metagenome assembly JAEEGL01 (sample SAMN16246548, study PRJNA631951) | gut metagenome | biome: gut microbiome; feature: rumen; material: fiber-attached | host: Bos | place: Iran: Karaj | collected 2018-10
ATCTTTATTATATCATATAATTTACAATAACAATATAGTTTTAAATAAATTATTTATAAAAAATAAATATATGTAAATTGAGATTAAAACAAGATAAATGTATTAATAAATCATCATTAATTTCATAGTTAAATACCCATAAAAATAAATTATTTTTATTAATAATCATATCTTTTAAAAATATGATTTCTTTTAAATCTTTTACAATAAATTCACTATTATAAATATAATTGCAAAAACTATTATAATATAAATTAACAAAGATATTGCTTATAATAAAGCACTCATCTTTATTATTATACTTACAATTATTGCAATCAAAAATATGAAATAAAGAATCCAAAGTCCTGTTTTCCTTGCACTTCATCTATGCTCACCTATATTATATAATATACTTTTCACAAAATTGGTGCAAAAAAGTCTTTCACATTGTGAAAGACTAATTTTACATAACAATATTAACAATTTTTCCAGGAACAACGATTATTTTCTTTATAGAGTTTGATTCAATAAATGATTTTACTTTTTCAGAAGATAATGCAACTTTTTCAATTTCTTCTTTTGTTGCATCATGACTTACTTCAATTTTATCTCTAGTTTTACCATTAATAGAAACCATCATAGTAAGTAAATCATCTTTAGTTTTATTTAAATCAAACTTTGGCCATTTAGAATATACTAATGATTCATTCTTATTTAAAATTGTTGAATAAAGTTCTTCTGTTATATGAGGACAAATTGGATTTAATAATTTTAAGAATCCATCTAAATATTCAAGTGGAACATTTTTAACTCTATAACATTCATTAATAAATATCATCATTTGACTTATAGCAACATTAAATCTTAATGTATCATAAGCATCAGTCACTTTCATAACAGTTTGGTGATAAATCTTTTCAAGTTCTTTATTTTCTTCAACAATAACAGCTACATCATTATAAAGTCTATAAACGCGCTCTAAGAATCTTCTTGGTCCTTCAACTCCAGTTGTTGACCAAGGTTTTGTTGCATCAAGTGGACCCATAAACATCTCATACATTCTTAAAGTATCAGCACCATAATCCCTAACAACATCATCAGGGTTAATTACATTACCTTTTGATTTACTCATCTTTTCACCGTCAGTACCTAAAATCATACCTTGGTTAAATAATTTTTGGAATGGTTCTTTAGTTTTAACAACACCACAATCGTATAATACTTTATGCCAGAATCTAGCATATAGTAAATGTAATACAGCATGTTCTGTTCCACCAATATATAAATCAACTGGTAACCAGTAATTAACAATATCTTGAACCTTAGGATCAGATAGATCTAAATATTCATCATTTTTAGCATTTCTTAGTAAATATCCAATATAATACCAACTACTACCAGCCCATTGAGGCATTGTGTTAGTTTCACGACGACCTTTAACACCATCTTCTCTAACAACATTTACCCAATCAGTCGCATTAGCTATAGGAGATTCACCAGTCTTACTTAATTCAATCTTTTTCATCTTAGGAAGTTCAAGAGGTAATTTTTCAAGTGGTAATACATCAATCTTACCATCTTCCCAAATAATAACTGGGAATGGTTCACCCCAATATCTTTGACGAGAAAAAATCCAATCTCTTAACTTGAAGTTAATAGATTTTTTACCAATCTTCTTTTCTTCTAAGAACTCAAGCATCTTATCAATAGCTTCTTGTTTATTTAAACCATCTAAGAATCCCGAATTAATATGAACACCATCACCAACAAAAGCTTCTTTAGTAATATCAACATCACCTTTTAAAACTTCAATAATTGGTAAATCAAATTTCTTAGCAAAAGCATAATCTCTTTCATCATGAGCAGGAACAGCCATAATAGCTCCAGTTCCATAACTATTTAATACATAATCACTAATCCAAATAGGTAATTCCTTACCATTTACAGGGTTAATTGCATAACTTCCAGTAAAGCAACCTGTCTTATCTTTATTTAAATCAGTTCTTTCAAGATCTGATTTACTCTTAGCATATTCAATATATTTATTAACATCATTATATTGTTCTTTTGTTGTAATCTTCTTAACAAGTGGATGTTCAGGAGATAGTATACAATATGTTACACCAAATAATGTATCACAACGAGTAGTAAAAACTGTAAAAGTTTCTTTAGAGTCTTTAATACTAAAGTTAACCTCAGCACCAACACTCTTACCAATCCAGTTACGTTGCATATCTTTAACATTTTCAGGCCAATCAAGATCATCTAAATCTTGTAATAATCTATCAGCATATTTTGTAATCTTTAATACCCATTGTTTCATAGGTTTCTTAACAACAGGATATTCACCACGTTCAGAAACCATCTTACCGTCTTTATTTAAAACTTCTTCATTTGCAAGAACAGTACCTAATTCTTCACACCAATTAACTTCAATATCCTTAATTTCAGCTAATCCTTTTTCATATAACTTTGTAAAAATCCATTGAGTCCATTTATAATATTTAGGATCACAAGTAGCAATTTCTCTATTCCAGTCATATGATAAACCAAGACTTTTAATTTGTCTTTTGAAATTACTAATATTTTTGTAAGTGAAATCTTTAGGATCATTACCAGTATTAATAGCATATTGTTCAGCAGGTAATCCAAATGCATCCCATCCCATTGGATGAATTACATTATATCCACACATTCTTTTATATCTACTGATTATATCTGTGGCAGTGTATCCTTCAGGATGACCAACATGTAAACCAGCTCCACTTGGATATGGAAACATATCTAATGCATAGAATTTTGGTTTTGTTGAATCAACTTTACACTCAAAGATATTGTTCTTATCCCAATACTCTTGCCATTTTTTCTCAATCTCTATATGATTATAATCCATAACTATCCTCCATTATCAGAAGTTCATTTTAATTTATATTATTATACTACAAATCAATGTTTTTTTCAAGTTATAAAACCATTGATAATGTCACTATATAATATCATCAGTCATTATTTTATATCAATTAAAAATTTATTACAAGACTTTTAATAAATATAATTTTTAATTGAATAAAAATAAAAAATATGATACTATAATATTATATAGGAGGATTATTATGGCTAGAAACAATTCAAATCATTTAGCTGGTTTACTTGCTGTAATTGGTATTATTTTTACTGCTGTATGTTACATTTTAGTTACAATTAGTGGTAGATTTGGTATCTTATTACACATTGCTGAATTATGCTTATTATTTTCTGCAATTATCTCATCTTTAAAATATATTAGAGGATGTGAGATGTGGATTCAAATCCTTTACTGGATTTCAATTGGTGTAATTATTGTTCTTATTCTTAATAACTGGTTTGGCTGGTTCCATTTCTAAAAATGGCAACAATAATTGGAATTGCTGGAGGAACTGCTTCTGGTAAAACAACTGTTGCAAGCAAAATATACGAAGCAACAAAACAAAAAGGATCAGTTGTAATGCTAAGATTAGATGATTATTATAAAAGTCATGATGAAATGTCATTTGATGAAAGAAGGAAAATAAACTTTGATCATCCTGATGCATATGATGTTAATCTTTTAATAAGTCAAATAAAAGACTTATTAGATGGAAAATCAATCCAAAGACCAACATATGATTTTAATAATCATACAAGAAGCAATATTTATGAAACACTTTGTCCAGCAAATGTTATTATCATTGAAGGTATTATGACCTTCGCAATCAAAGAAATAAGAGATTTATGCAATATTAAAATATTCGTTGATACACCAGATGATATTAGATTCATTAGAAGACTAGAAAGAGATATCAAATATAGATCAAGAACATATGATAGTGTTATTAAACAATATCTTGATACAGTTAGACCTATGCATATGGCATTCGTAGAACCTTCTAAATGCTATAGTGATATTATTATTCCTACTGGTGGAGAAAATGAAATTGCAATAGATATTATTGTTTCAAAAATTACAAATTTATTATAAAAAAAAAAGTCCGATTATTAATCGGACTTTTTTATTTTTCATATTTTAAACCTAAGAATTCTAAACAATAAGATTTGTTTTTTTCTCTGATTGCACTCTTAGTTTCAATAGTAAATGATAATACATTTAAATTATCATCAACTTTAACATATAAATTAAATTCATCAACACCAACTAAATTAAGATTATCACCATTATAATTTCTAATATCAAGAGTAAATTTATACTCATTATTATTAAAACTACAAAGATTTAAATTTGTAAAGAATGAAGTATCAAATAAGAATTTGCAATCATCTTCAGTTATTGCTTTAAAATTAAATTCTTGTTTTGTTGTAACACCATCAAATTCAATATAAATATCAAGATCTTCAGTAGATTCAATACCATTTACATTCATCTTAACTCCAGTTTCATCAACATAAAAATAGTCAGTACCATTAGAGTATGAAATTAATTCATAATAAGCTCCACTACTAGCTTCTTTATATGATAAATTTGCTAAACTAGACTTTGTTGAATCAGTAAATGTAAATTTAATCTTTATTTCATTACTTGATTCATAAGTACTATAAATAGATTGTAATTTTTCTTTAACATTAAATTCAGGAATAACATTAGATTTAACGTTAACAACAAACGAACAAGTTGCATCACCTTTATTTGCAGTAATTGTTATAGTTGATGTTCCAACTCCTAAAGCATTTAACTTAGCCCCATCAACACTAACAACATTTTGATTACTACTTGTAATAGTAACATCTTTATTTGTTGCATTACTTGGTGTAATAGTATAATTAACAGTAAACTCATCACCTAATGTTAATTCTACGTTTTCTTGTTCTACTTCGATATTACTAATATTAATTTCTTCATTATCTTTTTTAAATAAATCACAACTAATAAAGAAGAAACTTAATACTAAAACTACTAAAACTTTTAATATATTCTTCATATAATCTCCTACTTAAAACTATAACTATTATAATATAATCTATCTAATTAGTCAATTATATTATCAAAATTAGCGTCATTCTCTATACAAATAAGTTTATTTGTAAAAGGATCAACATATTCTAAATAATAACAATGTAAGTATAATCTTTTATCATCATGACCATATAATTTATCACCAACTAATGGATGATTTAAATAACTGAAATGAACTCTAATTTGATGAGTTCTACCAGTTATTAAATTAATATCAACTAAACTTCTATTTTTATTTTCTTTTATAACTTTATATTCAGTTATAGCTTCTTTTCCATCAGAACTAACTATTCTTTTAATACTACCAACTTGTTCTCTTCTAATTGGCAAATTAATAACTCCTTCTTTTTCATCAAGAGTTCCTTCAATAATAGCTTTATATTTCTTTTTTATAATCTTTTCATTAGTAAGTTTAAAATGAGTAAGTCCATCTTTAGCAATAATCATTAATCCACTTGTTGAAAAATCAAGTCTTGTTACAACATGTACATTAGAATTAATACTATTCTTATTAAAGTACGATTTAACATAACTAACAATATTATCTTCAAAATGTTTATGACTTGGCTGACTACTAATATTAAATGGCTTATTTATGATTAATACATGATTATCTTCATATATAATATCTAAATTGAAATCCTTACTAACTAAATCATCATTTGTATCTTCATTATATTCTAAAGTAATTAAATCACCTTTTTTAATCTCATAATAGTTTTTACAAACATTATTATTTATCATCATTGTACCATAGAGTTTTACTCTTTTTAAAAATCTTTTTGATAAATTTAAAGTATTTAAATATTCTTTTAAAATACCATTATAATCAGATACAAATTCAAGTTTCATTTTTACACCTTTTAATTATGTCTATAATATTTATAAAAATCAGTATTTTTCATTTCCATTGGATTATCATTATAGTATTCACTACTTAATGTATATCCACTACTTGTAATAATTAAAGTTATAGTTCCATTTCTTTGCCACATATAATCTTCAATAGTTTTATTAGTGCAAACACCTTCACTATTACAATCTTCGGCCTTACCACCACTAATAGCATATACTTTCATATTAGCATCATAATCATATAGATTTTGTAATGTTTCATAATGAGGATGTTTATACTTATTACCAAGTTTTGTGCCATTACAAATAATAGCAACTTCAGGATCAATTGCACTTACAAATTCAGGTGCTGTTCCTATTTTAGAACCGTGATGAGCAACCTTTAAGATATCAATATTACCAACTTTATCTTTATATTGTTTAATAATATCATCCGAATCACCAGTAAATAAGATTTTTGTATCATAAACATTTAGAGTACATACAATAGAAATAATATTATTAAACTTCTTTGTTGGATTTTCAACACCATAGTTATAAAAACCAGTATCAATAAAATCAATAGAACAATTACTAGATAATTCTAAACTCTTAGATAAGAAAGAAGTAACTTCAATTACATTACATCCAGCTTCTTCTTCATAACTAGCTTTAAAATCTTTAAATACTTGAGAATCACTATCAGCTTTACCAACAAACTTTATACAATTTAATATTGTATAATTACTAAATAAAGCAGGCATTCCTCCAATATGATCTCTATCAGGATGAGTTGCAATCACATAATCAATAACTTTATCATTAGAATGTTCATTAACAACATTAATAATAGCTTCGCCACTTTTACTTGTTGATCCACTATCAATAATAACATCAATATCTCCAACTTTAATATATGTTGACTCACCACATTCACTAGTATTAAGTAAACCTATATCAATAAAATATACTTCAACGTCATCTCCTAAAGATTTTGTAACAACAAATCTAATGATTCTAGAATCATAATTAACTGTAACAGTAATTGTTACAACTTCTTCGTTTTCTTTTAAAACAAGTTTACCATCTTTTAAATTTAAACTATCAACATCATATGAAATTGTTGCATTATTAAATAATTTCTTTGGTAAATCATCTAATTTATTATAATTAGATGGAAAATCATTTAATACTAAATTTTTAATATCAGAATCACTATAATCAGATAAAATAACAATATCATCAATATAAATATCCTCATTTGTTACAAACTCAAACTTATAAACAAAATTAGCATCCATTGCTTTATCAAGATTATATTGAATAAAACTTCCATTTAATTGAATTAACTTAGAATAATAAACTTCATCACTATTATCTTTATAAATATTTAATGTAACATTACTATTTCCTTTAATTAAAAAAGAAACACTATTATTCTTTTCAAGTTTATTATCAATAATAAAATAAGGATTAGAATTATTATATGATAGTTTTAACATATTTTCATATGATGTAGAATTAATTGCTGTAATACCATCAATATTATCCTCATTATCTAAATCACTATCATCATAATCATTAAAATCATACTTTTGTTTGACTAAATTATTTTCAATAACAATTGGTACAGACTTAATGGTAACATCTTTACTAACTTTATTACTAACATTTAAACCTAAAGTATCATTAACTATCTTATCAATAGGATTTAAAGTATAATCAAGTTCAATAAATAAAGTTACATTTTCATCATTTAAATATGGTCTTTCAAAGTTTTCATCATATAATACATCAATGTTTGTTTTATATGACTCTTTAATATTAACTTTATCAATAGATTCTCTTACTTCACTATTAATATTATTTAAAATATCTAAACATGCATTATAATCTTTTTGATAGTTTGTAAGTTTACTATAACTTAAAAAGCCTAATACTCCACATACAATAACAACAACTAATACTAAAGTAATAAAAATAGGTGATTTTTTAATTCTATTAACTTCACGTTTTACTTTACGATTAATTGTCTGATTTGTTTTTTTACTAACAGAAGTTGATTTGTTTGTCTTTTTTGTGTTTGCCATAAAATCTCCTTATAATATTTGTTGCAAATAATGACCAAAGAAACCATCATTTCTTGGATTATAATATTCATTTAAAATTTCATTAATATCTTTACAATATCTAAAATCAAACAAGAAATTATTAACACCCATTCTAGTTAACTCTTTTGTTTTATTTAGTAAATAAATAGGATCTTTTGATAAAATAGCAAGATGACACTCACTATCACCATACACTCTATTTTCATCAAACAACATTTCTTTTTTACATAAATTACAATGATCTTTATTTAAATTAAATTCTTTATTAATAAAACAATGCTTCATATATATTAAATCAATATACCCATAAACCAAAACCATTGTATTAGGTACTCTTTTATATCTTTTCTTATAATTAGATAACATTAAACTAATGTTTTCTTTTGATAGTTCTAAAGATAAACCAACTACTTCATACCCTAAATGTTCCATTACTCTTATAGCATAACTATTACTAACATTAAAATAACAACTAGATATCTTAGATTTAATACCAAGCATACTAGAAACTATATTATCTTTTTTTATATATTTAGTAACTCTTGGTAAAAAATATAAATAATCAGATTTAAATCTTGTCATTATATTAAAATTATCAAAATTATAATTATTCAAAGATTTCTTTAAATCATTTAGTTCATTTTCACTACTTACTAAAAAGTTTAAACTACTTTCTTCTAAATAATCATTTATATCAAGTATAACTTCATCTTCACAAATATCTCTATCATAAGGATTAATTCTTATATCATTAAGTTCAGATATCAAATCTCTTCTTAATTGATTTAAACTTTTTATATCAACGTATATTTGTTCTGTTGTATTATCAATTATATTTTTAACAAAATAAACAGAATCATTTGTTTTAGATATTTGTTCTTTTATTCTTTCATTTAAATTCTTTAATGTTTTTTCATATTTAATCTTTGATTTTACTTTATTTATTCCATCACTATATTCTAAAATAAAATAACCATTGTTATTAGAAATTGTTGCTATAATATCTATTTTTTTATTAATAGATTCATTATGTATCCTTTTAGTTACATAAACTAAATCACCAACATTAAGATTTTTATGAGTTCTTACTGTTACTAAATTATTATTAAATGCAACTTTAACAAGCTTATTATTAGAATACATTCCTGAAATAATAACTGAATCATTTTCTTTTCCAACAATTCTTATTGAATCACCATCATAAATAGTATCATTTAATATAATTGTTGTTTTATTATTAAAAGAAGATTTTACTTTACCAACAAGTACACCTTGGTGATTACTAAAGTTTACTTCAGATATATTAGAATTAATATCATTATTAATAAATCCTTTAGTATATCCTCTATTAAAATCAATTTCATAGTTATGTTTTAATTCTTTTAAATTATAATCATTAGTAAATAATACATCATGGTAAGCTTTTATAACATCATATACATATTCTTTACTTTTCATTCTACCTTCTATTTTAATAGAATCAACGTATTTACTAATTTCTTTTATATAATCTATTGTTTCTAAGTCTTTTGTACTTAGATAATATTTTTCTTTATCATTAAACTTATGAATCATTCGACAAGGTTGAGCACATCTACCTCTATTTCCACTTCTTCCACCATTAAAACTAGAATATAAGCACTCCCCTGAATAACTCATACATAAAGCACCATGAACAAATACTTCAAGTTCAATGTCTAAATTTTCTTTTATCCTTTTAACTTCATCTAAACTAACTTCTCTACCTAAAATAACTCTATCGAAACCTAAGTTTTTTAAAACAATACAATCTTCTAATGTTTGAGCATTTATTTGCGTAGATGCATGAAGTTTTAAAGAAGGATATCTTTTTTTACAAATACTAAATAAACCTAAGTCTTGAAGAATTATAGCATCAACTTGATTAAAATAAAGCATATCAATAAAATCTATTGCTTTTTGGATTTCGTCTTCAAATATTATTGTATTAACAGTAACATAAGCCTTAACGCCATATAAATGACAATAGTCAATTGCATCTTTTAACTCATCATTAGTAAAATTAGGTGCATATGCTCTAGCACCAAATGATTTACCTGAAAAATAACAAGCACTACATCCGGCGTTTATTGCTTCTTTTAATATATCAAAAGAACCTATTGGAGCTAATATTTCAGTATTTTTCATAAATCCTCCATATTAATAAAAAATGGGGTATTAATAACCCCAATTACTTTTTCAATGTATACATAATACCAAGAGTTCCTGGACCACAATGAGTACTAACAATACTTTCAGTAAGTGTAATGTGAATACATTCACTTGGAATCATTTTTTCTAGTTCATTTTTAACGTAGTTAACAGAATCATCGGCTTGACAATGTGTAATCATAACATAATCTAAATCTAAGTTATCTTTATCAGCTCTGATGTAATCAAGTAAGCAATCAAGTGCTTTTTTAATTCCACCAATTGGCTTTTTAGCAACAATCATTGAATTATCAACTAATTTAATGATTGGTTTAATCTTTAATAATGTACCAAATATCTTTGCAGTACCACTACATCTACCACCCATATGTAAGAATTGTAGAGTATTAACTGTAAATTGTCCTCTTAATAATGGAACATATTCTTTTGTTTCTTTGTAAATAGCATCAAGATCATAACCCATATCACGATATTTAC
>JAEEGL013681085.1_pt1 | contig 10581 bp, 7 predicted proteins | sample 9134231 | NCBI WGS metagenome assembly JAEEGL01 (sample SAMN16246548, study PRJNA631951) | gut metagenome | biome: gut microbiome; feature: rumen; material: fiber-attached | host: Bos | place: Iran: Karaj | collected 2018-10
ATCCCCCGTGCTTGTCTTAAAATCAAAAGGCGTACTTGTCCACGGAAAAGGGTTTACGCTATTAAAGCCGTCAGGATCAATAAATACAAGGGGAGTATTATTGCAATACGCAAACAGATTCCCGTTTATCACACTGTCCGCGGAGATGAACCTTCCCCATTCCGGATTATAGTACCGGCTCTGCAGATAGTACTGCCCCGTTTCCACATCGTACACGTACCCCCGGTACCGAAGCGGCTGGTTCTTTCCGACTGTCGTTGCCAAAGATCCTGTTGTGCTGAGCAGGTATCCGAAGGGATCATAATTGTACCGCACTACCTCCGTGCCGCTGGTATTTCTCAGTCCCAGTACGTCGCCCTGCATGTTCGTGACGCAGATGTACACGATGCCGAACAAATACCGCGCACAGTCATCATCTGAAGTATACAGCGACCGGAACTGTGCGTCAAGATGCTTCTTTGCTTTAGTTTCCTTCTATGCGGAAACTCAAGGGAATACTTCTTCTTGACCGATTTCCTGTTTTGTGGTATCCATAGTATGCACAGAGTGCATTCAAGAGAAAACGGACAGGATTGAAGCGAAACGCTGTGACGCATCGGGGAGGAATGACAGTGGACCGCATGGCAGAGAACCGTTTTGAGCCGGTGCCGCTTCCGGATATCCGGCTGCGCGGGAAAATCGCCGGACTGATGGACACCTTTTTCCGGGAGAGAGTTACGTCGGAGTACGCGTGGAACGTGATTTACCGGGAAACGGAGGATGCTTTCCGCAATCAGCTGGACGACCGCGGCGCGGTGGGAAGATGGCAGGGGGAGTACTGGGGCAAATGGATCATCAGCGCCTGTCGGGTGTGCCGGTATCAGCACAATGACAGCCTGAAAGCGTTTATCAGCCGTGCCAGCGCAAACCTGATCGCGCTGCAGCGGGCGGACGGATACATCGGCACCTACCGGGATTCCCTGAATATGTTTTCCCCGGATCCGGAAAAGGCGATCGCGGAGGTGGGGTATCCCTGCAAATGGAACTGGAACATCTGGTGCCGCAAATACACCCTGTGGGGATTGCTTGAAAGCTGGGAGCTGAACCGGGAGGAGCGGGTGCTGTCCGCCGCGGCGCGGCTCGCGGATCACCTGATACGCGAGCTGGAGGAAAACGGGATCGATATCCGGAAAACGGGCACGTTCTGCGGGCTTGCCAGCTGTTCCATCCTGAAGCCGATGCTGATCCTTTACCGGCACACGGGAAATGAAAAATACCTGGACTTTGGCAAAGCCATCGCCCGGCAATGGGAAGGGGAGGAAGCGCCGGGGCTGATCGCCAATTCCCTTGCCATGAAGCCGATCGACAACTGGTATGAGGACACCCTGAGCTGGTCCAAGGTATATGAGGGGCTGTCCTGTTTTGACGGGCTGCTGGAACTGTATCGCGTGACCGGAGAGAAGAAATATCTGAATGCCGCGGAGTGCTTCTGGAAACTGCTGGAAACCGGGGAGAAGAACCTGCTGTTTTCGGTGGGCTACAACGATCAGTACCGCGGCGCGGCGGGTGAAATCAACGTGCTGACGGAACCCTGCGACGTGATCCATTATATGCGGCTCTGCTTCGAACTGTTCCGTCTGACCGGCCGCGCAGAATACATGGACAGCTTTGAACTGGCTTTCTGCAATCCGCTGCTCGCGGCCGCCTGCAAGGACGGGAAATGGGGCGCCCGCACCGTACGCGGATGCGGAAAGCACGAATACGCGCACATGCAGGCGTTCATGCGGTACAACCACTGCTGTGTGAACAACATGCCCCGGGGCTTCCTGAACGCGGCGGAGAGCACCGTGATGACGGGAGAAGGCGCGGTGCTGATCAACCTGTATCACGCCTGTGACGCGCGGGTCCGACTGGGAGACACCCGCGTCCTGGTGCACACGGACGGGGATTACCTTGCGGACAGCAGCGCCCGGATCCGGCTGGTTTTTGAGGGAGACGCGGCGGACGTGCTGCTGCGCGTCCCGTCCTGGAGCGGGAAGAACAGCATCTGGGTGGGGAAGGAACGCCGTGAAGTACAGCCGGGACTGTATCGGGTGAAGGCGGAGGAGCTTTTGCAGGCAGGAGAAAGCGCGGGGGGGCCGCTCTGCGTGACCCTGCGGGTCGCTTTTGACAATACGCCCGTTCTGCGCTTGTTCGGGAAAGAAGTTCCGCACCACGGCCGGGAGGACTGGCAGTACCGCAGATGGGGCCGGGCGGAGGATTACGACCGGGCGCTTGGCAGGACCTTCCTCGATTCCCCGCGCGCGACCCTGCGCAAAGGCCCCATCCTGCTGTGCCGGAGTAAGCTGATCGGCAATACCGCGGAGGAAATGTTTGAAGATGGCGGCAGGGTTCCCGAAGACAGCGTCTGCACGCTGGACAAACTGGAAGCCCCCGCGGACGTCATGGCGCTCTTTACCGCGCGTTTCAGGGGAGGCCCCAAGGGGAAGGAGCTCCTTTCCGCAAAGGTGTGCGACTACGCCTCCGCCGCGAACATGGAGCAGGACGACGGGGAATATTTCAGCATCTATTTCTGAACGTTTCCGGCTGAAACGCCGGAACGGAAATCAAAACGGAGAAAGGAAATTATTATGCGCTTCCTTCATCTTGCGGATCTGCATCTGGGCAAACAGATGAACGACGTTTCCCTGCTGCCGGACCAGGAATACGTGCTCGAGCAGATCGTATCCATCGCGGACAGCGAGCGGGCGGACGCCGTGCTCATCGCCGGGGACGTGTATCAGCGTTCTTCGCCGCAGGCGGAAGCCATGGCGCTGTTCGATTCCTTTGTTTCCCGGCTGTCGGGCATGGGCAAGGCGGTCTTTATCATCAGCGGAAATCATGATTCCGCGCAGCGGATCTCGTACTTTTCGTCGCTGATCCGATCCAGCGGCGTGCATGTGACGGAAGCGTTCGACGGCAGGATGCAGAGCGCCGTGCTGCGGGACGGGGACGGGGAGATCGTGATCTGGATGCTGCCCTTCCTTCGGCCCTCCCAGGTGAAGCGGAAGCTGCCGGAAGAAAAGATCATTACCTGTCAGGACGCGATCGGGGCGGTCCTTCGGCAGACGCCCGTCGATCCCGCGAAACGCAATATCCTTCTGTGCCATCAGTTCATCACGGGCAGTGAAACCTCCGATTCGGAGGAGATGGCCGTGGGCGGGCTGGACAATATCGACGCGTCCGTGTTCGACGCGTTCGATTATGTGGCCCTGGGGCATATCCACAAACCGCAGAAGGTGCTCAGGGATACCCTGCGTTACGCCGGATCCCCGCTCAAGTATTCGTTTTCCGAGGCAAACCACAAAAAGAGCGTGACCGTCGTGGACCTGCGCGAAAAAGGCGATATCGAACTGCGGACCGTGCCGCTGTATCCCCTGCACGACGTGCGGCTGATCGAGGGAAACATGGACGGCATCATGCGGATGCCCTACAGCGAGGATTATGTGTGGATCACCGTGCATGACGAGATGCCGCCTCCTGACGCGCGGGTGACGCTGAGCGTGAATTTTCCCAATATGATGAAGTTTTCCATTGTCAATTCCAGAACGAAAACGGATCTGGACGTGCTGGCTTTTGAACGCATGAAAGACAAAAGCGTCACGGAACTGTTCACGGATTTCTACCGCCTCCAGAACAATGACCGGGAGCCGGGCGAGGCCCATCGGAAGGTACTCGGGAAAGTACTGAAGGAATTGGAGGAAAGAGCATGAAACCGCTTTATCTGGTTCTGTCCGCTTTCGGCCCGTATGCCGCCGAGACCTCGATCGATTTTTCGGCTTTCGGCGAGGACGGGATTTTCCTGATCGCCGGGGACACGGGCGCGGGCAAGACTACGATTTTTGACGCCATCAGCTTCGCGCTCTACGGGGAGGCTTCCGGAGGCAGGGAGCGGCGCAGCAGCAAATCCTTCCGCTCGGACTGGGCAGGCGCTGCCTGTGAAACCTATGTGGAGCTGACCTTCCGGCATAAGCGGAAAACCTGGCGCGTCCGGCGCAATCCGGAGTATGAGCGTCCCAAAAAATCCGGCGGGGGCAACACGACCCAGAGCGCCGGCGCCCGCCTGACCGATATGGATTCCGGCGAAATCACCGAGGGGCTGATGGAGGTGAACGGAAAGATCCAGGAGCTGCTGGGCCTGACGCAGGATCAGTTCACGCAGACCGTGATGATCGCGCAGGGGGATTTCCTGAAGATCCTCAACGCTTCCTCCGAAGAGCGGAAAGCGCTGTTTCAGAAGCTGTTCAATACGGGTATTTATGCCGATCTGCAGCGCAGGCTGCAGGAAATGAACAGTGCCTGCGGCAGGGAGCGGGACGAACTGGACGGGCGCATCGCCATCGCGGCGGGGCGGATCGAGCCGGAGGAGGACGCGCCGGAGAAGGACAGCATCGCGCTGTTCCGAACGGAGCCGAAGTATGGCGAGCGCCTGGCGGAATGTCTGGCGAGCCTGACCGAACGGGAGCGGACGCTCTGCGCGAAGGCGAAGCGGGAGAAGGAAGCGGCCGGAAAACGCGCGGATGCCCTCATCGCGGCGATCGAGCAGGGGAAAGCCGTGAACGCGGATTTCGACGCGCTGGATCAGACGGAGAAAGTGCTGGAAGCGCTGCGGAAACGGCAAAGCGACATGGACCGCCTGGCGGATGAGCTGAAGCAGGCGCGGAAAGCAGGGAATCTTGCGGCCGATGAAACGCTGATCGTCAGCAACGCGGCGGATCTGCGCAGACAGCGAAAGGAACTGGAAAGCGCCGCCGAGGATCTCAGAAACGTACAAAAAGCGCTGCCCGAAGCCGAAGCCGCGCGCAGGGAGGCGGAATCTCACGGGCCCGAAGCGGACGCGCTGCTGCTGTCGGCACGGCAGTTGTCCGACTGCATCCCGGTGCTGAAAGAACTGGAGAAGCAGCGGGAAAAACTGGAAACGCGGAAAAAACGGCTGGCGGAACTGCTGGAATTCAGCCGGCAGGCGGATCTTGCCTGCGCCGCGGCGAAGGAAGGCTACTACCGCAGCCAGGCCGGCATCCTGGCCGCGGAACTGGAAGAGGGAAAGCCCTGCCCGGTGTGCGGGTCGCTTTCCCATCCCAACCCCGCGCGGCTGACGAAAGAGGATATTACCCGGGAGGAAATGGAGCGGGCTGAGCAGCACAGGCGCCGGGCGGATGAGGCGCTGCATGAGGCAGACAACGCGATGGCCTCCGTGCGGGCGGCGGCGGAGGCGGCGGAGGCGCGCCTGCGGGAGAAAAACATCGCCGAAAACGAAACGCAGCCGCACCTTGAAAAGCGCGTGCGGGAGCTTGAGGCGCGTGCGAAGGGGCTTCGGGACGATATCGAAAAAACCGGGAAAACCTGCGCCGATCTTCTGATCCGGCTGGAGAAGAGCCGCACCGAGGCGGAAACGGGACAAAAGCGTCTTTCCGCCCTGCAGGAGACGGCGGACGCGCTGCAGAAGCGGTTCGGCGAGGCGCTTGCCGCCGCGGGGTTTGAGAGCGAGCGCGCGTACCGGCTGGCAAAAATGTCCGATCGGGCGATGAATGAAGCCGAGGAACAGCTGAAGGCATACGGCGAAAAGAAAAAATCCCTCGCCGATCAGGCGGCGGGGCTGCGGGAGAAGCTTGCCGGGAAGGAAAGAGAGGATCTTTCCCTTCTGGAAACGCAGCTTCGGACGCGGAAAACCGAAAAAGAAAACGCCGAGCGCGCAGAAGGGGCGCTGATGAAGAAACTGGCGCTGCATGAGGACGCGCTCAAAGAGATCCGGGAAGCCGTCAGACAGCGGAAGCGGAAAGAAGAAAACTGGGCGGTGGTCCGGGATCTGTACAACTGCTGCGCGGGCATCGCGGGAGGAAACCGGCGCGCGAAAATGACTTTTGAGGCGTATGTGCAGCAGTATTATTTCAAACAGGTGGTCGCCGCGGCCAACAGGCGGCTGACGCTGCTCACGGACGGACTGTTCATTCTGCGCTGCAGGGAAGAGGCCAGGGACCGGGTGCACCAGAGCGGCCTGGATCTGGACGTGCTGGACCGGGGCACGGGCCAGTGGCGGGACGTGAGCACCCTCTCCGGCGGAGAATCCTTCCTGGCCAGCCTGGCGCTGGCCCTGGGACTGTCCGACACCGTGCAGGGCCAAAGCGGCGCAGTGCGCATGGAGGCCATGTTTATCGACGAGGGCTTCGGCACGCTGGATGACAACGCCCTGCGCAATTCCCTGAAAGTGCTGTCAGGACTTGCGGACGGCAAGCGTCTCATCGGCGTGATCTCGCATGTGCACGACCTGGAGGAGCGCATCGAGAAGCAGATCGTCGTATCCAAAACGCTGAAGGGTTCGAGAGTCGATCTGATCGTATAAAACCGAACACTGATTTCAGCGCAGCAGTTTTTGAATTTCCGGAAAAGGAGACAGGCTGCGCTTCAGGATCCCGTGCATATACGCGATCGCGATCCCGTAATTGACCATCGGCACGCCCTGTTCCCGCGCGCTTCGCATCCGGGACTGCATCTCCCGCTCATTGATCATGCAGCCTCCGCAGTGAACGATCAGCCTGAACGCGGAAAGATCCCCGGGAAACGAATCCCCGGAAGAGAACGTATATTCCGGCTTTTTCCCGGAGAACGCTTCGATCCATCCCGGTATCTTTACCGTTCCGATATCCTGGCACTGCCTGTGATGCGTACAGCCCTCGGAAATCAGGATCCGATCGCCGTCCCGCAGCTCGGACAGCCTGTTCGCGCTGACCGTCAGCGCCTTGAGATCGCCTCTGTAACGCGCGAAGAGGATGGAAAAGGAGGTCAGCGGAATCTTTTCCGGAACCATACGGCTGACGGGACCGAAGGCCTGCGAATCCGTAATGACAAGCGCGGGGCGGCTGTTCCCCGCCAGGACCCGGGGGAGCTCTTCGGGCTGACATACCGCCGCCGTAAAATGATGATCCAGCAGTTCCCTGAGCGTCTGAACCTGCGGAAGGATGAGCCTGCCCTTCGGGGCCGAGGCGTCGATCGGCATCACCAGGACCGCGCTGTCTCCGGGGGCCAGCAGATCCGCCGCGATCCGCTTTTCGGGCTTTTCGGAGGCGGCGAGCCTTCCCAGCGCTTCCTTGAGCGCCGGGATGCCGTATCCGTCTGCGGCGCTGACATGGATCAGCGCGTCGGTATCCGGCGGGACCGGACGCGTCAGATCCGCCCTGCTGAGCACCTCCAGACAGGGGATCTTCAGCGCGGAAAGCTTTTCCAGCCATTCCTTCTCCAAAGGATGATACCTGTCCGGGTCAGACCGGACCAGAACGGCCAGATCCGTCCGGTTCAGGATCTGGGCGGTTTTTCGTACCCGTTTTTCCCCGAGCTCTCCTTCGTCGTCCAGTCCGGGCGTATCCAGGATCACGACCGGTCCGAGCGGCAGAAGTTCCATGGTTTTCCGCACCGGATCGGTGGTGGTTCCCGGAACCGGAGAGACCACGCTCATCTCCTGTCCGGTCAGTGCGTTGACCAGACTGGATTTTCCCGCGTTCCTGAGACCGAAAAACCCGATATGGACGCGATCGGCGGCCGGTGCCGCGTTCAGGCTCATTGCACCAGCTCCTTTCCCGTATCGACCGCGTACCCGCACGCTTCCGCCAGACGGAAAACATGCTCGGGTCCTGAGATATTTCTGTCGTCGATCACCCGGAAATTCTTCGCCTGTGCGTCGGGAAGCAGATCAAAGAACAGCAGGTCCGCGCCGGCGCGCACCGCGGCCAGGTTGCCTTCCGGATCGGCCAGGCCGTTTTTCAGGTCTTCTCCGGGCTGCTGCGCGGTGATGTGCACTCCGGGCATCATCAGCCGCAGCAGCGCGATTTCCCTGTACAGCACGTCCAGGCGCCCCCTGCCGCCTTCCCGGGCAAGCGGTGTGCCGGCCGCGGGCAGGTAGGGGATGACCGGTGCCCAGCTGATTTCCAGACGTTTCATCAGCAGGATATCCTCCGCCAGTTCTTCCGTCGTCTGTCCGGGCCAGTCCACGATATTGCCCGACGCAAGCTTCATGCCGAGCGAACGGATGTTTTCGATCGCCTTCATCCGTTTTTCAAAGCTGGTGGACGGGTTCAGGCGGTTGAAGCTTTCCGGGGAAGACATCTCGAATTTCAGCACATATTCGTCCGCGCCCGCGTCGGCAAGCTCCCGATACCGGCTCTGCTCGTATTCACCGCAGGCGAGGCTGATATACATGCCCCGCTCCTTCAGCGCGCGGACGATGGAAAGCAGGTTATCAAAGCCGTACCGCGGGTCTTCACCGGCAATCAGGAACGCCCTGCCGTATCCCAGGCCGGCGGCGTTCAGAAAGCAGGCGATCACCTGGTCCGGCGGCGTTCTGTAGCGCGGCAGGGAAGGATTCCCGGCCCGCATGCCGCAGTACAGGCAGTTGTTCCGGCAGATATTGGTATAGCCCATCATGGAGGTCACCGTCAGCGTACGGGCAAATGCCTGCGCGGCTGTTTTTTCCGCCTCCGGTATGATCTGCGCCCGGAACCGATCCTCCGGCATACGCAGGATTTCCAGGACTTCTTTCCGGCTTTCGATCTTCATTTTCCGATCCGCTCCATTTCAATGATCTTCCCGCCGAGTCTTTCCGCGTCCTCGGGTTCGTGCGTCACGCAGATCAGGGTCCTGCCCGCGGTATGCTCCCTGATATAACCGATCACACGGACGCGCAGTTTTTCATCCAGTCCCTTGAACGGCTCGTCAAGCAGCAGCAGTTCCGCGGGACAGCATACCGCACGGGCGATCGCGACGCGCCTGCGCATGCCTCCGCTGAAATCCCGCACGGGTTTTCCGAGGTCCTCCCCGAGGCCGATTTCCGTCAGATGACGGACGATCTCATCCTTCGGCATGCTTTTTGCCGCGGCCAGGCGCACATTGGTGACCGCGCTGAATTCATCGCACAGCCGGTCCTCCTGGAATACGAAACTGACACGATCCGGCATGCCTTCCACACTGCCGGCGTCCGGTTTTTCCAGCCCCGCGGCGATTCGCAGCAGCGTGGTTTTTCCGCATCCGGAAGGACCCAGGATGCAGGATACAGAACCGGCCGGGAAACGAACGGACAGATCATCAAGCACTTTTCTGCCGTCATAAGACTTGCGGATCCCCTTCATCACCAGATCCTTCACCGTGCCACCGCCCTTTTGTAAAGCGCGCGGAGCAAAAGCACAAACAGCTTTTCGCCCGCGACGCTCAGCAGGATAATGATCAGCGTCCAGCTCAGAAGATCTGCGTTCTGAAAGTACACTTTGGCGTCGTACAGCTTCTGACCGATGGATCCGTTGATCACGCCGATCACCTCAGCGGCCACGCCCGCCTTCCAGGCCATTCCGATGGCCACGCCGCACGCGCTCGTCAGGAAAGGCATGATGCCGGGCAGCTGGACGTAGAACAGCTTGCGTATGCCGCGCACCCGGAAGAGATGTGCCATTTCAAGCAGCTGCGGATCCGTGCTCCGGATCCCCTGAAGGACGTTGGTGTAGATCACGGGGAAGGCGATCAGGAACGCGATGAATACGGTCATCTGGCTGTAGGTGAACCAGATCAGGCACAGGATGATAAAGGACGCGATCGGTACGGATTTGATCGTGACCACGTACGGCCACAGCAGGATCTCCAGGGTCCTGAACCGCCCCGCCGGCAGCGCAAGGCCGATCCCAAGCAGGAACGCGAGCAGGAAACCAAAGAAAATCCTGCCCAGGGAATAGAGCACGGTGGAGAGAAAGTCCCTTTCTCTCCAGATCGTGCCGAGCCTCTGCAGTACTTTGAGCGGCGACGCAAGCAGCATATCCATCCCCACGATCAGGGAAACCGCGTGCCACAGGGCGATTGCCAGCAGCACCGCGCCCGCTTTTTTCAGAATCTGCTTATTCATCGATCAGATAGAAATCGTCCGCGGGCAATTCTCCGCCGACCGCTTTCGGATTCTGAGCGAAGAGCACCTCAAAGTATCCGTTCACCATCTGCTTCATCTCATTGCCGGTGACGCATACGATATTGCAGTACGGGATCGCCTTTTCGGCTACCGCCGCTTTCACGATGCCGTATTTTTCGATCAGCCGGGCCGCTTCGGCGGGGGATTCGTTGGCATAGGCCGTGGAGGCCGCGTATTCCTGCAGAAACGTTTTCACCGCTTCCGGGTTTTCCTGCGCGAACGCTTTCCGGATGATCAGGCCGGCCGTGACGAACTGGCTGCCGTTGTCAAGCGCGTTCCATTCCCCGGTCAGGTCGAGCGCGATCCGGAAATCATCCAGCTGCCCGGCCGCCACCGTCACAAACGGCTGGGGCAGCATCGCAACGGAAGCGCTCTCCGTGGCCATCTGCGCCACCACCTCGGCCGGCTCGCTCTTCCACTGCATCTCAACGTCCGTATTGATATCCATGCCGTGCTGCGCGAGCAGATAGGTCAGCGCGTATTCCGGCGTGGAGCCTTTTCCGGTGGCGTAAATCGTTTTCCCTTTCAGATCTTCAAGGGTACGGACGGTTTCCCCGCCCTTTTCCGTGATGTAGCTCAAGCCGAGCGTATTGCACGCGGCCATTTGTACCGCGCCGGCTGAGTTA
>JAEEGL013879906.1_pt1 | contig 10581 bp, 7 predicted proteins | sample 9134231 | NCBI WGS metagenome assembly JAEEGL01 (sample SAMN16246548, study PRJNA631951) | gut metagenome | biome: gut microbiome; feature: rumen; material: fiber-attached | host: Bos | place: Iran: Karaj | collected 2018-10
AAGAGCGAACAAAAAGGAATATCTGCAGAGTGTCCACACTGGGTATTTCTGTGAGCGCATCGCCACGACCCTGGAGATGGATGCGGAGATCTGCAAATGTGCCGGGTACTATCACAGGCTCTGTCCCGGGGACCGGGAAGAGCGGGAGGCGTTTTTCGGACAGCTGAAGATCCCGGAGCCGGTGCAGGAGGTCCTCCGGGAATACAAGGAATATCTGGCCAGGGAAAAAGGAGCGAAGCTGCAGCGAAGAGAGACGGCCGTTCTTCTGTGTGCCCAGACCGTCATCACTGTCCTGCTGGCGGTGTTTGAAAAGGACCCTGAGGCGCAGCCCGACGTGGACCGTCTGGTGGATGCGGCTTTTGCGCGGTTTGACAACGGAGGGGCCTTTTCGGACTGTGATATCACGGTCCGGGATCTGACGGTGATGAAGCGGATCTTCAAGGAGGAAAAGCTATACTATGACTTCTTACGTTGAGAATGAGGTGAATGCGGATTTTCCCTTTGATGCGCAGCGCCTCATCGAACAGGTGGCGGAAAGCGCGTTCCGGTCCGAACAGGCCCCTGTGGAGAAGGCCTTTGTGAATGTCCTCATCACGGACAGCGAAGGGATCCGGGAGTACAACAGACAGTACCGGGATATCGACCGGGAGACGGATGTGCTGTCCTTCCCGAATTTTACCTTTGAGACGCCGGGGGTCTTCGAGATCCCGGAGGGGGCGGAGTCCGATTATCTGGGTCCGGATACCGGGGAGATCTGGCTGGGAGACATCATTCTGTGCGCGGACCGGATCAGATCCCAGGCCGTGGAGTACGGGCACAGCGAAAAGAGGGAGATGGCATTTCTGGTGGCGCACAGCGCGCTGCATCTTTGCGGATATGATCACGAGACGCCGCAGGAGGCGGCGGTGATGGAGGAGAAGCAGGAGGCCATCCTGCAGAAACTGGGCATTACGAGAGACGGGGGACTGACGGGGTGAGTAAACATCATGTAAAACGGGTACAAATCCATCTGATGAGTGCACTGCTCCCTGCCGCCGCATTCTATCTGATGCGGAGCAGACTCGGGGAAGCGGGGCTCGGGTATTTCTCCATTTCCTATCTCGGATATCTGTTCATACTCCTTTTGTTTGACGGGGGCGTGGCGGATGAGACCGCCCGGATGCTCCGGAGCCGGATCAACCGGGGACATCGGACCAATGTGCGGATCGTCTGGACCGCCGTGCTGGGGATGCAGATCTTCAGCGGCATCTTAGCGGGGGTGCTCCTGGGGGCAGGAGGGTACTTCCTGTCCGTACAATTCCTGCACATACCGCATGCTGCCTGGGTCTGGGCATTTTGGGCCCCGGCGCTGTTTCTTCGGATGATCAACTCTGTGTACGCATCCTACGCCAAGGGAAGGTTTTCGGATACTCAGGTGAGCATTTCCCTTCTTTGCAGGGCGGTGTTTTTCCCGGTGCTTTCCTTCTTTTTCTTCTCCCAGATGGAGAGCTACGGAAGAAAGGTCAGTGCGCTGCTCTTGGATGAGGATTTCTCCGCCATGTACGGATGCATCGGGATCTGTATCGGTGCCGCTGCCGCGGAAGCGCTGGTCTTTTTCTATCTGCTGGTGGTGCGGATCCTGGGGATCCGGTTTGAGGCATCCCCTTCCGAATCCGGCAGGGTGCGCAGGGACCGTTCCGGTGCAATATGCCTTTCGGTATGGGGCGGAAGAGGCCTGCAGATGCTCTCCGCGGTGCTTCTTTTGGGGTACGCATTCGGACTGTTTTTCCTGTGCGGCAAAGCGGAGAACCTTTCCCTGGCTCCCCTTTCGGGAGAGTTCTTTACCCTGTCGCTTCTGCCGTTTCTGCTGGTGACGGTATCCGGCGGGGCCATGACCCTGCCCTTTGCGGCCAGATGCAATGCCTCCTTTGCAAAGGAAGCCATGCGAAATGCCCGGGTCTCCTTTCAGGCAGGATTCCATCTGTCCGTACTCCTGGGAACCTTCGGTTTTTCCTCCGTCTTTGCCCTCAGCAGGATCTGGCTGATCTGGCTGGGAAAAGGGGGAGAGGGACCCGACTCCGGTGTGCTGATGGCGCTGGGGTTTGCGGTGCTGTTTGCGGTGGTGGATCTGTTCTTTTACCGGCTGCTGATCATGCGGGATCTGAAGCTCTTTGTCTGCGGCGCGAATCTTCTGGCTGCGGTGGTGGGGATCTTCGTGTTTCGTGCCCTGCTTCCCGGAAAGGGAGCGCATACGGGAGCCGCGGTCTCCATGGCCGTGGTGGCGGGGATGCTGTGTCTCCTTTACGGGCTGCTGGCAGCCTGGAAGCTGAACATGAACTATGATCCGGTGTCCAGCATCCTGGTGCCCTTAGGATGCGGCGTGCTGCTGGGGCTGGTGGAGATGTTTCTGTCCAGAGCCATCGCACCCCATCTGGGATACGGGTTTACCATGGTGCTTTGCACGCTGGTATTCGGTGTGCTTTATACCATCTCGCTGCTGCTTCTTCGAAACTTCAATGAATGGGAGATCCGGCATTATCCGGGCGGCAGGCTCCTGGAAGGGCTGGGACAGCTCCTTCGGGTCCTGTGACAGGGAGATTCATGGAGAAAAGGGAAAAGATCGCAGTGATCGGCGCAGGCGCATCGGGACTTGCGGCGGCTATGACCGCCGCGGAAAAAGGCGCCTGCGTTTCACTGTTTGAACGAAAAAAAGAGCCCGGCAGGAAGATCCTGATCACGGGGAACGGAAAGTGCAATATCGGGAACCGGCAGATCTCCCATGATACGGTCCCCGGGTGTTTTTATGCGGATCATCCGGAACGGCTCCTGGAGCTGACGGACCGGTTTCCGGTGGAAGCCCAGATCGGATTTCTGGAGTCTCTGGGGCTGTGGCTTACGGAGAGAGGGGACGGGCTCTATCCCCGTTCCATGCAGGCCGGAGATGTGCTGAGCGCGCTCCTTCGCGGAGCGGAAAAAGCGGGAGTCAGCCTGTTATGCGGCAGTATGGTCCGGGAGATCGAAAAAGGACCGGATGGGTTCTATCTGTCCCTTTCCAAAGAGGAGGGGGGAGAGATCCGGCGGGAAGGCCCCTTTGACAAATGCATCGTCAGCGGAGGCGGTAGCGCAGCCCCGAAGACGGGATCCGACGGAAATGCGGGAAAGATGCTTCGAAAGCTGGGCATCCCCTTCCGGGATCCGCTGCCGGCTCTGTGCGCGCTGAAATCCCCGGAGGTACCGAAGCTCCTTTCCGGTGTACGGGCCAGAGGAGAGATCACGCTCCTGGGAGAGAAGGGGGAGATCCTGGCCGCATCCAAAGGGGAGCTGCAGTTTTCCGAGGGAGAGATCTCCGGGATCCCCGCATTTGATGTGAGTCATATGGCGGCACGGACGCTTTCCGAAAACAGGCCCGTCACCGCGGTGTTAAATCTTTTTGCCGATCATTCTCCGGAGGAAGTCCGGGAGGGGATCAAAGGGCGGATCTCCCGGATGCCGGATACGCGGTTTCCGGTGGAAGGCCGGGAGGCACTGGAGGAGATTTTTGCCGGGTGCTTCTGGGACAGGCTGCTTTCCTTCCTGATCCGGGAGACGGGAGCGGAGAAAAGCATCTATCCGGGCCGCCTGCAGGTTTCGGATGCGGCGCAGGATCTGGCAGCCCGGGCAGGGGATCTTCGGTTTCGCATCACCGGGACCGCCGGATTTGACAGGGCCCAGGTATCCCAGGGAGGAGTCCCTCTGACAGAGGTGTCGGAAAACCTGGAATCCCTGACAGTGCCGGGGCTTTACATTACCGGTGAGCTTTTGGATGTGGACGGGATCTGCGGAGGATACAATCTGTATTTTGCACTTCTGACAGGAAGGCTGGTTTTGGGATGATCCGGATCGATGAACTGAAAATCAGACCCGGGGAGCCGGATGCGCTTCTTCGGGAGAAGGCCTGCAGGCTTCTGGGGATCAAAGACCGGGATGTGGAGCGCTTTCGGATCCTTCGAAGGAGCATCGATGCCCGGAAAAAGCCGGAGCTATATTTTGTCTGCAGCGTGCTGCTTCAGACCGGAAGGGAAGAAAAGCTCCGTGCCGGATTCGGCAGGGGAAAGCTTGCACATGTGAGCATATACCGGGAACAGGAATGGCACATGCCGGAGCCCGGCAGCAAGATCCTGACCCACCCGCCTGTCATCATCGGCTTCGGACCCGCCGGGATCTTCTGCGCCTATGAACTGGCCAGGGCGGGATACCGGCCCGTGGTGCTGGAGAGGGGGAAACGGGCGGACCTTCGAAAGGAGGATGTGGAACGGTTCTGGCAGGAGGGGGTCCTTTTGCCGGATTCCAATGTCTCCTTCGGGGAAGGAGGTGCCGGTGCCTTTTCCGACGGAAAGCTCCAGAGCAGCGTGAAGGATCCCACGGGCCGGGGACCGGAGGTGTTTCGGACCCTGGTGCGCTTCGGAGCGAAGGAGGAGATCCTCTATGATGCAAAGCCCCATCTGGGGACGGACCGTCTGCTGGAGATCATCCCCCGGATCCGGGAGGAGATCCTGCGTCTGGGAGGAGAAGTGCATTTTGAGACCCGGGTGACGGAGTTTCTCACGGAAGGGAATCGCATCAAAGGAGTGCGCACCGCGGACGCAAAGGTCTTTCCTGCCGAAGCGGTGGTGGCTGCCATCGGACACTCCGCCCGGGATACCATGGAGGAACTGTACCGGGAGGGGCTTCGGATGGAAGCCAAGCCCTTTGCGGTGGGATTTCGGGTCCAGCATCTGCAGGAGATCATCGACAGAAGCCAGTACGGGTTCCCGGATCCCCATGCCGCAGACCCCCGGCTGGGAGCCGCATCCTATAAGCTGACGCAGACGGTGGAGGGCCGGGGCGTCTTTTCCTTCTGCATGTGTCCCGGGGGATATGTGGTCAATGCCTCCACGGAAGAAGGCGGGACGGTGGTAAACGGCATGAGCTACAGCGGCCGCAGCGGAAAAAATGCAAACAGCGCCGTCATCGTCAGTGTGGATCCATCCGACTACCCTTCCCATGATCCTCTGGCGGGGATCGCATTCCAGAGGGAGCTGGAGCGCCGCACATATGAGGCGGGGCGCGGAAAGGTGCCGGTGCAGAGGCTGGAAGACTACCGGCTGGGGCGCGCTCATGCGGAGGATCCCTTTGCGGACAGTCCGCTGCAGCCGCAGATCAAGGGGGCCTTTTGCTGGAGTGATCTGGGAAAGGTACTTCCTGAAGAGCTTCGGGAACGGTTTTTGACAGGCATGGATGCCTTCGGAAAAAAGATCCCCGGTTTTGATGCGCCGGAGACGATCCTGGCGGGGATCGAGAGCAGGACCTCCTCACCGGTGCGGATAGAGAGGGGAGAGGATCTGCAGGGATCCGTGGCGGGGCTTTATCCCTGCGGAGAGGGCGCGGGTTATGCAGGGGGCATCACCTCCGCAGCCATGGACGGGATCCGGGTGGCGGAGCAGATCGCGGGGGAATATGCACCTCCGGGAAAGACCCTCGGCACGCAAAGGCCTACGGGCGCAGACGGCTGATGGCGGGGGCGGTCCGGATGGCGGAATAGATTTCGGCATAGACTCTGGGGGAGACTTCATCGATGTCATTTACCGGGAAGTTTTTTTCAAAGCCGGCAGCCCGGAGGATATCCACGGCTTTGTTGTAGGCGATGGCTGCGGTGATGGCATCCTCGTAGATGCCGATGCGGTAATAGCTGCGCAGGTGGATCCTGGCGACAAAGCCCTTCCCGGTCCGGATCACACCGTGGTAGATGTTCAGGATCTCCAGATTTTCCCGCCTGTAATCAAAGGGATCCCGGTTTAGGAACCGGAAGTCCCGTCCCTCCACGGCGTAGGCCTTGATGCCGTATCTGGCGGGGAGGGAGAGCTGGGAGCCGTAATCCGCCACAAACAGATGCCCGCCCCGGCGGCTGATCTTGTGGGAGGAATAGTAGAAGAGGTCATCGGGATCGAACTTTAAGACCTCCGTGGGTGACAGGTAGTAGAAGATCACCTTCTGACCGATGTAGATGGGGGTGGAAAAATACAGGCCGTTGTCTCGAAAGTTTAAGAGCACCACCCATTTTTCAAAGGACAGCTCCCGGTTTTCGTTGTACAGGGTCAGGGTCAGGGACGGATTTTCCAGGAGCTTTCGTCCCTCCAGATAGGCCAGATGGGCCTGCTCCGGGTCCGCGAAGCTGCCCAGGCTGATGTGCTTGGTCCGGTGGGTGAGGGAGGCGCGAAAGTACGGCGTGCCGTCCTTTTTGAAGGCGGCAAAGACCCCTTCCGGAAGATGCGTTTTTTCGGGACTGTTATCTGACATGCGGACTCCGATCTTTTTGACCGATGAACGTTTCTGTGGTAAATTATCTGATGGCGTTTCGTCAGATTTCAGTATACAAACAGTTTGGAAAGGATTCAAGAAAGATGAGCATTTCTTACAGCAGCACCCGGGGCGGTGAAACAGGCCTGACCGCGTCCGAAGCGATCCTGCAGGGCCTTGCGAAGGACGGCGGACTCTTTGTGCCGGACCGGATCCCCGCGCTGGATCATACTCTCGCCGAGCTGGCCCGGATGGATTACCGGGAGCTGGCCTATCAGGTGATGAAGCTCTTTTTCGATGATTTCACGGAGGAAGAGCTGCGGGGCTGCATCGAAAAAGCCTATGATGAAAAGTTTGACACTCCGGAGATCGCACCTTTGGCCTACGCGGAAGGGGCCTATTATCTGGAGCTGTTTCACGGTGCCACCATCGCCTTTAAGGATATGGCGCTGTCCATCCTACCTCACCTGATGACCACCTCCGCAAAGAAAAACGCCATCTCGGAGGAGATCGTCATCCTCACCGCCACCAGCGGTGATACCGGAAAGGCGGCTCTTGCAGGGTTTGCGGATGTACCCGGCACCAGGATCATGGTCTTTTATCCCAAGGGGGGCGTCAGCCGGATCCAGGAGCTGCAGATGGTGACCCAGAAGGGAGCAAACACCAGGGTGGTGGCCATCCATGGGAATTTTGACGATGCTCAGACCGGCGTGAAAAAGCTCTTCGCGGACCGGGAGCTGGAAAGATCCATGAAGGAGCGGGGATTTCGGTTTTCCTCCGCAAACTCCATCAACATCGGCAGACTGGTGCCCCAGATCTGCTATTATGCGTACGCCTATGCCACCCTTCTGAAGGAAGAGCGCATCGGGGAGGGGGACCCCGTCAATATCGTGGTACCCACCGGAAACTTCGGAAATATCCTGGCGGCTTTTTATGCCAAGCAGATGGGACTGCCGGTGGGAAAGCTGATCTGTGCCTCCAATACCAACAAGGTGCTCTTTGACTTCTTCCAGAGCGGGACCTATGACCGGAACCGGGAATTCGTCCTTACCAGCTCCCCCTCCATGGATATCCTGATCTCCAGCAATTTGGAGCGCCTCATCTACCGCATCGGCGGAAACAGTCCGGAGCGCTGCGGGGAACTGATGGCTCTTCTGTCCGGGGACGGAAAATACGAGATCACGGAGAAAGAGCGGGAAGGTCTGTCGGATTTTTACGGAAACTTCGCGGATGAAGAGGAGACCTTCGCGGAGATCCGCAGGATCTACGAATCCTGCGGGTATGTCATCGATACCCATACGGCGGTGGCTTCCGCGGTGTATCAGAAATACCTGGCGGAAACAAAGGATGAGACGCCGGCCATCATTGCTTCCACGGCCAGTCCCTTTAAGTTTACGAGAAATGTGATGAAGGCCATGGGAGAGGACGTGAGCGCGGAGGATGATTTCGCACTGGTGGACAGGCTCTCGCACCTTTCCGGAGTGGCGGTCCCCAGGGCCGTGGAAGAGATCCGAAATGCCGCGGTACTGCATGATACGGAGTGTGATGTGGACGGTATGAAAGCGGTGGTGGAGGCATTTCTGGTATGAAACGGGTGGAAAAAAGCGGATATGCCCGCCGGGTCGCGGATCTGCAGGCCCTGATGGAACGGGAGGGGCTGGACGCATATCTGGTGGTCAGCGATGATTTTCATGCATCGGAATACGTAGGAGACTTTTTCAAGTGCCGGGAGTTTCTCTCCGGCTTTGACGGCTCTGCGGGCGAGATGGTGATCACCCGAAGGGAGTGCTGTCTCTGGACGGACGGAAGGTATTTTCTTCAGGCACAGGATCAGCTGGAGGGCACCGGGATCCGTCTGATGAAGATGCGGGAGCCAGGGGTGCCCACGGTTTCTCAGTATCTGGCGAAGACTCTGTCTGACGGGCAGACTCTTGGATTTGACGGAAGATGTGTCTCCTGCGCGGTAAAGGCAGGGCTGGAAAAGGCCTTCGGTGACAAAAATATCAGGATCCGGACGGATCCGGATCTGGTGGGAGAGCTCTGGACGGACCGTCCGGAGCTAAGCGCGGAAAAAGCCTGGCTGCTGGATCCGGCCTATACCGGCGTAAGCCGCGCCGAAAAGCTTGAGATGATCCGGGAGGAGATGAAGCAGGCCGGGTGCGACGCCCATCTGATGGCATCTTTGGATGACATCGCCTGGACCTATCAGCTTCGGGGCGGGGACATCGATTACAATCCGGTGGTGCTGGCCTACTCCCTGATCACCGAAGAGGAAGCGGTCCTGTATGCGAACCCGGAGGTGTTTTCCACGGAGATCACCCGGGAACTGGCGTCCGACGGCGTTCGGATAAAGCCCTACAATGACATCTATGCGGATCTGACAAAGAGCCGTTTTGCGCGGCTTCTGGCGGACAGAAGAAAATGCAACTGCGCCCTGCTGGATGCCCTGCCGGGATCCGTGGAGGTGACGGACCGCCCGAATCCCGCGGCCCTTCGAAAGGCGATCAAGACGGAGACGGAGCGTGCCAATGAGCGAAAGGCACATCTGTCGGACGGCATCGCGGTCACCCGGATCATCGCATGGCTCAAGAGCCTGCAGGGAACCGCGGATCTGGCAACCGGCAAGGTGACGGAGCTGACGGTGGCGGAGAAGCTCCTGGGATTTCGGAGGGAAAGCCCGGATTTTCTGGAGGAGAGCTTTGCTCCCATTGTGGCCTGCGGCGAGCACGGCGCCATCATCCACTATGAGCCCGTGCCGGAAACGGACGCCGCCATCCGGGAGGACACCTTTGTCCTCATGGATACGGGAGGGCAGTATCTCACCGGGACCACGGACATCACCCGCACCATCGTGCTGGGAAATGCCACCCAGGAAATGAAACGCATGTATACCGCGGTCCTGAAGGGAAATCTGGATCTGGGGGATGCGGTATTTCGGAAGGGATGCACCGGGATCCATCTGGATGTGCTGGCCAGACGTCCGCTCTGGGAGCTGGGGGCGGACTACAACCACGGAACGGGCCATGGTGTCGGATATCTTCTGAATGTCCATGAGGGACCCCAGGGGATCCGGCTGCGGGAGGCAGACGGCTCCATGGGAGCGGCCTTCGAGCCCGGCATGCTGACCTCCGATGAACCGGGGGTGTATCTCCCGGGCAGATACGGGATCCGCACCGAGAATCTGATGCTGTGCGAGGAGCGGGAGAAGACGGAATTCGGAGAGTTCTACGGGTTTGAGACCCTGACCCTGGTGCCCTATGATCTGGATGCCGTTTTGCCGGAGATGCTGACCAAACGGGAGAGACAGCTCCTGAATGCGTATCATGTAAAAGTGCGGGAGCTTCTTGCACCGCACTTAAACGAGGCGGAAAATGCCTGGCTCCGGGAGGCTACCAGACCTGTCTGACGCCGCCCGGGTTTGCAGGCTTGCATTGACATTTCCGGGGCATTTTGCGATAATACAGGGTAGTGTTGTAGTCCTCGACTTTCGGAAGGAACCTTCCGAAAGTCGAGCGTAAACTATATTTTTAGAAAAGGAGTGTAAGAACCAATGGCAATCGATCTTACCAAGTATGGCATCACCGGGACATCAGAGATTGTTTACAATCCCTCTTACGAAGTCCTCTATGAAGAGGAGATGAAGCCCGAACTGACCGGCTTTGACAAGGGCCAGCTCACCGAGCTGGACGCTGTCAACGTCATGACCGGTGTGTACACCGGACGTTCCCCCAAAGACAAGTATATTGTGGACGATGCAAAGTCCCACGATACCGTCTGGTGGACCACCCCTGAGTATCCCAACGACAACCATCCCATGACCGAGGATACCTGGGCCGTGGTGAAGAAGCTGGCCATCGAGCAGCTCTCCGGCAAGAGACTGTTCGTGGTGGGCGCATACTGCGGCTCCAACAAGGACACCCGCTTTGCTGTCCGCTTCAGCATGGAAGTGGCCTGGCAGGCACACTTTGTCAGCAACATGTTCATCAAGCCCACTCCCGAAGAGCAGGCTTCCTTTGAGCCCAACTTCATCGTGTACACCGCTTCCAAGGCGAAGGTGGCAAACTATGCAGAGCTTGGCCTGAACTCCGAGACCTGCGTGGCCTTCAACGTGTCCAGCCGTGAGCAGGTCATCCTGAACACCTGGTACGGCGGAGAGATGAAGAAGGGTATGTTCTCCATGCAGAACTACTTCCTGCCTCTGGGCGGTATGGCTTCCATGCACTGCTCCGCAAACACCGATATGGAAGGCAAGCACACTGCCATCTTCTTCGGACTGTCCGGAACCGG
>JAEEGL014926350.1_pt1 | contig 10581 bp, 9 predicted proteins | sample 9134231 | NCBI WGS metagenome assembly JAEEGL01 (sample SAMN16246548, study PRJNA631951) | gut metagenome | biome: gut microbiome; feature: rumen; material: fiber-attached | host: Bos | place: Iran: Karaj | collected 2018-10
ATCTCAGCACCGAGCTTCGTCTGCGCCGTGTCACCGCACCGCTGTTCGTGCTCAGTGGCATGGGCATCAACGACGACCTCAACGGTGTAGAGCGCGCTGTGTCGTTCCCCGTGAAAGCCCTTGGCGACAAACGAGCCGAGGTGGTCCATTCGCTTGCCAAATGGAAGCGACTGACACTTGCTGAATATGGTATCGAGCCCGGGCATGGCATATATACCGACATGAATGCTATCCGTGCCGACGAAGAGCTCGACAATCTCCACTCACTCTATGTCGATCAATGGGACTGGGAAGCTGTCATCACCCCTTCCGACAGAAATCTCGATATGCTGAAGAGCACGGTGGAACGCATCTATCAGGCACTCCTTCGCACCGAATACCTCACTTGCGAGACCTATCCCGAGCTGCGTCCTTTCCTTCCGCCACGCATACATTTCATTCATAGCGAAGACCTGCTGCGCATGTACCCCGACCGCACGCCCCATGAGCGTGAAGACCTCATTGCCAAAGCATATGGTGCAGTGTTCATCATTGGCATTGGAGGCAAGCTCTCCAACGGCGAGCCCCATGACGGCCGTGCTCCCGACTACGACGACTGGTCAACGCCCACCGACAGCCACCACAACGGTCTCAACGGTGACATCATCGTGTGGTATCCCCCGCTCGGTCGCTCTGTGGAACTGTCGTCGATGGGCATACGTGTCGATCGAGAGTCGCTGCTGCGTCAGTTGCAGCTGTCGCATCAAGAACAGCGCGCATCACTCTACTTCCATCAGCAGCTGCTCTCCGGACGTCTGCCCTTGAGCATAGGCGGTGGAATAGGGCAGAGCCGCCTCTGCATGGTGCTCCTTCAGAAGGCGCACATCGGCGAGATACAAGCGAGCATCTGGCCCGAAGTCATGCGTCGGCAATGCCTCGATGCGGGGATACGGCTCATATAGCCCAGCGATCTCTTCCCACAAGGGCAGGCAATAAATAATCTCTGGGGCACACGATGCCTGTTAAGCGAAAACATTAAATGAAAGAGTGGAGAGAATTCTCCCTCTTTTTTATTTTTCTGGAGTCAGCTGTCAATGTTTTTTCCATTTGGGGTTGTGCCTCTGGCGCAGTTCTGCGGCAACATCGTCGATAGTCTTTCCGTGTGCGGCAAGCAGTACGAGGAGATGATAGACGAGGTCTGCCGCCTCGTAGATCATTCTCTCATCGTTGCCCTTTACTGCCTCGATGGCGGTCTCAAGAGCTTCCTCGCCCACCTTCTGCGCTATGCGGCTCACCCCTTCGGCAAAGAGCGATGTGGTGTAGCTGCCCTCGGGCATCGCGCTCTTGCGTTGGCATATCACCTCTTGCAGATCGGTGAGGAATGCACATCCGTCGGCGGTGTTGCTCTCACCCCAGCAGGTGTCGCTCCCCGTGTGGCATACGGGGCCGTCAGGATGGGCTTTTATAAGCAGTGTGTCGCCGTCGCAGTCGATGCTGATATCGACGAGGTGGAGCAGATTGCCCGACGTCTCGCCCTTTGTCCACAGACGGTTGTGCCGTCGGCTGAAGAATGTCACCAGTCGCGTTGCGAGAGTATGCTCATAAGCCTCGCGGTTCATATATCCCAACATCAACACGCGCTTTGTCGTGGCGTCTTGCACTATGGCAGGAACGAGTCCGCCACCCTTGTCAAAATCGATGTTCATATTTCAATCTTTTTTCTATATTACGTTTTTATATTCTTACGTTTATTCCCTCTTCTTTGAGATAACTCTTCAGTTGGGGTATTGCTATCTCTCCGTAGTGGAACACGCTTGCTGCCAGTGCTGCGTCGGCGTGCCCTTGTGTGAAGGTATCGCGAAAATGGCTCATTGTGCCTGCTCCTCCGCTTGCGATTACGGGTATGGCAAGCGTTGCTGCCAGTGTGGATAGGGTAGTGATGTCGAAACCCTGTTTTGTTCCGTCGTGGTTCATACTTGTATATAGAATCTCTCCTGCCCCTCGCTCTTGCGCCTCGTGCGCCCATTCCACCACTTTGCGCTCTGTCGGTGTGCGTCCGCCATGCGAGTAGCAGACACCGTTGTTACCGTCGATGGCACACACGAGTACCTGACTGCCATAGCGCTGTGCGATATGAGTGATCAGTTGTGGATTGGCGAGTGCGGCACTGTTGACGCTCACTTTATCGGCTCCTGCATCCAACAGCCGTTCCACATCGGCAATCTCGCTTATCCCTCCGCCCACAGAGAAAGGAATGCTTATCACCTCGGCGACTTTCCTGACTACCTCGGCGAATGTCTTACGGCCTTCGTGAGAAGCAGTGATATCGAGCAATACGAGTTCATCAACGCCACTCATGCTGTAAGCCTGTGCCAGTTCCACGGGGTCGCCGGCGGTATGCAGATGAGTGAAGCAGGTGCCCTTGACGGTGAGTCCGTTTTTGACATCAAGGCATGCTATTATTCGTTTTGCAATCATTGGGAGTTATGGAGTTAACACATTTGATTAAGTAGGCGGGAAGGTAAAGAGTTGCCCCTTTGCGGTCGGTGGTTTTCGCTTCGTTGTGGATAGTCTCACGACGTATGTCGTTTCGTCTTCCATTTGGTTATCTTTCCTTCGTAGAATGCTTTCCCCACTACTACTGCAGGAATCCGTGCATCGTTGAGACTGTCGATGTCGTCGTCAGACGCCACTCCGCCGCTGGCGATAAGATGCAGCGAGGGAAAGTCATCCATTATCTCGCGATACAAGTCGGTTGCTGGTCCGAGCATTGTGCCGTCGCGTGATATGTCGGTGCATAGCACGTTGGTTATCCCTAGAGCAGCATATTTAGCGATGAAGGGCAACAGTGGTTGCCTGCTCTGCGATGTCCATCCGTCGGTAGCGAGCATTCCGTTTTTCGCATCAGCGGCAAGAATAATCCTTTCGCTACCCAGCAGTTGAATCCATCTGAGCATTGTGCCAGGCAAATTGTATGCCACCGAACCGATAGTAACCATGTGCACACCCATATCGGCAAGGCGATATATATCGTTGTCGCTTTTTATCCCCCCGCCGAAATCTACTGTCATGTTTGTTGATAAAAGAATGTTTCTCAATGCCTCGGTGTTGACAATCCTCCCATTGCGAGCCCCGTCGAGGTCAACCACATGCAATCTGCGGAACCCCATCTGCTCAAACTGTTGGGCCATGGCAGCGGGATCGTCACCATATATATTCGCACTTCCGAATTCACCCTTCGTCAGTCGGACACATTTGCCGTCGATAATGTCGATGGCGGGGATAACCTCAATCATTTTGTTATAGTTTCAGGAAGTTCATTAAAATTCTCTCGCCCACGTCGCCACTCTTTTCGGGATGAAACTGTGTGGCGTAGAAATTGTCTTTTGCCAGAGCAGCACTGTAATCGACGATGTGGTTTGTCTCAGCAACGGTGTTGTCAGACAGTGGACAGTAGTAGCTGTGGACGAAGTAAACATAACTGCCGTCATTGATGCCGTCGAACAGTGGCGAGCGCATGTTCTTGAGTCTGTTCCATCCCATTGCCGGTATTTTCTCATCACTCTTTGTGGCTATGAAGCGTTTCACTCCGATATCAAAGATGCCTATTCCCTCGGTGTCGCCCTCCTCGGTATGACGGCATAGCAGTTGTTGTCCGATGCATATTCCGAGCACAGGCTGTCGTAGGTTGCGTATCACCATGTCCAGCCCCCGTTCTCTTATGTATGCCATTGCCGACGATGCCTCACCCTGCCCGGGGAATATCACTTTGTCGGCAGACAGCAGTTGGCATGCGTCGTCGGTGTAGATAGTGTCAACCCCCAGTCGCTTGAGGGAGTTTATCACAGAGCGCACATTGCCGCCATTGTATTTCACAATTGCAATCTTCATACCATATAGTTTTCTAGTGCCGCGATAAGCCTGTCGTTCTCCTCTCGGCTGCCGATAGTCATTCTGAGGCAATTGTCGCAGAGGGTGTTGTTGCTGCGGTTGCGAACGATAATACCTCTCTCCTTCAGATACTGGTAGATGCCATTGGCGTCGGTTGTCTTCACAAGCAGGAAATTCGAGTCTGAAGGGTATACCTTCATGCAAATCGACATCTTCTGCAGACATCCGGCTACTCGTTCACGCTCATCAAGCAGAATGCTCACCCATTCATCCTTCTTCGACTTGCCTTTCAATGCATCAATGGCAAATCGCTGAGTGAGGAGGTTTATGTTGTAAGGATATTTCACCTTGTTGAAGATATCCACTATTTCCTTTTTTGCGAAAGCCATTCCCAGTCTTACCGCGGCACATCCCCATGCCTTGCTCATCGTGTTGAGTACAATCATGTTGGGTGCTGCCTCCAGCGAAACAGCCATTGAAGGCTGCTGTGCAAAGTCGCCATAAGCCTCGTCGACGACAACAATGCCCTGAAACGCTTTGGCTGTCTTCACTATCTCATCACGACAGATACTGTTTCCCGTAGGATTGTTTGGACTGCAAATCCAAATCACTTTTGTCTTTTCGTCGCACGCCTTAAGCAGTCGCTCGGCAGTAATTTGGAAATTGTTGTCGAGAATCACGGGGCGATATTCCACATCGTTTATGTCGGCACACACCCTATACATGCCGTAGGTGGGCTCTATCGCCACCACATTGTCAATGCCGGGACAGGTGAACACTCTGTACACAAGATCTATCGCCTCATCGCTGCCATTGCCGACGAAAATATTCTCAGGGGCAACACCTTTTATGCCCAAGATAATCTCTTTCAACTCATGCTGCAGCGGATCAGGATATCTGTTGTATGGATTATTGTATGGCGACTCGTTTGCATCGAGCATCACCTCAGCCTGCCCACCCGAATATTCATTCCGGGCACTGCTGTATGGCTCCAGTCGCCAGATATTTGGCCTTACAAGTTCCGACAGATTCTTCATAGTCAATTACCCCCGTTCACGTTCTTTCTTCTTATTCTCATTGCCTTGGCGTGTGCCTCAAGACTCTCAGCCATAGCCATAACCTCCACAGCCTTGCCAATGGTTCCGATTCCTTGTTCGGTGATTCTTTGGAAAGTTATCTTCTTGCAGAAACTGTCTATGTTCACCCCGTTATAAGCCTTTGCAAATCCATGTGTGGGAAGAGTGTGGTTTGTGCCGCTGGCATAGTCGCCAGCACTCTCACAGGCATATTTGCCCAGGAATACACTCCCTGCGTTTGTTATCTTCTCAGCCACTGTTTCGCAATTCTGTGTCTGTATTATCAAGTGTTCCGGAGCATACATGTTCGACAGTTCCACAGCCTCATCGATATCTTCTACAAGCACAAAGCTGCTGTTCTCGAGCGATTGTCTCGCAAACTCCTTTCTCGGCAGTTGCCCGAGTTGCTGCTCTGTCTCGCCAATAGTCTTTTGGAGCATATCCTCCGAGTCGGTGATGAACAATATCTGCGAGTCGGCTCCGTGTTCGGCTTGCGACAGCAGATCTGCGGCGGCGTATGCAGCGTCAGCCTTCTCATCGGCAATGATACACACCTCCGACGGTCCTGCCGGCATATCTATTGCCACACCCTCTCGCTGTGCCTGTTGCTTAGCCTCCATTACATACCTGTTGCCAGGCCCGAATATCTTGTCCACCTTCGGTATTGTCTCCGTTCCGTAAGTCATGGCGGCTATTGCTTGCGAGCCACCCACTTTGAAAACCTTCTTCACCCCAGCCATCTGTGCTGCCACGAGTATGGCAGGGTGTATGTTGCCGTTGCGGTCGGGTGGGGTACAAATCACAATCTCCTTGCATCCTGCCAGCACTGCCGGTGTGGCGAGCATAAGCACTGTACTGAAAAGAGGTGCGGTGCCTCCGGGGATATATAGCCCCACAGATTCAATACCCACTCTTCTTTGCCAGCATACCACCCCCTTGCAAGTCTCCACTCGTGGCAGTTCTGTCAACTGTGCCTCGTGAAATCTTTTTATGTTGCCGTAGGCAATAGTCATTGCCTCATACAGCTTATCGGCTATCATTCCCCTTGCCATGTCAGTCTCCTCATCGGTCACCTCAATCGCTTGCAGTTGCGGGCAATCGAATGTCCTTTCCAGCTCCATGACGGCATCATTGCCCTCGGTTCTCACCCGCTGCATTATATCCTCAACCCTTGTCGAGAGCGCTTTGCTGTCGATGCGAGGCCTTGCCACGATGTCGGCCCATTGATGCCTCTGGGGAAATCTTATTATCTTCATTGCTACTAAAAAATCATTTTCTCTATCGAGGTGACGAGAATGCCCTGCGCCCCCAGTTCCTTCAGCTTGCCTATTATCTCCCAGAAACATTTGTCGTCGAGTACTGTGTGCACGCTGCACCATTCCTCGTCGGCCAACGGAATCACAGTAGGGCTCTTCAGTCCGGGTAGTATTCCTATTATCTTGTCGAGTTGACACTTTGGTACATTCATCCTGACATACTTCTTGTCCTCGGCATTCCTCACGGCTTGGAATCTGAACAGCAGTTGCTCCAGTTCAGCCTTCTTCTCTGTCGTCAGTTTCTTGTTGGCAATCAGCACTGCCTGGCTTTGGCACACCACCTCCACCTCCTTCAGGTTGTTGCTTATCAGTGTCGAGCCACTGCTTACTATGTCGAAAATCGCATCAGCCAGTCCTATGCCTGGCGATATCTCCACGCTGCCGCCGATCCTGTGTATCACAGCATTGATGCCACGCTCTGTGAGGTATCGCTGCAGTATCTTGGGATACGATGTGGCTATCGTTTTCCCGATAAACCATCTGGGCGATTCATATTCAGCCTCGCGAGGTATGGCGAGCGACAGCCGGCACTTGCCGAATCCCAGCGGCATCACAATGTCAACATCGGCACCCTGCTCGTCAATCTCGTTCATGCCCACTATTCCCAAATCAGCCGTAGCGCCCTCCACACATTCCGGTATGTCATCGTCGCGCAGATAGAGAATCTCTATCGGCATGTTATTGCTCTTCACCAGCAGAGAGCGCTTACCAACACTCAACTTCACTCCCGACTCCTCCAGCAGCTTCATCGTACTCTCGTTGAGCCGTCCCTTCGATTGTATAGCTATTCTTAACATTCTACAGATAAATAGATTAACACAATTACACCACCCCCTTCGTTGTCGGCAGTCGCATTTCGCGCGGATCTCTTTTCATCGACATTCTCAGGCACCGTGCGAAAGCCTTGAATATCGCCTCTGCCTTATGATGCTCGTTAATCCCCTCCGCCTTCACGTTCAGGTTTATCATCGCCGTGTCGCTCAAGCTCTTGAAGAAATGAAACAACATCTCCGTTGGCATGTCGCCTATTCTCTCCCTCTTGAACTCCACGTCCCACACTATCCACGGCCTTCCGCCGAAGTCGAGAGCCATCGAGCACAGCGCGTCGTCCATCGGCAGCACGAAGCCATAGCGCTCCATGCCCCGCTTGTCGCCCACCGCTTTTTTCAGACACTCGCCCAATACCAGCGCGGTGTCCTCCACGGTGTGATGCTCGTCAACGTTCAGGTCGCCCACGACACTCACCCTCAGGTCAATCCCTGCATGGCGGCCGATCTGCTCGAGCATGTGGTCGAAAAACCCTATGCCCGTGTCTATCACACACTGTCCGCTGCCGTCGAGGTCCAGCTCTATGCATACCTCCGTCTCGCTCGTCTTCCTTCTCACCGCAGCCTTCCGTTCACCGCCAATCACTATCTCCGCGATTCTCTCCCATGTCATCCCCTCCTTTCCGAGTCTCAGACATCCACACCCGATGTTGCGTGCGAACACCTCGTCGCTCTCCCTGTCGCCGATCACGTAGCTGTCCTCGATGTCGTAGTCCTCCGACGCCATGTACTTCTCCACCAGTCCCGTTGCCGGTTTCCTTGTCGGAGCGTTGTCGCTGGCGAAGTGGCGGTCTATCAGCTGCTCGTCGAACACGATGCCTTCGCCTTCGAGAGTCTTGATGATGAAGTTATGTATCGGCCAGAACCTCTCCTCAGGGAACGCACTCGTCCCCAGTCCGTCCTGGTTGCTTACAAGCACGAAGGCATAGTCGGTTTTCTTCCTTATCAGCGACAGGCATCCTATCATCCCCTCGCAAAACACCAGTTTGCCGAAGTCGTCGATCTGTTCGTCGGCAGGTTCCTTTATCAGTGTGCCGTCGCGGTCGATGAACAATATTTTTCTTCTTTGCCCAGACATGTTGTGATGTATTGTTTATAACAAAAATCAGTTTCAGGGTTCAAAATTACTACTATTTTTTTTATTTCCCCTTCATTTTGTTATATATTTTAAGTATCCCTTCGTGGTTTTACTTATCTCTGCCTCTGTCCTTGCCCTTCCTCGCCAAAGCCCTTGCCTCAATAAGTTTGATGTAAAAAAATTGCTAGCAAAATTTTCATTAACTGGGCACTTTATTGCCATTAAAGAATCTCTTTGTTCGAAATTTTGCTAGCAATTTTTTTCCTTGCCGTGATTATCCTGCAAATATAAACTGCGTGGCGGTGGGATAGTGGTATATAAAAAAAGCCGACAGGCATGGGGTGTTGCGGTGTGGCGGCCTCCTGCTGTCGGCAATAATAACTATGGTTGTAGTTTAATTATCCAATACTAGTTTGAACTTGTCGCACAGTGTCTCCACGGCGGGGTTGCTCTGTCGCAGCTGGTCGAGCAGTTCGCGGGGGGAGTAGTATCTGCGCACCTCATGGCTCTCTGCCGTGCGCAGGGTGAGGGTGATGTTGTCGTTGTGCAGACTGTTGCGCATGGTCTTCTGCAGTCGGAGTCGTATCTGCTGCATCTCCTCGAGGAGAATCTGATTGTCGGCGACAACCTCCACCTCGGGGTATTGGGTGATGTGCGGGGTGAGGTTGCGCAGTCGCATGGCGATGGCGATGCCGTTGTGCTTCATCCTGTTGCACATGGCCACCCACTCGCGTGTGAGCTCTTCGTTGGTGAACACCTTGTCTTCGGTGGTCTCCTCGGGCAGCTCGACTTCTTCTTCCACTTTTGTCGTTCGTTGTCGGTTGATTATTCCGGCGATGGAGACTGATATGTCGTCGAGTCGCAGGCGTGTCGGCTGACCTTTTGTTTCCGTCTGTTTTGCGCTCTGCGCTGTCGTCGCTGCCAGTCGTGGCGTTGCGATAGCATCGGCTGTCGCTGTTGTGCGGTGTAGCGGTTTGGCGTCGGTCTTTCTTTTTGCATTCTCAGCGACGGCCACCTGTCCTGCCGCGATTTGCTGAGATGCTATAATCTTGTTGAACAGGGATTTCAGTCGCTTAGGGCTACGCCCCGCCGCGGGCTCATCGTCGTCGGGTTGTGTTATCTGTCCTACGCGGATGAGTGTTATCTCTGCCAGCAGTCGTTTGTTGTTCGACATCTTGTATGTGGTGTCGCACTCGTTCATTATCTTCAGTGCCTGATAGAGGAACTTCGGTGTGCATCGTGCCGCCTGCTGCTGATAGCGTTGCCGCTGCTGTTCGCTCATGTCGAGCATGGGCAGTGTCTGCGCGTCTTTGGCGAGCATGATGTTGCGTGTGTGTGATGCCAGCCCGAGGATGGTGTTGCCAGGGTCAAAGCCGTTGCTTATGACGGTATTGAAGAGTGAGATCATATCGGCCACTTTGTTGTCGAGTGCAAGGTCGATGAGTTGGAAGTAGTTGTCGATGTCGAGCACGTTGAGGTCTTCGCGCACACGGTCGTAGGTGATGTTGCCCTGACAGAAGCTTGCCGCCTGATCGAAGATTGACAGTGCGTCGCGCATGCCTCCGTCGGCTTTCTCTGCGATGAGTGAGAGCGACTCCTCGTCGTAGCTGATGCCTTCCTTCGCGGCTACCTCCTTAAGGTGTGCGATGATGTTTGCCACCGACATGCGCTCGAAGTCGTAGATCTGGCATCGGGAGAGGATGGTGGGCAGTATCTTCTGCTTCTCTGTGGTGGCGAGGATGAAGATGACGTGTGCGGGTGGTTCCTCGAGAGTCTTGAGGAAGGCATTGAATGCCGATGTTGAGAGCATGTGCACCTCGTCGATGATGAACACCTTGTAGTGTCCCACCTGTGGTGGTATGCGTGTCTGCTCCATGAGTTGCTTGATGTGATCGATGCCGTTGTTGCTTGCCGCATCGAGCTCGAAGATGTTGTACGACCTTCCTTCGTCGGATGCCTTGCAGCTCTCGCAGTGTCCGCATGCCTCGCCGTCGGGGGTGGGGGAGAGGCAGTTGATGGCTTTTGCGAAGATGCGTGCACATGTTGTCTTACCCACTCCGCGTGGTCCGCAGAAGAGATAGGCATGTGCGAGCTTGCCGCTCTTTACGGCATTCTTTAGCGTGGTGGTGAGGGCATGCTGTCCTATCACGGTGTCGAACGACGTGGGGCGATATTTGCGTGCCGAAACGATATATTCTTCCATAGGTATGTTGTGGTTATACTATTCCGTGCGAAGTTACTAACTTTTTTACTAATTTCAGCAGTTTATGGCTGCATTTTTTCATTTTTATTTTCTCATACTCTTTACCTTCGGAATGCTGCAAGACCGAGGAAGGTGAGCAGTCCGTTGAGCATGAGCAGTTCGTAGCCGAAGTGATAGCCTGTGGCATGGAGGGTGATGACGGATATGGCAT